>Ga0115556_1000237_pt1 | contig 36086 bp, 19 predicted proteins | sample COGITO_mtgs_1104_5_FD_87282 | JGI IMG/M metagenome (GOLD analysis project Ga0115556, IMG submission 87282) | Pelagic marine microbial communities from North Sea - COGITO_mtgs_110414 | ecosystem: Environmental > Aquatic > Marine > Epipelagic | place: Germany:Helgoland, sampling site Kabeltonne... | reverse complement strand
CCGCTTACCATGGTGTTCCCCTCGTAGTTGCTCTCCATCGTGGATGCTCCGCTTACCATGGTGTTCCCCTCGTAGTTGCTCTCCATCGTGGATGCTCCGCTTACCATGGTGTTCCCCTCGTAGGTGCTCCCCTCAACAGTAGTGGCATTGTCGAAGCCAGCATCTTCGTCCTCAACGACTGTCTTGTCGCTGAAGCCAGCGTTGTCGTCGTCTCCCTCAACGACAGTTTGATTACCAAACTCACTCGCCATCGACTGCTCGCTCTGCACCTTGCTCTTTCGGAACATTGCCATGCTGCTTTTCCTGGAAGAGTCAGCAGAGCTGGCAGTGCTGGTAGTGCTGGCGGCAGACTGGAATGCGCTACTGTTGGCACTCTTCATGCTGGAGCGACCACTCTTGCTGCTCATCATAGAACTCTTCATACCGAGGAACTTTTTGGTCGCTGCTGGGGCGGCTTGGTTCTTTTTCACTCCCCACTTTTCCCTGGTCGCCTGCATACGGATGATAACTTCCTTCCTCCGGCAATCATCAGCCCCAGTCTTGGGATCTGTTCTATAAAGCAGAAAGAATCCGACGGCCAGCACAACGGCGATGTAAATCATGGCCTTTCGCATACTTCCCGTCAACTCGTATAATGTTCCCGTGATAAAAGGACCCATCCAGCTGCTTCCGCGATCTGAGATCTCAAAGACACCAAAGTACTCGGACTCGCGACCAGGAGGGATAAGATCTGTGAACATGGTTCGGGAGTAGGATTGCACGGGTCCAAGGCACATTCCGTAGATGATACAAACAAGATATAGCTCGTTCTTCTGAATTAGGCCGAAGGGAGCGTTCGGGATGAGCCCAATGAAGCCCCAGTAGGGCACAAACATCATGCCGAAGAGGGACACCAAAAGCATCCTCTTTGTGGCGGTACCGTACCTGACCTGGTGCCAGCGGAAGAACTTCATCCCGACGGCGCCGAACAGAGGAGACTCAGCAGCCAAAATGATTAAGTCAGTCGTGTTCATTCCGAGCTCATCAAGGCCAAAAAGAATCGCAACATTGGCACAAGTGTTGTATCCGTCTGAGTAGAAGAAGAATGAAGCCAGGAAACGGAGTGTGTGGGGAATGTGCGTTAAAGCGGCCATACCGGCAAATATTCTCCTCCAACTGAAACTCATCGCCAGGAGTATATTCTTAGCAGGATTATCCGTATTGAGCTCATCTGGAAAAGGAGGGCCCGGCCGGATGCCCAAGAAAAGGAAACTGGGGATCGCAAAACAAAACCAGAAGCACCCGCACATACTAACGATGAAGGTGAGTCCCGTAAAGGAAGCATCAGTCATGATAACGAAGATGGAGACAAAGCAGACTCCACTTCCAGACACGTAGCCCCAAAAGTAGCCGTTACTACTGATCTCATCTTGCACATCCAGGTATGTAAGAAGAAGTTTCTTCGATGCCGCTCCCACACCTGATGCCTGCGCATTTCTCACGTTCTTGTAGTCAAACTTTGCGTCCAAAAAACGCTTGTGGCAACGCGCAATGTAGGGAAGAAAAGCTGAGTACATAACTTGGGATGCCCCGTAGAAGATGTTACTGACGATACTGATAGCGCCTGCGTTGGCGTATTTCTGTGGATCAGCACACGTGAACATCATGGAAGTTGTCAAGCTTCCAATAAGGGAAAAGTAACACAGCAGAAGCTTCCGCCAAGGTCCATAGTCACCGAAGGCAGAGACGGAGAAAAAAACCATGGACTGAAAAAGCACTCCCATAGACGAGCAGTAGGCCGTAAATGTGATGGGACTAATAGTGAAGATTAAGAAATCGACCTTGAAAGGGCAGCTGTCAGCGTCCACACCGGTAACAGTTAAGTCAGCCGTGCCACTGTCTCCATTCACTTGATCCGTGAACTTAACCTGAAGAGTCGATGCCCCACGGCGAAACTGGATATTCGGGAGGACGACCTTGATCGTGTTGCCTTCGACAGAAGAGACAGGTAATAAAGCACTTTGGTCATGTACTGGGATCATCTCAGGATTGGATGAATCCACAACAAGCCACGTTACATCGTCAGTGGTGCAGGCTTCGGTATTTTTGCCACACTGGGGCAGGTCAACATCTTCACCATCGAGCATTTCCTTAACTGTGAACTCTGCATAGAAGAATTTGTCCTCGGGTTCACCATAAGCTGTTGACCAGATTCTAGCCTTTTCGTCCTGAAGATAGTAAAGAGAGTTCTCAAATGTGCTGTAAATAGACATGTTCAGAACTGCGCATGTAAGGTGTGCGTTTTTTGAAGGTGTAAGGAAACGTGCGTTTTTTGAAAGGTGTAAGTAACTTGCCTGAACCTTGTGAGGGTCTCAACTCCCAACTCAACAAAAAGTAAAACTCACCAGGTTCAAATTCCCACTCCCCCCCATACTTATCCGAATAACTACCGCAGTCAACATACGGCATAATCGCACTCCCTGGTAGATAATGATTTCTATCCACCCAAAACTCCTCCAATGTAGGGTCAAAGTGAGTTTGCATGTGTTTCTCAAAGATGGGATTCCCGAAATCGCCGTTACCAGTCTGTGCAAACCAAAAATTATGTTCAAAATCGGTCCTGTCCTTATCTTGCAAGGGTCCACCTTCGAAGTCGATTTTGGTGCGATTGAGAGTACAGGTAGTCGTCGCATTGAACCAGCCATCCCACACACTGTCAATTTCAGAAGCATTTACCACACCACTGTCTGCCCAATCTGGATAGTTCTCGTATGGACAAGCCTTCCACTTCGCTAGAGAAGAGAGAAGGATGGGCATAAACATTGACACACAAACAGAAGAGTACACGGAATTGGCGAAATCGTACCCTACATGTCGGTGTATTCGTATAGCGTAACGTTGTGTGGGGGTTAGGTTGGGTTGGGTGAATGTCAAGAGGAGAGAGTTCAGTCAGTCAGGCCGGGGAGACAAAGTCAGCAGGGGAGAGGGAGGGACACAAAAAAATCCACGGTGGAAGCCGAATACAGGAGAAAGCAACCTAAACTCACCATACCAACTGTATTCCTCTCTTGTAGTCAGAATGTCCTCTGATGCGTCAAACTCCTTCCTCAGCTCAATAGATTTCCTGTCAGCCTCCAGCTGCTCTTCATACTTCTCACGCTCAAAGGCTGTCATTTTTGACACATCAAGCTTTTTTTCGATGCCACTATCCCTTCTGGATTTTGAACGCTCTGCGTCGCCATTTGCGACCTTCGTAGATTTTTTACCAAACAGTCCCATCTCAGAAGGGTCTTAAAAGCTAAGAAGAGCCAACGGAACACATGCATTAGATTCGTGTTAGATTAATACATTTGCAATGAAAACCACGAAATTGGACTTACACTGTTGATAAGACGCTCGACCGACAGTAAAATACCCGTTTAACAATTCCAAGGAGGTTTTATAATCCTGGTGTGTCTGGGGGTTGAAAAAACAGTTGGCCTTTTTCTTTCTCCTTTTCTCCCATTTCCACGGACATTTGGCATTTTTGGGAAGGATTGTGATAGGGTAATTAAAAATCATACCCGGGTAACGAAAGAAAAATTGCACCATAAAATGAAATTCGTCCTCGCTACTTCTATCATGACCGCCGCTTCAGCGGTAAATTCTGAAGGGTTTCTGAACCGCCTTGGTGCTATTGGAGACCAGCACAAGATTCTCCATGCAAGAGCTTCTGACCCCTCTGATGAACTCTTTGTCCATGCTCCTAAGTTCAACGGAAACTTGGATGACATCCCGGATGAATTTGACTCCGCAACCAATCCAGAATGGTCCGCTTGCTCGAAGGTGATCGGAGATATCCGTGACCAATCAAATTGTGGATGCTGCTGGGCCTTTGGTGCAGCGTCAGCTGCCAGTGACCGTGCTTGCATTTCCACCAACGGAACCATTGCCCTCCCATTCTCTGCGCAAGACACTTGCTTCAACGCACAGCGCGCCGGCTGCAACGGTGGCCAGCTTGACACTCCTTGGGAGTTTTTCAAGAGCACAGGTGTTGTGACTGGCACACAATCCCTTGAGGACAAAGCTGATACTCCTAACGATCCCTTCTTCGGCGCCAATTTATGTAGCGCGTATTCGCTACCCCACTGCCATCATCACGGACCTGAAGGTCATGGTGGAGACCCCTATCCTTCTGAAGGAGAATCCGGTTGTGAATCACAGACCACGCCCGCTGGGCCCACGGAGTGTGATTCAACCGCCGAACAGCCTCACAATGACTTTAAGAGCGATAAGTATAGTTTTAAGGGAACTGTTGAGTTCTACCCGAACGACGTGCCCACTATCCAGCAAGCGATTATGACCGCAGGGCCTGTTGAGACTGCCTTCACCGTCTACGAAGACTTTGAAGATTATGAGGGAGGAGTTTACGAGCACACTACCACGACCAGTGTTGGTGGCCATGCTGTCCGTATCGTCGGATGGGGAACCGACGACGAAACTGGCAAAGACTACTGGAAGGTCGCTAACAGCTGGAACAAGTACTGGGGCGAGGATGGCTATTTTCGCATCATCAGGGGAGTCAACGAGGGAGGAATCGAGAGCCAGTGCGTCGCCTCTTCTGCTGACTCTACCTGGGCGAAGGCTAGCGAACTTTAACCCTAAACTAGCGAACTTTAACCCTAAACCTATAATGACTAAATAAAGGAAAAGGATGGAGCGAATTTTCGGAAGAGGATAGAAAGTCAACCGAGTTCTTTACTTACTGCTTCTCACTTATTCGCGAGCTGGTATTGAATGTTCACGGTTACAAACTCAGCAAGTCTCAGAGCCTCGATGGCGACGTCTATCGTGGCAACGCCCTCAGCAGTTTCATCGCTCTTGAGCGCGCTGATGACACGGTCTTTCAGCACCCAATAGTCCTCGCTATTTGAGAAAAAGTAAGGCATCATCTCAGGGTCTGCAAGACACTTCTTCTTCATCTCTTCTTCCTCTTTTTTGTCCTTGGGAATGTTGAAGCGTTTGACCTCCTTCAATGACTTGGGGCTCCGCACTATGGCCGTGCTGACATCACCTCCGCATCTGTCCGCTTTCACGCTGACCCTAACACCGCTCAGTGACTCGATTGTGAACCTAATCTTTCTGAAGTCCTTCCTTCCCCTGAGCTCAAGGAGCTCTGTCTCTTTTCTGTCCACATGAATGGAGCGGACTGTCGACTCGCGGATCCCAAAGAAGGAAACCAAAAGAGCGAGCTCGTGTATGGCCATATTCTTCAGAATTCCCTCTGAGTTGCGCTCGAAACATTCTCCCAGGCTCTCCTCGCTGTCTTGGTAGCTATTATTGTGCACGAACTCCAAGTGTCCAGCTCCAGGAAGCGACGAAGAGAACCCCATCGCCTCCCTGACGTATTTCGTCACATTCTTGTTGTAACCGAGATAAACCTTGCAGGGAATAGTTCTCGATGCCGCAAGATCTCTCATCCTCGTCAACGTTTGCACGTCCGGCGCGCCCGGCTTCTCGAGGTAAATCGTTTTACAGCCCTTGTCAAGGCACTGCTCAAAAAAGCTCGGGTTGTCTTGGGTCCTTCCCGCGATGAGGCAAATAGTGTCAGGCTCGAGGTCGGGGACCTCGCTGAGGCTTTCGCACAAGACTATCCCACGTCGGTTCATGTCCTCGGCGAAAGATTTGAAGGGGGCCGGGAGGGAAGACGACGATGACGATGACGATGACGTGGAAGATGACGATGACGTGGAAGTTGACGTTGACGATGACGCGGACCGGAGAAGCTTGACAAAGAAAGGTTCCACAAGGTGAGTCACTGTCACGTCACTTCGCTCCAAAAGTTGCGTGAGGTGGTACCAACCCATGGATTTCTTGGGCATTCCGACGCCGCACAAAACGACTTTCACCTCCTTGAAGACCCTCCTGGTGCGAGCACCGTCGTGATCGCCCTTGGTCAGGCTGAGGAGGATCTTCAGGGAGAGGAAGAAGGAGAGCAGGATAGTCACGTGAAAGACGTATTCATAGGATAGCGCTTTCACATCTTCCGAAGATCGGACAAGCGCAATGATTTTCAGCAGAAATGGAGTGTCTGAAGTAGTGCTTGTCGAGCACTGGGAGATCCCAGTTGTCTTTGCGGAGGTTGTCTTCGTTGGGGAAGTTGTCTTGGTGGAAGTTGTCTTGGTGGAAGTTGTCTTGGTGGAGGTTGTCTTCGTCGGCTCCGAACGGTGCGACGTGGGGGCCGGGGATCGGGACCGGGAGTACAAGTGCTTGAGACTGAGAGCAGATGCACCGGTGGGGGATTGCCCAATCGATGTCACGGAAAGGGCCAGGAGAAGGCCTATAGCCCAGAGCCGTGTAGCTTTTAAAGGCATAAAGGCGAGGCGATTGCGTCGTGTACTAATTGTTGTCGGTATCACAAACAATTTCCCCCCCTTTTCACTCACGTTTAGTGTTTTTGTTTTTGTTTTTTGTTCTCGATTTTCTCTCGTCTCATATCTACAAATCAACTACGGATGCTAAAAAGAAAGTGACCCTTCCACCTCAATATCCCTCAGTCGCCACAGATAGCAAACAATTGCTTGTCCTTCCTCTCGTTTCTTTTCCCCTCTCCCTCTTATGACCTTGCTCTCCCTCCTCCTCCTCCTCACCACCCCAATGCGTCTCGCCTCCTACACAACGACGACCTTCTCGTCCTTCGGCCTCCTCCGCACCACAACCCGGCAACTGGGTTTCGCTCCTCCCACCAACAACGCCCACCACCGTACCACGACGACACTGGGAAGAAGGTTGACGGGAAGGATGTCGTTCGGTGGGGTTGGAACGCCTTCGTCGTCGTCGTCGTCGTCGTCGTCGTTGGTGCGGGGGGTGGGTGGGGGCGGTACGACTCCGGCTCCCGTTACGATTTGTCGGAGCGTGTCCGGTGAATCGTCCCACGGTGAATCGTCCCACTCCGACGGATCGTCCGACGGAAGAAGCGGCGGGTTCGATTCGCACCAGCAGCACCCGTTTACCCTGTCCGCTTTACAGCCGCACGTGTGCCGAGCGTTGAACGAGTTTATCTCCGACAGTTTTCCCCGCATCAACGACGAGGACGAGGACCTCCTCCTACCCACTTTCCACCCTTTGAACTCCACCTGCTCGATACCCGACAATGTCAAGCGGTTCGGGGACTTTCAGATTACCGCGGGATTTCAGCTGGGGAGGAAGAAGGAGAGGAAGAAGAAGAAGAAGAAGAAGGAGGAGGAGGAGGGTGGAAAGGGGGAGGGTAAGCCATCGTCGGGAAATCAATCGTCGGGGAATGAATCGTCGGGGAATCAATCGTTCTCAACACGTCTAAACATGTCCCCCTCGGAAGTATCCAACGGCATAATCGCCACCCTCCTATCCACCTCCCCCTCCCTCTTCTCCCCCCTGGGCCCCCGCCCCCCCATCCTCCTCCCCCCCACGTTCTCCCCCCCAGGATTCATACAGATATCATACACCGACTCGTACCTCGGATGGTTCGTCGGCGGAGGATGCGGCTGCGATGATGTCGTCGTCGAAGGAAACGACATCGCTCCGCGTCGTCCCAACGACGATCGTCACCGCCATTCCTCCACGGTCCTCGTGGACTACTCCTCCCCGAACATCGCGAAGCCGCTCCACGTGGGTCACCTGAGGTCGACGATAATCGGGGACGTCCTCGCGTCCCTCCTCGAGCACAACGGTTGGGGGAGGGTGCTGAGGAGGAACCACGTCGGGGACTTTGGGACGCAGTTCGGGATGCTCACGGAGTACCTCAAGGAGGTGGAGGAATCGGAGGAGGAGGAGGGGGAGGAGGGGGAGACACGGGCAACGACAAAAAAGACTAAAAATGCCACCGTCGACGATCTCGTTCGGTTCTACCAGGAGAGCAAGAAGAGGTTCGACGCGGACGAGGGTTTCCGCAACCGTTCCAGGATGAACGTCGTCTCCCTCCAATCCCCGTCCGCGGAGTCGGACGACGTGCGACGCCGCTGGGAGGACCTCAAGGTAATCAGCCGCCGTTCGTACGACCGAGTGTACGCGGCCCTCGGCGTCGAGACGACCACGGACGAGGAGGAGGGGGACAGGAACGGGAGGCTCGTAGAGAGGGGGGAGAGCAGCTACGGGGGTCTCTGCGAGATGGTTTGCGAGAGGCTGAGGGAGGAGGGGGTGGCGGAGGTTAGCGAGGGGGCGCTGGCGGTTTTTCCCGAGGGGTGGAAAGGTGAAGAAGAAGAAGGCGGAGAAGAAGGCGAAGGCGAAGAAGAAGGCTCAGGCTCAGGCTCAGACTCAGGCTCAGGCTCGAAGTCGAACTCTAACTCTCACTCTCAAGTCACGCCGCTCCTGATAAAAAAGGGCGACAGCGCCTTCCTCTACGCCACCACCGACCTCTCCGCGGTCTACGAGCGCACGTCCCTCACCGGCGTCTCCAAGGTCCTCTACGTGACGGACTCCGGTCAGGCGTCCCACTTCGCGTCCGTCTTCTCCGCGGCTCGTCGGGGGGGGCTGGCGCCGGAGACGGCGGAGCTCGTACACGTCCCGTTCGGGCTCGTGAAGAGCGGGGAGACGGGGAAGAAATTCGCGACGAGAGAAGGGACAACGGTTAAGCTGATGGACCTTCTGGACGAGGCGGTCAAGAGGGCGACGGAGGACCTTAGGAGGAGGGTCAGGGGTGGCACGGAGGGTGAGGGGGAGGGGCACCACGTCGACGACGACGGGTATTACACCGACGACCGCATCGCCTCCATCGGTCGCAGCGTCGGCATCGGCGCGGTCAAGTACGCCGACCTCTCCGTCAACCGCGTAAGGGACTACGAGTTCTCCTACGATAGAATGCTCTCCCTGCAGGGGAACACCGCGCCGTACATGATGTACGCGTACGCTAGGCTGTGCGGTATACTCAGGAAGATTGACGCGGACGGGGATGGGGATAAGGATGCGGATGCAGATGCGGACGCGGACGCGGACGCTCAGGCCGTGTCGCTGACCACCCCCGCGGAGCTCTCGCTCGCTCGGTCAATTTTGATGTGCAGCACCATGCTGGAAAGCGCGGAGGACTCCCTCTCGCCCCACATCCTAACCGGGTACCTCTACGACCTCTCCAAGGCCTTCAACCAGTTCTACGAGAACTGCCCCGTTAGGGACGAACGGAGGCCGGAGGTTAAGAGGGCGAGGATATTGCTTATTAAGAAGACGAGGAAGGTCATCGAAACTATTATGGGCATTTTGGGAATTGATTTGTTGGAGAGGATGTGAAAAAGAAGGCGTTGAATTTATTAATATGATGATGATGATGATGATGATGATGATGATGATTATGATGATGATGATGATGATGATGATGATGATTATGATGATGATGATGATGATGATGATGATGATTATGATGATGAAAGAAACATAAAACAGGAAAAGCGAAGTGCTGATTTTAGGTGAACTATGACTAAATTTGGGTTGTTATGTTGCCCTTAATTAATCAATCAAGTACTCCCAACGACCTCCGAAAAAAATAATAAAAAATCTCGGAGAAGGAGAAAAAGGGCTCCCCTTGATTACGGTCAAAATCCTATCTATTTCGAAGTCTTTTCGTGTGCCCCCCCGCCTCCTCGCTGTAGAAAGCTCGTTCAGAGGGAGACAAACCGCAGCTCCTTCCCCCCCCTCTTCTAAGAGCCTGATAAAACACATACTCGTGTTTTTTTTTTCATGTCTACCACTGCATGCACCCTGCCCGAGTCCTTGTCTCTCTTGTCGCAGGCTCTGCGACAGGCACACACGCTATCCACATCATCTCAGCCTTCAGCTGCGACTGCCCAGTATGCGCAAAAATATGCTGAGTCCAAGCGTCTTCTGTTTGCCACTATGGCAACCCTTGAGACCTCCACGAGAAAGAATATTCACGCGACGGTCTCACAGGAGACTCGGGAGGAAGAAGACCGGCGCAAGAAAAAAGCCTCGTCTTCATCAACCCCCCAAAAGAAGAAGCTAACGCTTGAGTGCCACGATACCCTGGCATCAACTTTTACTCTGAATGACCTTCATGTTCCGCCTGGTGTCCCATCTTACCTCTCCTCCCTCCCCTTGCTCATGTCTCTGACAGCAACCTACACACTCCTATTTACCTCCGCCACAAACCTCGATGTTTATTCTGTGATTCGCGACTGCATCTCCAATCTAGAGAAGCCCAGCAAGCTACGTGCCGCGGAGATCACCAAGAAAGTACTGGAATCATCCCACGAGAAACGCAAGAAGGAGGGGAAAACGAACGCTATAACGACTTCCAGTCTCGAAGTCGCCGTACACTCCCGAATTTTTTCGGCTCTACTTCTCGGAAGCCTCGTGTCCCGAGTGGAAATTTTAGGCAGGATTGGGGGCCTGTCAGAGGACGTGATAGTTGCCCTCTGCAAAGTTTGCAGGCAGCTGAAAGACGAGCCGATAGAGCTCCGCAACGAGTGTGGTCGCTCCGTAGCGGCAATTTTCTCGGGTCTCCAAATCTTTCGCAATGGCACCCGCAAATTTCACGTCCCCATCAAGACTCCCAACGACAACAATAGATGTTACCACATCTCCCCTGGCAATCCCTCTTCCTTTGTCGTCGACGGCTGCAGCGAAGCGACCGCGACGACCGTAATTAAGACGTTAAAAAAAATGCAAACAGACGCCAATACCAACTTGCGTTACGTCGCTGGTTGTATCGCGGCGAGCTTTGCCCCTTTTGCCGCTTTGGCGAAAGAGCACTCGAGGGACAAAAAAGCCCTGGCAAAACCCTACTCCTTCCTCGACGACTTGATCGGCATTACCCTCGATTATTTGGATGACGTTGGGGGAAGTGGAAAGAACGCAACGCAGTGGGGAAAGGCGCTGAGCTCATGCGTGGTTTCCGCTGTTGGGATTGGTAGAAGGGTCGAGAGAGAGGAGATGGTGAAAGGTGCGAAGCGAGAGGAGGCAGAGGCTGATTCCGACTCCCACGATGGAGCCGGAAATAAGAAGAAATTCAATCAATTCAATCAATTCAAAAGTTCTAAGAAAAGTAACGAGGATGATGGCGAGAATACGAGCGATCCAGGCGCGCACTCAAATTCACACACGCCGTCCAACAAATCTAGCGGTGTCAAGATAAATCTTCCCAAGTTCTCCGTTGGCTCGTCTTCCAGCACCAATGCGCCACCTCATCACACGCAATACCAAAACCTTACCCCCTGCTTATCTCTTCACACATCCATTCGATTCCTTGGCGGTTCCTTCTTGAAGGCCGGGGGGGAGACAGGCGTCGGCTCCTCTTCCCCTTTCTCTCCATCATATTCTTCCCTCTCCGGCGGAGGTCGCGCCTTCCGTGGGAGTGTTGCAATCGCTGTTGGTCATTTGCTCGCAGAACTTGCAGCTAACCAGACCATTACAAAGAGTGGCAGCACGATGAAACAGATTATCGGAAGCGTCTTGGATTGGGTCGGAAACGATTTTTACAACTTCACCAAGCAGGCTAATTCGTCATCTCACATGACGGGAGGAGGAGGCTTGGGTTCCCCGGTAAAACAACCGCACAGTAGCAGCACTAGTACCATTAGCGGCAATTTTAACATCAGTAACAGCAACACTGAGACCTCAGATGTTTCCAACTCAAACAACCAGCACTTGACTGACCTGACCATGGGAAAGATCGCTGTGGGTATCACTCTCCGCAGTCTAGGGCAGGCAGTTAACGAGTCTCTCCAGCAGCGCTATTTATCTGAGCTCATCGACATTCTCACGACAGGCACGGCAAAAGAGGGAATAACAAGCGCAAATTTGAACCAATCCCAGCTACAGGTAGTATTAACAGAGATTTCCCACCTGATTCCGTCGCTTTCGGAGGCCTCAAAATCGTATCTCGAGGCACTTCTTCCAGCTCTCCACGAGTGCTTTGAGCACCCCGAGCACGGTGTTCGCTTTGAGGCCGCTACTTGCCTAGCATCTGTCTGCTCGGTGTTCCCCATGACCCACATCCAGCCACTCCTAACTGAGGCTCTCCAGCGCATCGAAGAGAACCACAATATCATTGGCGACTTTGCCGCGACCCAAAGTGATGCGACGAAAGAGGTTCACTCTGCAATGTGTAAGCTGCATGCTTATACGTCCTTTACTGCGATGATGTTCCATTCGAAGGCTTCGAAATGGTTAGTGACCAAGGACCAGTATCGACATGTCTTTGCCATAGCCGAATCTCTCGCAAACAGGCAGTGGGACGAGCAGATGTCGTCCGTGTCGGTGTCACTGGTGTGTACGTGTGTTAAGGCTGCGTATACTCTTTTGTCGGCTCTATTGACCTTCGGACCGGCCAAGTCGTCGAGATATGTGGGGAAACTCTTCAGAATCTGGCAAAATTGCATCGAGGCTGCCAAGTCAGGTACCAACCCACCTACGATGGATGCTTCTCACGAACTAGTGGTTTTAGACGCTGTCACAGCCTCGATACTTATTTTTTTGAGGTGCTGTCCGTCTCTTCTTCTATCCATCCCGGACGCTTTAACGAGGTCCTGCCTTTTGCTGGAGAACTTATTGGGAATAGTGTCTGACGGAGGGCGCCTCGCAAACCCCCCAACTATCTCTGGTGCAGCTCGCCTTGATTTAATCAAGGCAAGCCTTCTGGAGGCATTCAGCTGGCTCCCCCCAGGCTCCTTCCCACTTTCGGCCGATCAGCTTTTCGCCTGGGCATGCGACCATATCAAAACTGGAGGCGAGGCCAATGTCACCACCTCGCTGTTGCCAACGCTTCTTTCGGAGGAGGATGATTGCCTGGATTCTAATTCCGAGAATAGCAATCTCTTGACGATGCAGATATTTTTATCCTCATCTGCAATTGATCACAGCGAAAGGGAGGCCATGTTACATGTTAATGGGGATACGGTATCCGAAGGGGGCGGCGATGGAGGGGAGTGTGAGGATGGTGGAGGAGGAAGTCTGGGTGTTACGACGATGCAAATAAATGCGTCCGCTCTGATTACGCCTTTGAAATCCGCCCCTTTAACTCCCAACACCCGTCGTTGGAGCGAAGAAAAGATACAGCCCCCCCCGACACCGCTGCACGCTGCTGGGAACTGGAAAAAACCTCAAAGCCCCTTTGGATCTGCGCCGACGCGCTTGCTGGACGCGTCCATTCACATATTCGCGTGCCTTTTCGGACTGCAGGATGGACTGGCGCAAGCGAAAGCGATAAACACGCTCGCGAGCTTGTTACCGAAAGAGCTGCAGGTCGGGAACAGCCAGAAGGTATCTTTAGGCTTGGGCAATTTGCAGCAGACTTTCATGTCGGAAAGCGAGCGACAGGAGATAAAAAAGAATTCCCTCCGAAGAGTGATGCTCGTGGTCACTTCTTTACTGGAGTGTCTGCAGGCTTTGCCCGACCACCAGGGGGGCTTCGCTGCTTCGCAAGATTGGGTGAAGAAAACAAGGGAGATCTTGCTCACAACACTGTCAGCGAGCGATACTCAAACGAGGCGTGGAGCGGCTTATGGTTTAGGCCTGTTGTGCAGCCGCATAAGAGGGAATAACTTAACCGCTGAGACGGTCACCAATTTGGAATATATATGCGCAGGGAAATCAAGCTCGGGGAAAGCTCGAAAGGGGGGATGGGAGGCCATAGTTGCTGGGAAATGCGGCGCACTTTTGGGCCTGGCAAGTATTGGGCGTTATTCGGGCGATGGCGGAGGCGGTGTTGGTGGAGGAAGCGGTTCCAGCAACAGCAACGTTCAGACTCTCCTCGACGCGGCCTTGAAATGCGTCGGAGTGGATAGTGTAGGTGTGGGGGGAGAGGGGGGTGCTGTCTGCTGCTGGGCGCTTCATGCAGTTGGGATTTTGGCTGATAAAATGGACTTCGGGACCGACAACCAGTCTATTCGAAAGCACCTTACATTGTTGCAGGACGTGGTCGATAGACTTGAGGTCTTTATGTTCGGTGTCGACGGCGATTTACAAGAGGGATTTGGAGTGTCGTCGATGAAACTCATGAATACTCTACTCCCCCTTTTCTTTGAAATCGACCCTACGCACCCGTGCATTGGGCGACTGGCCATGTTCGCACAATCCGCATACACGAGACACAAGAATGGTGGTCACCCTCAGGTGACAACTTTATATTTGACGTTTGTAGAGATGCTGTGTTTGTTCGACAGCAAGAAAATCGATGTCCCATCGCAACTTTCAAACATTTTGTTTGAGATTCTTCCCGTCGAAAATTGTGCCAAGATTTTAAGAAAGGGGATTGGCTGTGTTAAAGGTTTGGCAAGGGTTGCCACTGACGAAGTCTTGACTTCTGTTAGTCTGCACGCGCACCTACTGTCGTTGCTAGAGAAAACAATCACAAAACAGTGCTACGGTAAACGTTTTCGTGGGGTTGCATTCGCTCGTGATATGGAGATTAAAACGACGAACAACAACGCTACCGTAGAAAACGAAATTCAATCTGCGCTAGAAGCTCTCATGAATATTGACGGTCGCAACTTGCACTGGCTTCTATTCGCCCGCTTTGTCATGACGAGCCACAACAGTGACGGCAGTGATAGCAGCAACAACGCAACTGCGCCGGATGATGACGATGGCGAGGATACCCCCTCCATTTCCTCAATTATCAAGTCAGCCCAGTGCCTTGCCAGATACGATGCCTTCATTGTCAAGTCTTCTCGATGGCAGATTAAGCTTCTCGCCACTCAGATAGCCATAATAATCCTCCAGCGAATCGATACTTCCCTCCCCACAAACTTTGATATCAAGGAAGCTCATATTTACCTTCAGAATGCGCTAGCTAACAACCACACGCCGAGTTCTTACGTTGCGCTTCACTTTGAGGAACTGGTCAGTGCCGCTTGCAGTACATCTACTGCTAGCAGTGCCGGCGAAGAACTCGATACTCTGCAAACCAGCGGTCTCGCCATGCTTCGCATTGTAATCGATCGCTTCGTCGACGCCAAGGACCCCGACAGCATCGACGATGACCAATATGTTATCAGCAACCTTCTCTCGCAAATCACGGCGGCCATCCGCCCGAGTTTGCAGCGAAACACCAGGAACAAGAACGAACTTCTCGAAAATGCCTGCAGAGCTCTGCTCTCAATCGCACCGAGGTTATCACCTGGGGGGCTCAAGCGTTTGCTAAAGCCCCTGCAACCCACATCCAAGGCTTTGTGCGAAGATAATTTTGAAAAATTCCAAGCCACTGTTCTTAAGATAGCGACCATCAGCCAAATTTTCGTTGACCAGGGGCACGTCTCAGCTAGGAGTCTAGTTGACAGCGACCTGACATACGAGTACTGCGCGATATGTGCTTTTGATGCTGTCAAGTGCCTAAAGTGGTTTGAACAGTCACAGCCCCCGATGAAGTTGATTTTGTGGGCGGGGGGCGGCTTGGGGAAAGGGAGAAAGTTGGATAACAAAATGCTCTCGAAAAACATCTATAACTTCGCGTACGCCGCGGCCAACTGCTCCGAGGTGCTCAGCAAGGAATACACCGTCGGGGTCTTCCACATTTTGCTCATCGGATTGCGAAAGGCGCTGGAGGGAGGGGGGGGAGAGAAAAACGACGCTTGGCTATACATTTGTCTGAAGGGAATCATTTTAATTCTCAAAGAGAGTTTTAAAAAGCTGACAAATGACACAACCAAAGGCGACCCAATCAATAGCGAAGGCAACGTAGATGACAGCGACAAAGATGAGCTCGTGAATGCAATTAACCAAGCTGGGGAAAAGCTCATTCACGCAGTGTATGAGAGAGAGAGTGATGGTATCTTTTTCTCTCGTGTCGCCGACTTTCTTACTCATGACAGCCTCGCTGGACTATTGACAATTTGTGAAACGAATCTCCTCTACCTTTCCAAGCAATCTGCCGTACACGGAGCTTGGGATTCTTTTTTCTCTTTTGTTGGGTTGATGAATGACGACGGGACGAAAATTGAGTGCGCCCGAGCAGCGTGGGAATCAAACGACGGATTTCCGGTGCATCGATTGGAAGTCGACGTTGGGGTGGTAATGAACCTCTTGGGGGCAAAGATTATTGCCAAATTCCGTGAATGCGTTAAGGAAACAGATACGAAACAGTGTGCTGGGCTTATGAGAGTCTTATTGCAGGGTTATAGGGAGCTCGTAGATAGTGGGAAGGAGGAGGGAGAGGAGGATGGTGTTGGCATACTGCTCGGTATCTTGTTGCCCTTGTTTGTCGAGGCCATTGAAAAGCACGGGTTACCTAATGGATACCTTGCTGGGGTTGGATTTGGCGATCCACAAATAGGAAAGATGGCGTCACAGGCTCTGCTACACTTCATGAAGACCTCACAGAATGAGTTTAAGAGCGCAATGGTGAATATTGGCGAGCAGAAGAGAGTAATTGAAACTGCTGTGAGGGGGGAGATGTCGAATTATAGTGGTGGCGGCGTCGGCGGTACCACAGAGAATAAGCCCAAAAAACTCTCGCTGTCTAACCTGAGTGCGTACGGAAAATGATTTTAGAAAATTTGCAGAAGAAGAAGAAAGGAAACCTTTTTTTGTAGCAAAAAATGTCGAGCTTTCTATTGCCAACAATAATCAAGTACAAAACCGAAACAATAATCATCCAACATTCATCACTTTCTCCCTCTTTTTCTCTCCCGTCTCTCCTTCTCCTTGATCATGCCCTCCCGGGCAGCTGACATCGCCTCCTCCAGAAGCTGCTGGTTCTCCTCAGTTTCGAAATCACGAACTTCGTATTGCCGAGCCGGCGGAAAGATAGGAACTTGAGGGCTGGGCATGTTGTTGCTCATGGCCGAAGATTTGACAGCCGGAGGCAGGAGATTCTTTTTCGCAATGCCTGCAACGGAAACCTTTTTCTTTTTCAAGTTACTGTCAAGTCGCTCGAGTGCACTGTCACCGTCGACAGCTTTCTGTTTCGCGATGCTACTACTCCTTCTCCGCCCTGCTTTGCTGTTTGCAGCAATACTCGAAGCCCCTCCTTTGCTCTCTTCTAAACCATCCTCAAGCATGCCCTTGCTGCCGGCAACGCGCGGAGCAGCAGGAATGGCCGAGTCGCCCGCAATTTTTTTCTTTTCTTCCCTAAAAGAACCCCGCTTCTGCGATGACCGCTTGCTCTTCCGGTCAATTATTTCCTCCTCGTTATCGTCATCCTCGAACGCCTCATCCTCTTCTGCGTACTCGTCGTCATCCTCGAAGTCACCCTCGCTATACACGTCGCTCACGCCACTCGCACTCTTTCCCAATTTTTTTCTTGCCATTTCTCCCGCCGCGCTGGCCTTATATGCCTCGTAAATCTTCATCTCCTCAATTGGACTCAATTTGGGGATCATACCTCCCTTCTTCATACTTGTTAGCTTTGAGAATTCATTAACAACAACCGCCTCCCCCAACTTATTGCCATTTTCCTCACTATCTTTGGCAATAAAGTTACTGTCGACTGGGTTGGGTTGGGGAGGAGGCAAATTAAAGGCAGCCTTCCCCGCCTTATATTTCTCATATTGAATGGTGAGCAACCCCCCCTTAACGAGCGCAATCCTAGCCAAATATTCGTTGTGATCTTCCTCGTTTCCATAATGGGCGTCTAGTGGAGGAGGCAGGTGGGTGAGTTCATCCTCGGGAAAATCTTCTTCGTGCTGCTTGTCAACGATGATGCCAGTCTGCACTGCCATTTTGAGCTTCCGCATAAGGGATTTGCCATTGCCATCGGCGACTTTCTCTTCGTGTTTACTATCTTCATTTAAATCGGCCAGTTTTGATGTTGAGTTCGGAGACCCAATCACGGTATTCATGGCCAGCAGAGACTTGACGGTTCCCCCTTCTACTTTAGCGCAAGCGGACAGGTTTCCGAGTCCGATTGCGCAGTACTTGCGCGTGATGTTGTTAGGGTTATCAGCGAGGTGGATTAGACAATCAACCGCACCGTCTTTAACTGTTTGTTCTCGAGAGCGCTTGGATTTGCTAATGTTACATATGGCAGCGGCGCAAAATTGCTTGCCTGCGTCGTTTGCTATGCTCGAGAGCTTGTGGACAATCTTGACGCCACCCTGCAAGCACACTTCATAGCGAATAGCTGGAGACAAAGACATGTGGTAGACAATTGCACTCATACGCCAAATTAGCTCCTTGTTCTCCTTGATGAGATTATGATCGACGATAGTGGCTAAAGCGCTGACGATTCCCCCCTCAATAAGATGTGGGCGCAGTTCTTCGACAGCTGACAGATTCGCGAAGGCAACTGCACAGCTCTCAGCAACTTCTCGGTCTTTCTTCACCGAATCCTGGTGGCTAGCTAAAATGAGCTGCGTCAACAGCCTGGCCGCTCCATCCTCAACCACTCGGACTCGAGAACTCTTACTCCAGCTAAAGTTTTGGAGTGCCTGAGCAACAAGCGCGTTGACGATGCTATCTTCTCTGACTCTCTTGGCCAGCACAATAAGCGCCGGGACAGCATGAGCAGTGACCATTTTTGCCCTATTAGGCGAGTCAAAGGAAAGGTAGGTCAGAATTCGGGCAAAATCTTCGCTGCTAGATCCCAAATACTGCCCAGATAAAACGAGCCATACGACGGTAGTGACAACTCCAGTTTCAATCATGTTATTGCGAAGAGACTTATGGAAGGCGAACGCCACAAGCGCTCGCACCGCTGCGATTGCGGACGAGTCGTTGCTACTTTGACAGAGCATAACCAGGACAGTGCAGATATTCTCATTAAGGATATGTTCGTGGCACTTGTCCTCATTAACAACATCGACCAAGGTTGCGCAGAACTTCGTCTCACAAGCATGTTTCATGTCCCGTAGTTCCGCGTGGCGAGCTTCCACAACATCATCGCCGACGTTGGTGGCCGCGAGTTCTGCCACATCGTTGCAATAGTCATCAAGGGTGGTCAGAATTCTGAGGACGGTCAACCCGCCACTGTTGGCGGTAATTGTCCTACTCGAGTCACAGCCCATGAGATTTGTGACTGCCTTCGCGCAGAAAAGCTGCGTTTCGCGGCAGGAAGAGCGAATGAGAGAGAAGAGACCGCTCAGAGTCTTTCTACGATGGACAATGTGTCCCCTCCCGGATTTTGTTGTGCTACAAACGCAAAGCACACGAGCACAGGTCGAAAGCATGGTCTCATCATCCTCCAAACAGAATTGGCCGATAGTCTGCAAGATACCTTCGTCCAGAATCTCCTCCATTGACTCCTCATTCAATAAGTTTAGCATACTCTTGGCGCAATATTGATTTGTGAGCGGGTCAACGGCGCGAACCATGGCTATCATCATTATTGCCTGAATTGCTCCCTGCTTTTGCAACTTCAAGACGGCTGATTCTACACTGGTTAGATTACAGAGACACTTGGCGCAGTCTTGCTGAGCCTCTTCGCTGTAAGTATTGGACAGCTTAGCCAAAACCTCCACAATCTTGACCTCTTCTTTCAGCATCTTCTCCAGACCTGCGTCGGTTGCGGAAATGTTGCAGAGAGAAACAGCACAGTGCTGGCGAGTCAAAGTCGACTTCTCCTGAGAAAGTCGTATGACAGCGGGCAGGCCGTCGCAATCAATTAGCTTCTGAAGCGATTCTTCGCCAAAACTGAGAACGCTCAGAACAACCGCACAGATTTGTTTTGTCTCCGTGTCTGTAGAAAAGTTCCCCAGGCCAACGAGGGTTTCGATGCAGCCTCGCTTGACAATTGTAGGGTGGCTCGCGGGGTCGTGCGCCACAATTGCAAGAGCGGTCACACACTGCTGCGTCACCTCGGGCATCGACTTGATTTCCTCCTTGTCATCCATCATGTTCACGATGGCCTCCAACACGTTCTGCTTGATCATCATCTGCACGATCGTCTCGTTGTTTGACTCATCTACGTATTTGGACAACGCTAAATTGCACACAGCAGCGGCGACGCGCTCACGTATCATCAATGATTCGTGTTCGCTAAATTTAACGAGGCACTTGATGACACCCCCCTTGATAACGGCTGTTATGGCATGAATACCGCCGCAAGAAATGTTATATAGCGCATAGGCCAAGCTCGTTGCGAGCTCGAGGTCCCCAGCCATGTGCTCGTCCAACGAGAGTGTCATGAGGGGTCCGAGAGCACCAGCCTCGATGATCATGGGGTGGCACCGCTCCTCTTTGAGGACGTTGCAAAATGCCGTTCCACAATAGTGTTTCGCGTCAAGGTTTGTGCCTCCGCAGAGACTTACCAGCATCTTGATCCCGTTACTATTAACAAGAGTCTCAATGAGGTCAGGGAAGGTGGAGAGATTGGCGAGTGTCTCAGCACAACGTGTGTGCACTCGGTCGTTGCCCTTTTGACTGAGCATTCTTTGTAAAGCTTCGAATGCGCCATCGTCAGCCATCCTGTGGCGGCTCGATCGATCCATAGATAGTTTTGCGAGAGTTGAAGCGCAGAAGAAATGGATTTCCTCGTTGTCTTCCCTCGTAAGCCGGTTGATGGTTTTCATCGCTCCCTTTACCACAATATCGGAGCGACAATTTCTGCTACACGAGAGCAAATAAAATACCTGGCTGCAAACAGTTTTGCTAGTAATATCTTGGCTCATGTGATTAACGAAGGTATCCATAATTTGGACACAACCCTCTTCTATCAGGCGAGGGCGCAACCTGTATACCAGAGCACAGTTGAGCATGGCCTTACAAACGGTCGGGCGGGGGTCTATTTTTTTTGTAAAGGGTAAATTAATAATCGACTTGATCACCTTATCGGTGTTGTGCCAACTCTCGCCCCCGCCGCACGTTAGGTTGAAGAGTCCCTGGACACAGACAGGGGCAACCTCGCTGGCTCCGAGGGACATAAGGGATACAAAAGCAGCTACGGCTCCGCCGTTGACCAAAACTTCCTCACTCGAGTCGCACAAGGTAAGTTTTACCATCGCCTCGGCGCAGTCGAAACCTCGTTTGGGCGACTTCAGGGTGTAGGCTAACGAGACGAGCGCAGGGACGACATCACGCTTCAGGAGAATTTCCCTGACAGACAGAGAAGCACAAAGGCGATTGAAGGCTTGGGCACAATTTTTCTTGATCTTTCGGTCTTCCTCAGTAGATAAGGATACCAGTTTCTCAAGGCCACCTTCTTCAAGCATGTAGGACGTGTTCTCTTCATCCACACACCAGTTGTTGAGAGTCTGAGCAAGACGTTGGCGATCTTCTGCCTTGCTGCTCTTACCAGTCAACCCTCTTGTGTCTGTGTCGGATCCCCCCGAATCGCTGGTTTCACTCCAGTAGCCCATCTCGCTATCGAATATAGATATTTTCTCAGAATCACCCTCGATCTTGTTGACCGAAGAGGGATTCATCCGCTGGGCCACCTCGGGACTTCCTGAGCCAAAGTTCTGGGCCCTACTAGCGTACAACATCCCCTCTTCGTTCTGGTTGTTACCGAAGAGGTCACCACATATATTTTGCTTGAACTTGTACAGTGAACGCGCTCTGACTTTGCCTACTGCTTTTGCAATGCCCTTGAACTTACGGGTAGACTTTCGCTGCTTCGGTGATATGGATGCATCCTCCCCCTCCCGGACACTAGAAGACAGGCTCGAGGATTCCTTACCATCATTTCTATTCACATCGTCATCTTCTAACTCGAAATCCTCATAGTCCTCGTCATAATTGTGGTCAGTCTGGGGGTTTAATGTGTAAATAGGAGACCCCATGGGGCTGCGGGCCCCTGCCAGTGCTTTGGGTAAAGTGGACTGCGTCAGGCGACCCTGAGAGGATGTCGGCCGACTCATGAGACGAATGTAGGGGGTTGTTGTACACTACTGTCTATCCCGTTGTGTCTGTCAGGGGTTGCTCGAGTTATTGTTGCGAAGTGGTTGTTAGATGTCGGAAAAAGGAGAGAGGGGACTGAAACAAATTTAGTCCCCCAAAACGTGACACTGCGTGGATAGGATAGGCGGGTGCGCAAGAAGAGAGAGTTATAACTTTCCTTTTTGCCTGAGATTTTATTTGTTCATCGGGGGGGGTCGGAGTTGTTTTCTCAACTACCATATCTATTCCTGAAAAAAGTGAACGGGCGAATAAACGACTGCAACACTCTTCCACCACTAATTTGTATCACCAAGAACAGTGCTGTATCATTGTTGTTTGTTCAGAACAATTCGTCAGCTCAACACCTGATCCCACCTGATCCCTACCCGACACCCACTACACACCTGACTACACCTGACTTCAAGCTAAGTATTCAACCGAAGTTACAGTTTCGTCGTCAGCACAAGATGCCTGATATGATGTCTGATGAGACGCCGACTGCATCCCCTGCACGGAAGAGGCGCATGACTGAGGCTCAGTTATCGACTCTGAGGAGAAAGTACACCAACTTCACTGTCGAACGAGAGAAATTTTTATACGGCGTGAAAGTGGACCAGAGTATAGCAAGCACCGCTATGCCTTCTTTGGGATCGCAACCAAGCATCAATCTGCCTGCCGATATGGAAGACCCATCTCAATATATTTTGGACCCTCTCCATCTGGAAGATGATGGCTGGATCGACGACCAGAAAATGGAGTTGATGAAGCTGAAGGTAAAGAGAGGGGATATTGGCGCAATTAAGGCGATGCCAGGAATGACAGTCAAGTTTGAAAGGCAGTCGCAGCGGCCATCAACCGCCCCTGTGTTAAACAATTATTCCGATTTCTCTCCCAAAAATTCACCTCCGCGCAAAAGCGCTACACCGAGTTATGCCCTGAGTAGCAAGGATATAAGACTGATGAAAAAAAACAAGAAGGCACAAAACAAATCGCAAGTGGACGAGATGCTCGAACAGCTGAAGGAGCAGGGGAGTACTAAGCTGAGAGGAGATAGCTGCTATGAGCCCATGGTGGGCAAGGGTCGATGCGGCCTGTGCGAAATGTTTTTCGACAAAAAGTCTCTTCGCGGTGTCATTAGCATGAAGAGCATCCTCGACCTTCGGAAGTCTTGGGGTGTAGAGATCGATAACAAGCGTTGCAAGTCGGCGTCATTTCTGTACACAAAGCGGGCTCTTTGCTTGTTCTGCAGTCAACAATTCGACACTAAAGGAGTGAAGCAGCGCAAATATTGCACAAAATTCTTGGAACAGGACGACAAAGAGAAAGGAGTGAAAGAGGTCATCGCAAATCAGATAAAACTAACAAGTTTGATATCCGAGAAGGAGATCGATGAGGAGATGGCGAGGAATTTGGCTGTTGGGGGCACAGCCAGTCAGAGCAGTACTGTTGACGGCAAGCTAGCTACCAGGGCTATCACCGGAACAGCAGGGCCGAAACCGCCAAGCGAGTGCAGCATGACCCGCCGAGAGTACGAATCGTGGTTTGAGGTGGACCTCGGGAAGGAATATTCCATCAAGAGTGTTGTGATTCACCACCGCCAAGACTCAGAGGGGGAGAACCACAGCTATTCCCTAAGCCCCTTTTGGATTTTCGTAGCTATGGACACATTTGGTTCCAGCCAACTCAGCGAGAGCAAGAGGAGGGCTCATTGCGCAGCATGCGTTAGAGAACACGACGCGAAAACCGTCTGGAAACTCCCCGTAAATACTTCGGGGAGGTGCGTGCGTGTGCAGTGTGAAGGGATCAAGAGCCTGCAGATTGCGCAGATCGAGGTGTTGAAGGGAGGTTTTGTCAACGCCAAGGAGGAGGGGACAAAGGGGACAAAGGGGGGCGTAACGACAAAGGCAAATTTAACCATCATGACAACGACGCTAGACGGTATTATGGGGGAGAATAAAAGTCCCCGTTTATTGGCAGTTCCTGAAATGCTAGATAGCCCTAAGAACTCTCCAAATGTGGAGACCTTCACTTACGAGTACTTAAACGCTCCTCCTAGCCAGCGACGGCCTAACACTGCGCCCGCTCAAGCGAAGACGAGAGCGATGGATGGTTTTGGTTCTGCTCGGCCGTCTACAAGTGGTGGTGTTCGGAAGACGTTGGCCAGTAAAATTTACCGCGCAAATAATGGCGTTTTAAAAAAACGGACGATCAACAAAGAGGCGACGATTGATAGTGTAATGGGGCTTATTGCGTCTACAAATACCAGCTACATGAACAAGAGGAAGCAGGATGCCCACAATGACCTCGTTTTGAAACAGTTCAGCCTCAAGGAGGTGGAAGCTTTGAAGCGGAACTTTTTGTTTTTCAGTGACGTTCGAGGTGTTCCTTCTCGGACATTGCCTACCCCACGCTTCGCCAATACTTTCCAGGAACTTGTGGAACAAAATCACCTCAACTGCCAGCAGGCAGTCAATGCATTCGCTGCGTTACGGGAGGCAGGCACGAACGGACCAAAGAGCCAGAAAACGAAGTATTTTGGGAGGTGGGACCTAGAGAGTGACGTGGGGGGGGAATCGGCTTTAGATAGCCAGGGGGGCAGCAAGCTGTCAGGGCCCGCAAGTGAAGGTGTTGTTGCGGAACAGAGCGTCGTTAGCATGACCAACATCAGTACGGCCTACATGAACTTTATCAATAGCTACGCACTCAATGACTTATCCGCTGCATTGGTCGAGATAAGCAGGTGTACAGAAAGTCCTCTTAGAGTGAACTGGGATAATTATGTAGAGATTGTGCGATGTTGCATGCGGAAAGACTTGCTCTATCTGACCAAGGTCTTTGACACCCCCTTCGCAAAAATTAAGACCGGGATAAGATTTGGAGGCGGAGGCAGAGCCGAGGAGAAGAAAGAAGATCTAACAGGCGGAAGTGCTTTAGAAGACGACAGCGTTGTAACCGAAGGAAGCAGCAAGTCCTGGAGAACATTGAGAGCAAAATCTATGGCTCTTACAACGTTCGGTGCCACCATGGGTTCCACGATGGGCTTTGACAGCCGTGATGGTGATGGTGATGGTGATGGAGATGACGGGGAAAATAAACCGCACAGGAGGACCCCACATAAACTCGCAGTCTTGACTCTAAGCCAAAGTTTGGCTGAGTTTGGCACAGCCGAGGCTGCCAGAAGCTCACCAAAGCGAAGCTTCGAAATGACCGACAAACAGAATGCAAGACTGACGGCACACAGTGATGCAATGACCCCAACAATGATGAGAACGACAACCGAGCGACCGAAAACTACGCAAGGAATGAGAAACAAGCGCCTCATGAGGAGCGAAAATGTATTTAACTCGCTGGTGAATAAAATCGCTGGAGATATTGAGGTTAATCTTGATGGCATGGAGTACGTCAGAAAGTTGGACGACAGGAGGACAAGAATGCAGGAGCTCCTTGCCGATCAACCGAAACCCAAGGAATCGCCAGCTCTTAATCGGAAGAACTGCGCTATATGCTTTAGGAACTTTCCGCTCGATGCACTCGCTGGCAGCATCACAATTAAGTGCATGAAAGCTCTCGCGAAGAAATGGACAATTGAAGTTTCAAAATTTGGACAGCTCGGAAGCGACAGCTCGCTTTTGATGCAGCACAGAGTTCCAATCTGCGTCTTCTGCAACCAGTTTTTTGATCCAGACCAGATTGACGGACTCGCTCACTACAAGTCGGCCCCGTGCGCCAATTATTTACCCTTCTTCGATGACAACTTTCCTGATCAATACAATGAGCAAAAGGGATACGAGAAAACAGAAAATTCAAGGAGGGCTCAAGAACGTAAACAAACTTTGCAAATTGATTTGGAAATCCGTACATCGAAGAAAATGGCCTACAACAACTACGATCCAGAAGAAAATTTCAAAGCAATTGAACAGTGGGATGACAACGTAAACCAGCGTGAAGACGATCTCGAGAATGTACACGTGTAACTGTGATAAATTTTGTAAGAACGATGTAGCAAGTTTGCGTGCTAAGGCTGAAGCAACAAGTGCACAAAGCGTTAAACATTTATATTGCTGTCAGTAAACATTTATCAATATCAGTCGCTATCATATGTGTACTTTGTACTACGAATTACTTCGTCAATCCTGCCTCCGTTTTTGGCCATGCCATTGTAGCTTCTCTTTCTTTTAGTCTTTTCGTGCCTAAAATCTTTGCCCCGTACAGTGACCAATTTAGCACTAGCAGTATGTCCAAAGCCTCCGGCTCCAAACGTCCCTGCATAGCTGTTGTCTTTATTGGCATCTTCTTTGATTTCGGATGCCCAGTGGTCGTCGTCAACCCTACTGAACGGCTTTCCAGCACGTCCGATAGCCGCTGCACCATCACTTCCTCTCGTCGTGACGATTTCCACCGGGACAGCACGAGGCGGCGAAGGTGTCCAGTTTTCGGCGGCCCGCTTCGCTGCTTTCGCCTTCTTCTCAGCCTCCAATTTCTTCTGCTGGATTCGGGCAGCTCGCTCGGCGGGCCCTTCGATTGATGATTCATCGGAGGAGGAGGAGGAGTCCGAGTCCGAAGAGTCCGAGTCCGAAGATTCAGAGTCCGAAGATTCAGAGTCCGAAGAGTCAGAGTCGGACTCGGACGAGTCACTACCACCCTTGTCATCCGCCTTATTGTCACCGTCATCGTCACTGTCATCATCAGAACTGCTTACATCAGTATCAGAGACATCACTGACTTCACTGACATCACTATCGCTGCTGTCGCCACTGCTGTCATCGTTGGTGGTATCATTAGTAGATTTTTCGGCCGTCTTCGCCTTCTTGGCGGGGGTTGCATCTTCTGCAAGAGCTTCGAACTTTCTCTTGTTCGTCACTGTCTCGTTTTTGCTGATGCCCTTTACTTTTTGTTCTTTATTGCTTTTCTCAGCCTTTTCTTCCTTCTCATCTTCATTCTCACTTTCGCTGCAATCACTGCTTTCATCGTCACTATCGCTGTCACTGCTACTACCTTCGTTACTACTGTCGCTACTGTCGCTACTATCACTACTGTCACTACTGTTGGTAACTGCGACGAGGAGCTCATCTTGTGCCTTCTTCAAAAACACCAAAACCTTTTCATGCATCTGCATAGCCTTCAACATGTCTGTATCTTTTTTTCCTTCAGGTCCAAGAGTATTTTTGAACTTCTTCGCGATGGCCGGCCGCGTTGTCATCAGGTGGTGGAGACACACGAGATCCATCATGTTATCACTCATCAGAACGATTGCCTTAGGGATAAGAATGCGGAAAGGACAAGAAATTTAAAGAGTGTTAACTCGACCTAGACAGCCACAGAATCTTCCTTCTCGCCGATGAATCGAAAAATAAAAGAAAAACCAGATGTTTAAGACAGGGGAAGTCCTTAAAAAAATATGAGGAAAAACTCGTGGTCCGGAAATAGGTTCACATTTATTCTTCGTTTTCCGGCTCAAATTTTTCGCTAGCACGAGAAGAAATTGCAAATTCCTCGCCTTGACCGTAAATTTAACCTCAGCTTTCTTTCTCCTCTGCCCTCCGGACCGTCCTATCGGCGCTGCCTATCGGCTTTGGCGCCCCGGGCCCGTACCGTACTACGCCGTTTTTAACCATGGCTGACTTGGTCGTCGCCCGCATCAGGGACTTGTCCAAGCACGATCCCAAGTTTCCCATTTACGTTGCCGCCACCGTCGCCGGCCTGGTCACGTCCGTGCTTGTCCTCCGACGATTGACTGGTGGGACGGGCAACGACGAGCCCCTAGACGATTTTGATGACGATGGCAATGGCAATGATAATGATAATGGTAATGATAATGATAATGATGACCGGAACAACGGCGTTGACAAGGTTTCACCCTCATCGAGTGTACCTAAAGCTGCCGCCACTGCTTCCACTGCTTCCACTGCTTCCACTGCTTCCACTGCTTCCACTACACAACAAGCACCTTCCTCTTCCTCTTCCTCTTCCTCCACCTCCACCTCCGCTGCCACCACTGCCACCACTGCTCCACCAACAGAAGTCTCCTCCAAAGCCCACAAGAAATCCCTCGAGGAGAAACTAACGTCGGCGGACAAGGAGGGCAAGAAGCTCTTCAAGGAGAACAACGACCCCCTTGGCGCCGCGGTCCACTTCACCTCCGCCATCCTCGCGTGCGATTCGATCCAGTCCCTCTACCCCTCGTCTAACCTCCAGAAGCAGAAGATAACCCTCCTCAACAACCGCTCCGCCATGTACGAGAAGGGCGGGGAGGAGACCCTCGCCATGGAGGACTGCGACGCCGTCCTCCGCATCGACGCGGGACACGTCAAGGCTCGGCAGAAGAAGGCGAGGATGTACGAGAGGAGGGGGGAGTACTTCAGCGCCCTCGCGGAGCTCACGGCCCTCTCCCTCGACCACCTCCACAAGAACGCCGGCAGGATAATGCGGGGCGAGTCCGTGGGACCCGGACCCGTAGACGAGAGGAAGAACGAGGAGCTCGTCAAACAGTGCAAGCTCCTCGAGATCGACGAGGCGAAGAAGATGAAGGACGAGTGGGAGAGGGAGAACGCGGGCAGCCCCGCGGCGAGGCTCCCGAGCAAGCACAGCACGCTGAGCTACCTGCAGGGATTCGTGAGCTACGGCGTGTGGATGGAGGAGTCCAAGAGCGACGGTACGGTGGAGGAGCTGACGGCCAAGATCGACGACGCGACCTCGGGGTCGTCGTCGTCAGATCGCATACCGGCCAAGTCCGCAATGCTAGCCGACCTGCTCTTCAAGAGAGGGCGCGCGCACGCCTCCTCCGTCGACTTGGCCTCGGCGATGGGGGACTTTGAGGCGGCGGCGGAAGTCATCGGGGGGGACTCCCAGGTCATGGAGCAGACGACCCACTACCTGGACCTGGTGGAGTGGATCGGCGTTTGCAAGCACCTTTCCTGGGACCTGAACGGCGCGAGGGACTACTACAACGAGTGCCTGGCAGCGGAGGGCGACAACGTGGAGGTCCTGGTGAAGGCGGCCGGCGTGCAGATGGACGGGGGGAACTACGAGGAGGCCAAGGCCATCTTCGACCGCGCCCTGGCGATAAACCCTGCCGACCCGGACGCCCTCCTCCACCGATCCAACCTCCACATGCTGAACAGGGACCTCGACGGCGCCTTCGCCGACCTGGAGCGTTGCCTCCAAAGCAGCCCGGACTTCCTTGCCGCGCGCCTACGGCTGGCCACCGTTTACATGCACCGGGGGGACGAGAAGGCTGCGACGGCGTGCCTGGACGAGGCGGCGAGCATCGCGCCGCACTCGTCCGACGTTCACAGCTACTGGGGGGAGCTGGCGTTCCAGAACGGGGAGATCGACAAGGCCATGGAAAAGTTCCAGAAGGCCATCGAATGCGAGCCGATGAACCCGACCCCCTACTGCAACATGGCCTTGACCAGGCTGCAGCTGGCGACGAACACCGGGGGGAACCCCGCGGAGGAGGCGCCCGGGATCATCGGGCTGTTCGAGAAGAGCGTGCAGGTGGACCCCATGAACACCGCGGCGTACCTCCATCTGGGACAGCTTAAACTCTCCCTGGCCAAGGTGCCCAAGGACGTCGACGAGGTCATCGACCTTTACAACAAGGGGATCGTCAAGAGCAGGGGCACCGACGAGATATTGGACCTGCTGCAGGCCCTCATCATGGCCAAGGCGCAGAAGAGAGCGGCGGAACTGCTAGGAATGGCCGTCTTTGACATGAAAATTGACTAAAATTGACTAACAAAAAAAAGACAACCAGCTTTTACAAATAACTACCTTTGACTAACAAAAACCACCTTTGTCTTTGACTCAAACGCCACTTTGAAAACGCAACCTTTGAAAACGCAACCTTTGAAAACGCAACCTTTGAAAACGCAACCTTTGACTAATAAACGACTTTAATGAACCGACCTTTATCTTTGCCACCCCACTCGAGGAACGTTTTAAAAGACACTCGTCCGTCAGCAAACAAGGCAAATATAAACAAGTATCCATTTTATTATCCCTGGTTAGATGTGGCCTGATAGACCTGTTCAAATATCCTTTTGATCCCTTCATAACTTGGGTCGTCTTTCGCCTCATCATGGTTCAAGAACGTCTCCCAGCTCTGGCTCCATCTCAAGGTCGCCCAACTCTTCCAGGCGCCACCCTCGTTCTCCAAATCTTCGGAGATCCAACCCTCCCCTCCCCGGATAACATCGACAATATTTTCGCCCTCATAAAAAACACTTTCGTCGATATTGTCCCAGATCTTCCTACTAACCCCCTCGTTGCCCTCCCTGCTCCTGACCATGTGCATATACGCAAGTCCCAGGTTCTTAGCCAGAGCTGTGGACGTTCTGCTCATCTCATCCGTCACAGCTAGCAACTCCATGATCGCGGCCGATTCCAGAAGATACTTCAGCTTCCTCCCCTCCTCCACCCTGTCGATAGCGGCCTCTAGCATGTAGCTAGCTCTATCTAATAAGTGGTCATTAAACTCCCTCCTGATAGTCCACTCCCAAGTTGATTCGTCGTATTTTTCCTGCTCTGGAAGCCTGGGAAATAGCTCCTCCGACATGCGCTTCCAAATATCTCTGCTCTCCTTCACCCATTTGGAGAACTTCACATCTTCTCTCCTGACCAATTTGTTAACAAAACCCCAAGGAAGAGCCTCATAGGTCTCCAAGTAATCTGTCTCTTGGTAATTAAGCTTCCCACCGACGAAAATTCCCCCCCCAAAGCTTCCGTTGTTATAGTTCTCATCTGCAAGCTCCTTGAAAGTGAAGCCGCCTTCCTTCCAAGTCACGGTATTTGGCTTTGTGTAGTGCGTTCCCGGCCATTTGATGGCCGGGTAAAGATCCCTCTTGCTCTTCCACCATTCGAAAGACATCATGGAGAGGTTCATGCTGGTCACGTCGGGACGGTATCCCTCGCACTCTTGAATGTACCGGATGGACGTCCACTGCTGATCGTAGTTGATGAGCAGAAGGCTGTCGGGTGGTAGTGAGGAGAGGATGCCCCTGGCGTACGAGTCAAAATAAGTGTTGGAAGATTGATCGAGCAGAGCGTAATTCTTCCTGAAGCTGGTTCCGGCCAGGAGCACAGTTATAAGTACAGCAAACGACGTTTTAATGCCCTTCGCTTTTTTGTGATTTGGGTTGATGACCAATCTCGCGACCTTGTCCGTGATGAGTCCACCCCCGACGCCGATGAAAATGAAGACAACAATATTCGGCTGCATCCAGAAGCGTTGATGAACACCAAAGAGGAGTGGGTTATGGAGAGGTAAGTTTGAGAGAGTGTGAAAGACGACAAGGTAGAAAAAAAAAGACGACGATAGAGTGAGAGAGAGATGTCGAACTTGTGCCGAGGCCGTCCTTGACAAAAATGTCGTCGCGAATACGCCGATGGAGAACAAAATCCACCCAAAATAGGGTACAGGAATGCCAGACTGGAAATCTTCAAAGTCTCTGAAGTACGCTTGAGTCCTCTCTTTCATTCCTTCACTACCCTTAGATTCGCCGGAATAGAGCTGAAAGGTACCGTAGTCCGCTCTGCGGAAGTGGTGGAGGAGGCCAGAAAGACTCGTCACATCGCCCCACGAACCCTTGTGGGGGTACCAAGTCGCCAAGAGGGGGAGTATAAAGTAGAGGGAAAGTCCGACGACATAAAAGCACCCGGCATTGACCAAGGAGGGGAAATTGGTCGCTTTAAGCAGTCGGCCTTTAATTATCATGGAGATAATTATCGGCACTTGGAATAGGATAGAGGTGTGCTGGTTGCACATAGCGAGGCCGCAGAGGAACGCGCCGGCGTAGAGGTTATGGCCAGTTTGAGAAACGATGTAGTTATGCGATGCCAGGAGGAGGAGGGAGGAGAGGAAGTTATTCAGTGCAAATACCTCAGAGGTCACATGGTATTGCCATACAAGTGGGGACAAAGAATAAAGGACCGATGCTGCTAAAGCGGCCGAGGAGTTGAGGGGACTTCCCTTGCCAAGGGGGACAGCATCTTGCGCAGTAGTAGACTGCGATTTCTTATTATTTTTCTTCTTATTTTTGAAGCTTGAGCCTTCTTCTTCCAGGGAGGGGGACATCATCTCCAGCATCCTGGAAGCCAAATAAGCTATAACAGCACTGCTCCCCGCCCCCAGCGCAGCACTAAGCACATTTGTGTAATACGCCGTTACGGTCGTCCGAGACGTCAGCCTGTTGACGACCTCTCCGAACAATTTTGTCACATAAACAAGCACCGTGTAAAGCGGATAGCCTGGAGGGTGCGCAGTGCCAAGTTGGCACCCCTCAGCTACCAACTCCCCAGAATCCCCGCCCGCAATAGTGGGGCTGAGGGTCACAAGATAGATTTGAAAGCTTATACAGAAGGCCAGGAGAGGGACAGCCATCTTATTTTGTCTTTGATAACTTGCCATCATGAGAGGATACCACGGGTAAAGATCTTAAGTCAAGTGTTTTGAAGTCAAGGGAAAGAATCTAATTGATCACGCGGGAAAGCGTGTGTTAGCGTGTGTTAGACGGAGTACTTTAAAAGCAGTTCGATTGTTCTAAGGGGCACACGGAGTTTCATTTTCGCAATTAAAAATTGAAAAAAAAAAAAAAATGAAATTTTCGTAGATTTTGGGGTCATTCCGACATAAAATCAACGCTAACTGCATTACTCTTTCTTGCTTAATTCTCTCTTCCTTGAACCAACCACGTGTAAGGAACCAAAACCACTAACTGCACAGCAGGTTCTTCACAATCCTCTTAAACATTTCCTTGTCGCTGCTACCATACTTGCTTTCTATTAATAACCAGGCTGAGTTATATTATATCTCTTGGTGAGCTCGCTGCCTGGCAGCTCTCAGCTTGGCCCTGTTGTTTTCATGCTTCTTCAAGGCCTTTTCCTTTCGACTCTCTTCACCCTTCTCTTTGAAAGCCCTTATTCTATCGGCCTCCCTCAGCTCAGCAGGCGACAAAATGTTTCCGTACTTTAACATGGCCCTCAGTGCCTCGACCCATTCTCTTGCAACATCAGAATTTGATGCTTCTAAATCAAGAGACCGCTCGCTTGCAATAACACTGAAACAATTTCGCTCGTTTTTTTTGTTGCCTGTCTGTTTAAACACCAAAGTTGTATGTCCTGGATTGACAGCGATGACACTGTTTAAGTCAATGGAGTCGCAAATTACATCTTCTTTCCCGACTTTTTGCCATATTACTCTCTGGCCGTCGTTGCTGACCTTCACAATTCTTGTGTTGTCTTTGTTCATCAGGTTAAACCTACCCATTGGATCGTTGTGGTATTTGACAAACTTTGCACCTCTGTACAAGATTGCCTTGTATTTGTCCTCAAATTCTGCCTTGCTTAGGCAAGTAGATATTGCAGCCCTAATTGCTTCAACCCAATCCTCTCGGTCCTTTGCATTATCACACCTCAAATGCCAGTTCTCATTTCTAGTCTTGAGCTCGAAGGCGTACCCCTTGACAGATTTTCCGTTCTTGTCATCGTCTTTGAAAACCACTCCCTTACTCTCACCTATGTCAATGACTCCATGGGGTTGTATGAACTTCCCCTTGGAGAAAAATAGTCGACTTCCCTTGAGGATGAAATAACGCTCCCGCCACTCTCCGATCCACTCACTCTTCTTGAAAATGTTCCCCTCCTTCTGCGCATGGTTGGTGTCGTGGGAGAGCCCAGTATCTGGGTCGATCCATGGGTGTCTGAGGGAGAGCTCATCCTGAGATGGAGGGCTAATAATGGTAGAACTTGTCCGCCCGTTGCGGTTTGCGGAGGAGGAACCCTCGTTTCCCATTGTGTTTGTCTTAAAAAAATAATTTTAGGAGATTTTTAAGGGGAGTTATATTTGTACATGCTTGCGTTTTTTCCCCGCTGCTTGCGAAGCCTGATAAAAGTCTTCAGGGCTTGCAGTAACTTTTTTAATAACTCTACGCGTCGTCACAAATGGAACCTTCTCCACCAGCGTCGCCAAAGCAGCCGAACTCACCGGAGATCTCTCCCTCCGCCTCCATTCCTTTGATGCGCAAACTGCGCAAATCATCTGTAACTGTCTTCGACATGGTAGATCCTGACTCGATGACGCCTAGTGCGTCCAAAGGTTCTATCTCCTCCTTGAATGCCACAAATCCCTCCAATACCGACTTTGTCAACGCCTCCAATTCTGGGGCTGGAGTATCTGTGAGGAACCTCCGCCTTGATACTCTCGAGAACGCGGCCTTGAAAAAGACTCTGCTACTTCCACCTGATATGGGTCGAAACAAATCCGAGGCCGAAGAGGAAAGCGAAAATGAAGATGACGGGGACGAATCCATGCCATTGGATGATATCATTAGGAAGAGCAGTGGGCGTCATACTAATCCTCAACAGCTTTTTCATGGTGAGGAATTTAAGTCAAGCAGCCCAAGCTCGAGCCCAACCCCGAGCCCCACTCAGACGATGCGCTATGGGCGACAGGAAGGAAAAGACCAGCACGGTGATTCTGCTGTGAATGTGAGGAATATTCGGTTTGATACCGTCGAAAATGCCCAGCTAAAGGAGTCTCTGAAAGGTTTCGACTGCGATAGGCTCATGCTATGGGTAAAGGTATTATACTTTGCCGCCGATTTGCCTCCCCTCTCTTCAGTCTCCTTGTCATTCAACATTGAAAGCAAATCCACATCCTCACGCCCACTGACGACTCAGTATCCAGTTTGCTCTGAAAATAAGGGAAAGATACTCACATACCACACCATATTGAGAGCAAGGGCCCCTCCTGCAGAAGAGATCGCAGACAGCAAAGTTATATTAACGGCGAGGAGCGAGACTAAGGAGGTGGGGAGAGGGGAGCTTCAGTTCAGTGAACTTTTGAAGAACACGCCGTCGAATTATCGAGATCATTTGGTGGACGTAGAGGTACCTATTACTCTTCGAAACTCATTCGGTAAAGTTTGCGGACGAATCAACACTAAGATATTCTTTGTTAAGGGATCAGACTACCAAGATCTGGAATTGACCGGAGTGCTGAATGCTCTTGTAGAGGATGCCGATGATGCTCAGAGGCTTGCCGTTGAACAGTACGAAAAACTTATCAAGCAAAAAGAAAGGCGAAGAAGCACCCTGAATGCCGAAAAGCGGAAGAGGTCCACGGAAGGGGGAGCGTCACCGAACATGAACAGCAAGAAACAATTATCGCCTCGATCACCATCAATTGCACAGTCTCATCAATCTCATCATCAGTCTCATCAGTCTCAGTATCAGTCACTGTCTCCGTCGGAATCTCAAGAACATTCAAACATCCCCCCACTTTCCATACCCTCCCCAGCATCTCCAGCATACGACGAAAATACCCTCAGTTCCCTGAACTACTCGCCGTCTCCGAACAAACAATCACAAATCTCGCCTACAATCTCCAACAACGAAATGATGGCCACACTATCTCCATTTACGCAGCACCCAAACGATCTATCTGCAGAGGTGATGCCTAGCATTATGAAAGAGCTATCAAACACTGTCCGCATGCTCGCAGAGACTGCAAAGGGTCTGCAGGAGCAGCAGCAGGAGCAGATGCAGCAGCAACTAATCCTGCAGCAAAATCGAAAACAACAGTCAATAACCTCCCCAACAATATCACCATCAGCAATCATGACAGCGCCAGACTCTGAAGACCCATCGCCGCCAACGCCAACGAGAGCGCAATCTCCATTTCCTATTCACGGTGCTCTAGACTGGACAGTCGACGATGTTGCTTCCTGGCTGAAAAAAAGTGATTTCTCGGGCTACGTTAAACAATTCAAAAACGAAAGCATAGATGGCCTGCAGCTAGTGAGTTTGACTGACTCACAATTGGACAATTTGGGATTTTTAAATGCTAACCACAAGCAGCGTATCAAGCTCCACATTTCCAGGCTCAGAGGAATTTTCAAGGATGAAATTGAGCAGATCGAGAAGCTTATGGGAAAGGAAGAGGGGAATGCACTTCTTCCTTTGCATGACAAGGGAGTAGACTCGAACCATTCACGGCAGAGAATGATTGCAGCTTCTTCCGAGAGGACTAAGAAGAAATCGCCCGCCTCAAAAGCGCGGAGGAGGGACAAGGGAGTAGACTCGAACCATTCACGGCAGAGAATGATTGCAGCTTCTTCCGAGAAGACTATGAAGAAATCGCCTGCCTCAAAAGCGCGGAGTAGGAGTCCGAAAAAATTAAGAAAGCCCTCAGTCAAAGAGGAAGTGACAAGCGCAGCCGAAGAACCGACCAGAATAGCCCTGGTTAAAAAGAAAAGAAAAAAAAGGGGGGGGGGGGAAGGGGAAATACCCCCAAAAGAGAACCCTAAAACCAAGGAGGAAAAGGTCGATGGACTTGTCAAATTTGCCGAAGCCGGGGCGACACACGAGAAGACATAATTTGAAGCAATTGAGGG
>Ga0115556_1000215_pt1 | contig 37400 bp, 28 predicted proteins | sample COGITO_mtgs_1104_5_FD_87282 | JGI IMG/M metagenome (GOLD analysis project Ga0115556, IMG submission 87282) | Pelagic marine microbial communities from North Sea - COGITO_mtgs_110414 | ecosystem: Environmental > Aquatic > Marine > Epipelagic | place: Germany:Helgoland, sampling site Kabeltonne... | reverse complement strand
GTATGTTGCTCCGGGAAATCCTGGAGTATTGGAGTATGGAAAATCTGTTGATTTAAAGTGGAACAATTTTAATCAGGTCAAAGATTTCTGCATAAATAAATATATTGATATGGTAATTGTTGGCCCAGAAGATCCTTTGGTTCTTGGTCTGGCAGATTATTTCTCAAATACTCAGGTCCTTTCTCATATTTTTTTTATCGGACCTAAAAAAGTTGGGGCTCAACTAGAGGGGAGTAAAGATTTTTCGAAAAGATTTATGTCTCGGCATAAAATTCCAACGGCCTCATATAAAACTTTTCGAAAAGATCAAGTACAGGAGGCGGTTGATTATTTAAAAACAGTTGATGCACCGTATGTTTTAAAAGCTGATGGTTTAGCTGGAGGGAAAGGTGTTGTAATTCATGAAGATCTGAACGATGCAATTGTTGAAATACAAGAAATGCTTAGTGATGAAAAGTTTGGAGAGGCATCTTCTCAGGTTGTTATTGAAGAGTTTTTAGAGGGAATGGAGTTTTCCATATTCGTTTTGACCGATGGAAATGGTTATTTGCTTCTTCCCGAGGCAAAAGATTACAAGCGAATAAATGAGGGAGATAAAGGCCTCAATACAGGAGGTATGGGTGCCGTATCTCCCGTTCCATTTATGACAAAATCAATTTTTGAGGATGTGAAACAAAATATAATTGAGTCGACTATCAAAGGATTGTCTGCAGATAAAATTGAGTATGTTGGCTTTATTTTCTTTGGACTTATTTTAACTAAAAAAGGTGTTCAAGTAATAGAATACAATTGTAGAATGGGGGACCCTGAAACGGAAGCCGTATTGCCTCGCATTCAGGAAGATATTCTTTTGGTTCTAAAAGAAGCGGCAACAAAAAAAATAATCTCAAGGACTTTAAAAGTTAAAAAACAAACTGCTCTGACGGTAATGAAAGTCAGTGGTGGTTATCCAAAGAAATATCCAAAAGGTTTAATTATTAATGGTATTGAAAGAAATAAAAATAATGACTGCATTGTATTTCAGGCCGGAACAAAGATGGAAGGCAATAAATTAATTACCAATGGGGGAAGAGTACTTTGTGTTACAGGGCTCGATATAAATCCCCTAAATGCTCGCAAAAAAGCATACGATTTACTACGAACAATAAAGTTTAAGGGAGAATATTATCGCCACGATATTGGTAACGATTTAGGGATTAACTAAAAAAGCCTTGCTCAAATCGAACAAGGCTTTTATATAATTCATAGAATGAAGAACTTATTCTTCTGAGCTCACTCTAGTCATTCTTTCTTCTATTCTCTCTGCTTTTTCTTTTGATGCAGTCCAAGAGTTGTCTGTATCATAAGCTTTAAGGAACATTTCTTTTGCTTTTTCATAATCTCCTGATTGAATGTAATAATCACCATAGGAATCATATGCGTTTGGAACTTCTGAATTCGCTCTTGCAAAAATTTCAAAATGTTTTTTAGCTTTTTCCATATTCCCATCGGCCATGTATTTATATCCAAGCATATTGTTTACTCCACCGTGCTCAGGTAATCTCCACCATGCATGTTTTAATATGTCAATTGCGAGTTTATTGTCCTCTAAATTCCAAGCATACCATACTCTAATCATTGGGTCATCAGGGGCATGCATCATTGCTAACTCAAGTTCTCTCTGACCAGTTTCTCTATCTTGAGTGTAGGACTGAATGAAGTGTTTTTCAGCCCGGCTTGCATTTTCACATTTTGACAATGCTAATTCCATAACCTCTTGAAGTTTTGAATCATCTTTTTTCGCCCAATAATATTGCATTTGGCCTAAATGTGCAGTTGCCCAATTCGGGTCTTTTTCAACTAGGGTATCAGAAATTGTCTTTGCCAACTCAAATTCTAGATTCATCATCGCATTACGCATATCGTTATATGCAGACAAGCCTCCTTCAAGTTCGGTGGAAGGCCAAAGGAATCCAGCAGCAAGTTCAGAATTATCTACCCCAAGCCATCGTTGCCACTTTAATTTTCCGTCTTCTTTTCCAATAATGCCAGAAAAGTTTCGGTAAGTTGTTACAACGTCATCAATATAGAATTTAATTGTTCCATATACGTTAGCATGGGTTCCCATAATATATATATCATGGATAGTTACTTTTAGTGAATCCTCATAGAAGCCACTTCCGTCTATTCCTTCAGTATCGTATTCCCATGGTTTGTTTTTCCAAACAGGATTTGACCAAACGAGGAGACCATTTGAAAGTCCATTTACATAACTTTCGACTCCTTCATCGTAACCAACTTGGCTTTCAATATGTGTAATTGCAAAATCGCGGACATCTTCTTCAGATAATTTTCCGCCGCCAGTATCGTTGCACGCTGAAAATGTAAAAACAGAGATAGCTAGTATAATTATGGGTGTCGTTTTCATTTCTTTGGTTTAGGGTTTTAATAATTTAGATCTGGATATAAATATATTTAAATCCCTCCAGAAACAGGCTATGAGATTTAAAAAGAAAAAAGCAATTTATTTTTCTCCAGCTTTTTCATGCTTAAGCATCTCGCGAAGCCAATAAATTCCCAGTCCAGCTATTATAGCCATGAACAGATAATTTAGATTATTTCCTAAAACTGGTAAAATTTGAAAAGTAAATTCAAAAATTTTCCCTAAACTTTCAAAAAAGAAACGAAATGGCATGATTGTACTATTAATTTTGAACAAATTTACTGAAAATCGTGCTATCTAAGTCTCATATTTTTAGAAACCCCCATCCTGGTATTGCCGTATTATTAGTTTTGATAACTTTTATCGGGACTGGGATTCTAAATTTTTTCAGAAGTTCAGTGATTCCTGAATTCAATTTTGATTTTTGGCTAGGACCAATATGTATAGGTTTAGCGTCTTGGTTAATAAATGTGATTTTAGTTTACAGGAGTAGATATCTTTTGTCTAATTATCTTTTAGGCTGGTCTTGGTGGTGTTTACTCATAGCTCTTACAAACGAACCTTTAACATGGAAACAGTCACTTCTAAGTATCGGAGTAGCTATTTGGTTAGCCATTACTTTTGAACTTAGTGATGAAAGAAAAACATCCCTGAGAACAAGAAGTAATTTAGGTTTTGTCTCAGCTTTGTTGGGTTTTATTCACCCGTCATTGTTTTCACTTTTGGCTCCGTCAGTTCTTTCTCTTTCAATAGGTTTGAAAACCGAAATTAAAGCTGTAATACAAGTTTCTCTTGCTTGGCTTTTGCCAATAGTCCTTTATGTGTTTTTTCTAATATTCTCATCTGAGCAACTACCAATGTTAAATAATAATTTTAATATAGATATTTCGTCTCGAATGCCTTTGATTGGTGAATATATTATTCTTATTTGGGGTGTTTTTGCTATTGGTCAAACATTAAAGGCTTTAGTAAATGCAAAAAAACCAAAAAGACGTGGATTATTACTGAGTTGGGTGGGAATAGGATATGCAATTGTATTAGCATTTTTATTCCCCGGAGGAGATGAATATGTGGCTTTATTAGCCGTCTTTTTCGGCCCGCATCTTGTCAATTTGAAAGACTATATTCATCCCAAAAAACTACGCTATTGGCTTACGCCAAGCCTAATTTTTGCTGCAATAATTCAAATAATGATTTAGACTAAATGTTATTCAGCACCAAAGAATAGAGCTTTTAGCTCTGTTGCTTCGCCAGGCGTCATTTTACCTGATAAAATTAAAGCAAGCTGTCTGCGTCGAAGAGCTCCATCAAACCGTTGTTTTTCTATTACACTTTCTGCGAGAAGCTCTGGAACCTCAATTGGATTGCCATTATTATCCACGGCTACAAATGTATAGATGGCTTCATTGCATTTGGTTTTTTCTCCATCCCCCCGTTGATCTTCTGTAAATACATCAATAAAAATCTCCATTGAAGTTTTAAATGCTCTTGAAACTTTAGCTTCGAGTGTTACTATTGAGCCCTGGGGGATTGCTTCTTTGAATGAGACATGGTTAACTGTGGCAGTTACGACAGTTTCTCTGCAGTGTCGATGAGCTGATATCGCTGCACAACGGTCCATCCAGCTAAGCAATTGCCCACCGAAAAGGTTATTAAGATTATTTGTGTCATTAGGTAAAACAATTTCTGTCATTACAGAAAGTGATACTGATGCTGGTTTTTTATTCATTGTGTATAAATCCAGACACCAGGAAATTGAAGACGGATATTTTCTTTTTCTAATTGAGCTGATTCTCTATTATCAAAGCTCTCGATAGCAACTTTTGTTAGCTCTCCTTTTCGTTTTATTAATGCTGCAGGATATCCTTTGGATTGCAAATTTTCAACGAGTCTTTCTGCATTATTTATTTCGGAAAATGCACCTACAATAAGTGAGAAATAGTCATTGGCTTTTAATTCTTTAGAATTTTTTTTGATGTCTTTTGCAGGCATCTTGACAAAATCTTCTTTGTTAGTTATATCTAATGGTTGATTAATAGTAATCTCTTTTACGATATCGATTTTTTCAGAATTACTCCATGCTTTTAATTTGTCCTCTAATAATTTCCAATTGGGTTTTAGGGACGCATTTTGAATCATTTCTCGGTAGTCATCTTTTGTCGTCCCTAATGCTAGCAGACTTAAAACACCAATCATTACCGCTGCGGTACGCACTGGTGATCGCCATTTCCTTGTTCTGTTTTTGTTTTCTAAATCTTTTAGGGGGTCAATAGTTTTAAATTCTTTTGGGATGACCTCTTTTTGACTTAAAGGAGTAATTCGGAATATTGGTAAACCAAATGCTTCAGGCAAAAAATTAGCCTCTACTGAAGGCTGAAAAACCCATTGAAGGCCTGTTTTAGAGAATGAGCCAATTCCTTCAAGCCGAAGTCGTTTGCCTTGGCTTAATTCTTGTCTCCAATTTCTAGTTATTGATTCTATAGTCCCTCGAGCAGAATCAAATGAAAGCCCTTCATATCGTGCCAGGTGATTTATTAAAACTTCACTTTTTTTAGCAATTGGCGAGAAGCTAATTCTTCTTGCAGCAGGTATACAAAGACCAGATTGTTCTTGAATTTCGGCATCAAATTTTTGAACTTCAATTCGTCCAAACCCTGGAACATCAACGATGTCTTCTTGAAAAAGAAGATGAAAAAGATGACGCTCGAGACTATAATTTAACTTTGACATTTACAGAGCAAATTACATATTCAAACAATATTTATATATCAGTGTGTGAAAGAGTTTTCAACACATGGATGTTTCCAAATTAGATGAATTGAACTTTAAAATAAGGCGCGATACCTATGACAGTATGGAGATCCTCCTTTATTGTCATAATAATCTTGGTGGTAGGATTCTGCAGAGTAAAATGTCTCTGCAGCCTTTAATTCAGTAGCGATACTTAATCCTTTAGCAGACAGAATATTGATAAGCTTTTGTGCTATAATCTTTTGAGATTCATCAATATAAAATATCGCACTTTTATATTGCGGCCCTATATCGGGTCCCTGACCATTCACTTGAGTGGGGTCATGAGTTTCGAAGAAAACTCTAACGATCTCTTCATAGTTTGTTTTTTGAGGATCGAAAACAACTTCTGTAGCTTCATAATGCCCGGTACGCTTCGAACAAACCTGTTCATAGGTTGGATTGTCTACAAATCCTCCTGTATAGCCAACAGTAGTTGAGATAACACCATCAATACGCTTTAAGAAATATTCTGTTCCCCAAAAGCAGCCACTAGCTAATACCGCTGTTTCCATATGATTTTTAGATTTTATATTGTTATTAGAATTACTTTCCTGAGCTGAGCAGGAAGTAGAAAGTAAAATAATTATTAAAAATTGAAAGAGTTTTTTCATCATTACATACCTATCATACTATTTCCTGAACCACCTGCCCCCCCAGAGCGATAACTACTTCTACTTCGTGGATCCATTTTACCAAAATTATACTGTAGGGTCAGCCAAGCAATACGGCTCTCTCGGTATCTCATAAAATCAATATCTAAGCTATCTGTGTACTGAAGGTATCTAAACTTTCTAGTATTGAAAATATCAGATATTCTTGCTGATATTGAAACTCTTCTATTCAGAAGATTCATTTTGTAGGCAGCATTAAAGAAATGGATTCCTTTACGGATGCCTTGGCCTGTAGGGCCAGCTCCCCATTGGGAGTAACTCACCTGTAATTGCTGATTTTTTGATGTTTGAATCATGACATTACTTCGCCCTTGCCATCCAAATCCACTTCTAGTAAGGTTAGACAACACATTTCGACCGTTAATTTGAGAATAGAATGCATCTCCAGAAACTTGTATTCTAATACTTTTGTTAAGTCTAATATTCGCATTGGTACTTACCCCATAGTTTTCTCGTGAATTAAAATTTTCCCATGACATCATTATCACCCCATTGAGAAGTGTTTCAATGAAGCGAGACATCATATTGACCGTGTGCTTTGCATAAAAAGATCCTGAAATGGATCCCCAACGCCCATATTGAACAGCACTTAAATCCATAGAATGAGTAAATTCAGGATCCAATTCTGGATTCCCTTTGCTCAGGCTCGAAGGGTTTGAGTAATCAATATTCGGATTTAGATTTCCGCCCCAACGTCCGTCAGGTCGATTTACTCTTAAAGAGTAGCTAAACTGGAAGTCAGTCCCTTTTTTTGGACTGTAAGTTAAATAAGCACTTGGGAATAACCCAGGAATTACTCTATCTATATTGCTCGTGTCACTTGTCTTTATGGAGATTATTGCATGTTCATATCTTAACCCTAGTTGCCCTTTCCATTTTTTGGAAAATGCATGACCTAAGGTTATATATCCGGCATGAACTTGATTTTTCATATCAGTTATGAAACTTCTAAGTGAATCATTTTTAAAATTACTTGAAATTGTCATTAATTGCTCGGCTTCTTGATCCTCAAAAGTATTTCTCCAATTACTTCTTAATCCAAAATCTATTTTTGTTTTCTCGGTTATGGGCCATTCAATATCTGTTTGAAAATTTGCTCGGAGTCCTTCTCCATTGATAAGAAAATTTTCTTGGTATGCTCCATCGTAAGTAAAAGCTACAGGGTAATTTAAATCTCGAATAATTATTGATTCATCTAAATTATTATCATTATTATTTGAAAGTCTAAAATCTGCAGTCCATTTCTTTGTTTCTTCTTCAAACTTTCGTTCAAAACGAATAGAAAGATTTTGATCTAAATCTTGGGAATCATTTAATGTAGTTTGTATCGCCGAAGAAGTTTCAGAGTTGTCTTCTGATTTATTATCAAAGAATGCAGAATCCCATGAATTTCGATAACGTTGACTTGTTCCAAAGGAAAGTCCAAAAATATATTTCTTTTTCAGTTCCCAGTCTAGACCAAATTGTGCATTATAACTTAAATCTTCTCTATTTGAATTACTTATTTCTTGAGTTGAGTAGCTTGTGTCGGGTAGTCTATAGTCACGATATGTGGCACCACCACCTAACATATTACGGTCATTAACTCCAATATTTGTATTTATTCTAACTTGCCCAATGGGAATAGAAATATTTCCTCCAAAATTATATTTATCTCTTGTTCCAACTCCAACCTGTAAGGATCCATTAAACGGTAACTCTCGTCCTTTTTTCGTAACTAAATTTATTATCCCACCAGTTCCCTGTGCATCAAATTTCGCGCCTGGATTCACAATGACTTCAACTCTTTCCACTGTCCCAGATGGGAGTCGATCAAAAGCATTTTGTCCTCTGTAGCCCATCATGGCTGCAGGCCGTCCATCAATCAGAATTGTCACATTTTCATCTCCTCTAAGTGCAACATTCCCATCGATATCTAAGGAGACATTTGGAACTTGTCTTAAAATATCTGTACCGGTTCCGCTGGATACTTGTAAATCATCTGAAACACTGTATACTTTGCGATCAAGGCCATTGAGCATTGCCCCTCTTGAGATTACTTGAGCTTCTTCGAGTTCAATATCACCTCTGGAGATTCTGTAAACCTCTGGTTTCTCTTCTATTGAATTATCAGCTAATTTTTCCTTGGTTTCAATAATTTCTGTGAATGGAGAAAATCCAAAGGCACTAATTTTTAGACGATACTTGCCGGGATATGGTATGGAAATATCAAACATCCCTTTGTCAGAAGTTATCGTTTTCAAAAGAGAATTGCCTCTTCTGCTATCATCAACAGGCATCAATAAAATTGCTGCTTCTCTTATAGGTTTTTCATTTGAATTGTCTACTACTAAACCTTTGAAAGATATCTGAGAGTAGGCATTTAGGGTTGAAACAAAAGCCAAAAGGCAGAGATAAAAATTAATACTTTTCATAAATCCTGAATTCAATTTTCTACTTTCTTAAATAGTAATTTTTTCTCAACAAGCTTTTCAGCTATTTGTATTGCGTTTAGAGCAGCTCCTTTTCTTAGATTATCAGTAACAATCCATAAATTAATGGCTTTTGGATGAGAGTAATCATTTCTTATTCGGCCAATGAAAACATCATTTTTCCCATGTGCATAAATAGGCATGGGATAAGTGTTCCCCTCAATAAAGTCTTGAACTTTTACACCTTGGAAAGCATCTAATGCCCTCTTAATACTTTCAATTGAAGGCCGATTACTTTGAAATTCAACATTGACGCTTTCTGAATGACCTCCTTCAACCGGAACCCTAACAGCTGTTGCAGTAATTAGAATATTAGGATCACCCATTATTTTTTTTGTTTCATTGGTGAGCTTTATTTCTTCTTTGGTATAGTCATTATCTAAAAAGACATCACAATGAGGAATGCAATTCATGTCAATTTGATATGGGTAAGCAGTCTCTCCCTCAAATACGCCAGCTCTTTCTCTATTTAGCTGCTTCTGACCAATTTTCCCAGAGCCAGTGACACTCTGATATGTACTGACAATAACTCTTCGGATAGGATGGATATCGTGTAAAGGCTTTAAAGCCATTACTAATTGAATTGTTGAACAATTTGGATTTGAGATAATAAGATTGCTCTTATTTAAAACATCTGAGTTTATCTCTGGGACGATTAGGGGAATATCCTTCCCCATACGCCAGAAAGAGGAATTGTCAATTACAACGCAACCTTGTTCAGCAAATTTAGGAGCGTATGTTTTTGAGATTTCACTCCCCGCAGAAAAGATTGCTAAATCAGGCTTTCTGAACAATGCCTCTGCTGGAGAAAGGAGTTCATATTGAGTACCATTCCATTTAATTTTTTGTCCTTCAGATTTTGATGAGGCACTGAGAATAAGCTCAGATACGGGGAACTGCCGTTCTAACAATATTTCTCTTATTACTTCACCTACCATTCCAGTAGCTCCAATAAGTGCTAAACGCATAAACCACTATTTTTTGTAAAAGTACCTATAGAGATACCTAAAAAAATTATGTCTCTATCTAAACATATTTCATGCCAAATATATCTGTGAGTAATAACAATTCCCATACTTACCTTTGGCAAATGAAGTTTGGAGTAGTCACTTTCCCCGGGTCGAATTGTGACCAAGACATGATTGATACCTTGCGCGACGGTTTAGGTTGTGAAACAATACCGTTATGGCATAAAGATCATGATATAAAAGGAGTTGATATGGTTGTATTGCCAGGAGGATTTTCTTACGGAGATTATCTTAGATCTGGAGCAATTGCCAGCTTCTCTCCAATTATGGAGGAGGTAAAAAATCATGCAGCAAGAGGAGGGTATGTCCTAGGGATATGTAATGGCTTTCAGATTCTTACTGAGACTCAACTTCTGAATGGTGGACTTCTGCATAATATATCGCATAAGTTCATATGCAAAAATGTACTTCTTTCGCCATCAAATGTTGTAACACCTATTACGGCTGAACTTGATAAAGAAAAAACATATAAAATTCCAATTGCTCACGGTGAGGGAAGATTCTATGCCGATGAGGAAATTGTCAGGTCTCTGAATGACAATAGCCAAATAATGTTTCGGTATGTAGATTATTTGGGTAATCCTACAAAAGAATCAAATCCAAATGGTTCCATTCAAAACATCGCAGGTATATCCAATAAAAATGGAAATGTTATGGGCATGATGCCACATCCAGAAAGAGCAGCAGATGAAAATTTATTAAACACTGATGGTCTTGCGTTATTCAAAAGTGTTTTAAATTCAGCTATTAAAACATAGGCTAAAATTTTACCACACGGTCACTTTCTATTTTCTTAGAATCGATTCTTTCAATTATGTATACTCCTGGGGGAAATGGAGTCATATTTATTTTTTCGACATCTAAATTCCCGCTAGCTTTTTTAATTTTTTCGTAAAAAACCTGACCAGATAGATTGGTTAATCTTAAGCGATACGGTGTATATATGGCTCCCGAAGAGAATATTTGGATACTACCAGAACTAGGATTTGGAGTAACCTTCATTTTAGAGATATTATACTCCTCAGTAGAAACCACATTCGTTCCTGAAGAAGTCGGAAAACAAGAGGTCCCTAATTTCAATCGTGCGAAATAAATACCTGTTGTTGGTGCAATGAACCATGCCTTTGTCTCTCCGAGAATTGCATTTTTATTTGCATTAAGCCACTGTATCTCCCATCCTAAAATAGCTTCTGGACAGAAAAGAGAATCACCATCAAAAACTTGAACAGTTGGAATGGGGGGTGCGGTTTTTATTTCAAATGAATCAGATCTTGATGCTGTACATCCATTAAAGTTTGAATAGGTGTATTTTAATTCATGTAAACCCGTACCAAGGTTGTTGGCATTTATTTGAGTCGATAAAATACCATTCACATAATAAACTCCTCCTGATGGATATCCACCTGTAATATTTAGTGGTGGATCATTTTCACACAGCAAATTTGCTGGTAAGGTTAAGAAAACATTTGGTGAGCCTAAGACTGTAATAATAGATTCTGCTGAATTGACACAGCCGTTATTGTTAGTGTAGGTGTAGGTGATAGTATACTGCCCTTGCCCAACTGTTGTTGGAAGAAATGATCCATTTACAACTCCTGTACCTGAGAACACACCTCCCGCGGGTATTCCTTGAAGGCTCACAGCATTTCCGCCAACACAAACAGTGGAATATGATCCTGCTTGAACAGTTGGCAATGGTAGTACCGAAACTATGATTGGATTTGAAATTGCTTTAGATGGTGAAGCACAAACTTCTGAGGATTGAATTTCACATCGTACAGTGTCCCCATTGTTTAAATTAAATAAAGAAATACTAGAATTATTTCCTCCAAATGCTTGACTATTTATTGTCCAAAGATATTTTGCCGTACTGCCAATGTTTACTCCGGTGGCATTAAACAAAATGGTATCTCCTACGCAAATCGCATTCAAATTGGAATTAATGGTTACAAATGGTTGTGATGCATTTAAAACATCAACATAATTGTATAATGAAATAGTATCACTTCCCTGGGTATTTGTGACAGACAAATTAATTGACTTACTCCCTGGGCTTGAATATGTTACTATGGGATTTTTTAGCGAACTAATGGCAGGGATGCCTCCGGGGAAATTCCAGAGGTAAGTGGCATTGTTGCCTTTTCCTGAAGAATAGAATTTAATTGGTTTATTGATGCAAGCGATAGTATCACTAAATACCTCCGCAGTAGGAACTGATCCTGATCCAGGAATAAATCTTATTCGATCTAAAAATAAGTTATTGCCATTTGCGTTTATCACTTCAAATTTGAACCTTAAATCTCCACTATATGTCGTGAGAGGAATAGTGTCACTTCTCCAATCAGACAGAGTTGATGGGGTAAAAGCACCAGCTTGATTTGGGCCTGTTGCAAAAGATCCATTTGCATCATTATAAAATTTTTGGAGAAGGTTCCAAGATATGCCACAGTTATCACTAATGAAAACATTCAATGTATCAGAATTTGAACCAGTTTTTTGACGATAAGAGATATCATAAACCAGAAGACTATTACTATCAAGAGAATAATTCGGGGAAATTAAATCATCTATTTCTCCGGAATTAAAATAGTTGTAGCCATGAAATACCGCGCAAGTACTATCTGTGGTGCTCCCAATGGGTGCGATGCCCCAGCTTTTATCAAAATCCGGATTGGAAATTGTCCATCGATTAGGAATCGCCTCAAAAAATTCTTCAGTTGCTGGGGTCTCTATTCCTCCAGCAGAAATGACATTAATTTTTACCGTCGTATCACTTCCGTATGCATTCCCAGAAATGAGTTGAATAGTATACTCACCTTTTTGCTGCAATGTGATATCAATTTCTGATGAATTTGGTCCTGTCCCATTTAAATATTGAAATGTTGAAGGAGAGATATTCCAATTTCTGTAAGAGGGTAAATTTGTGGAATAGTCAATGATTTTTATCGTATCACCAGCAGAGCAAACGTTTTCAGGAAATGCAGCGAAATTAGCTTCTGGCTTAACTAAGAAATTACTTACCAAAGGACTTTCCCATACTCCTCTTCCATATGTTCCAACTCTGATAATTCCTTCATTATTGAGTATTTCAATATCATTTACGATAGTGTTAGGAATTCCATTATTGAAAGGCAGCCAATCGGGCATACTCGCATCACGAAAATATATTCCAAGGTCAGTTCCTACATAAATAATTCCATTGCTATTATTTTGGTATGCTATGCAGTTTGTAGGGATGTTTGGAAGTGAACCGCTACGATTATACCATGAAGCTCCTGAGTTAAATGATTCATATACTTTGGCGTTAGATATATAACTTGATTTAGATATGTATATATGACTTGAGTTTAAAGGATCAACAGCTATTCCGGTAATTACGTTGCCACTGCCTATGTTACTTGAAATCCATGTCCATGTGGTTCCTCCATTTGAAGAGTGATATAATCTGTTATTTATACCTGCATAGATAGTATTGGGGTCTCCAGGTGCTTCAGCTAAAACATCAATATTATTGGAACCAAAAATCCCATTGGATGTTGTTGCATTAAAACTAGCGCCTCCATTCGTACTTTTCCATAGGCGATCAAACCCTGCATAAAGAGTGTTAGTAGAAATGCGACTAGAAATAAAAGGAGTAACCCAGTTACCAGAACCTGCAGGCGGCAAATTGAATGTGGCATTGAAATTATTGCCCCCATTTGTTGATTTGTCAAAATCTCCGTAATAGATTGATCTATACATTACATTTGGGTTTCCAATGGAAATAGAACAATCCATTCCATCTCCTCCGCCAACGCGATCCCAACCGTTATCGTTAAGATGCGTTCCATTGTCCTGAGCTCCTGCAATAGTTAATGATGGATCAGCTTCCGTTGTTCCAATTTTATAGTATTGAGTTATGGCTAAGCCTGCATTTTTACTAACCCAACTATTATTAATTCCCCCATTATTTGATTTATACACGCCTCCATCACAACCGGCGTAAAGTTCGTTACTTCCCGGTCTAAACATCATCCAATGATGATCAGCATGTACGAACGAAACACCACCACCACCGTACCAATGACCACTTAAAGAAAAACTAGATCCACCGTTATTAGATCGCCAAACGTTTACACCACCAGTTAAGACTACGTTTTTATTTAATGGAGAAACTGCGATAGAAAGATCGTACCAAGCTTGACCACCGGAGCCACTTCCATTTGTGCTCCAGTCTAATAAATTTGGAGTTGATCCATGTCTTTGGGACCAGCTTAATCCGCCGTCAACACTCCTGTAAACACCATATAGTCCGTTATTAGCAGCTCCATATATTGCATATACATAGTTAGTATCATTTGCTGTTACCGCAAGCTCAACTCTTCTGCCAGCAGTAGGAAGGCCATTGGTTATTTTCGTCCAAGTAGCACCAAAATCAGAGGATGTCCATATTTGACCATTTGATGATGTTCCAGCAAATAGTTTATTGGATCCAGGTACTTTCACAATGCATTGAAAAGACCCTCCTTGCTTTATGGACCAATTTATTCCTCCATCTAAACTCTTGTAGATCCCTGTTCTTGAGGCTGCTACAATATGATTTGTGCTGTCATGATGCATGACCAGGCCGGTAATTCTGTATGATTGCGTAACATTAAAACTCAAACCAGTTGGATCCCATGTATGACCTGCATCTGTAGATTTCAAAACCCCTATGGAATAGGTATCCCCACCATCTCTATCTCCAGTTCCGATAAACATGATATTTGTATTTAAAGGGTCAATTAAAATAGCACTTACTCCGAGATTTGGCAATAAATCTGTATTCGTAGACCAACTAAGACCATCATCAGTAGATTTCCATAATCCGCCCGCCGGAGATCCTGCAAATAGCGTGTTTACTTGTGTTGGATGTATAGCGATCACATTAATTCTTCCTATTCCATTCAAAGAGTTCCCATTGGTTGGCCCCACGAGAGTCCAATTGCCCAATCCAGATGATATAGATGGTGATGAGGTTGTTTCAGAACTGTTGTAGGAATTGAATAAGGAATTTGATTTATTACGGATACCAGACGGAAATAATCGGGGTTCCATAAATGCTTCCCATCTTTTAAACTGTTTCCAACCTCGGCCTTTTTGAATAGTTTTACCATCCCATTCTGTTTCAAAAGCATCTACGACATCATAAAAATTAACTTCAGGATCATTCATTAAGTCCAACCAGTTGTCTTCTTTCGAAATCTGTCCTTTTGCTGAAAAGGAAAAAACGAAAAACATCAAGATGAAGGATTTTTTCATGGTAAATATTTGTTGGAGTATTGTTTTAGAACAGAGTTAGATAGCATTTTGTTCTAGCCTTTTATAGGTTATTTACGCTTAATGGGTGAGAAGATATTAATTAATCTTCAGGTATTACTTTAATGGAAAGGGTTTCTAACTGGTCAGCGGAAATTTCTGAAGGGGCTTCAATCATAACATCTCTTGCTGAATTATTTTTTGGAAAAGCAATGTAATCTCGGATGACTTCATCTCCACCCATTATTGAGACCAAGCGGTCGAAACCAAATGCAATTCCGCCATGCGGAGGCGCACCATATTCAAAAGCATTCATTAAAAATCCAAATTGCTCATTTGCCTCGCTTTCTGTAAATCCTAAAAGATCAAACATTTTTGACTGAAGCTTCTTCTCGTGAATACGGATAGAACCTCCTCCAATCTCATTGCCGTTTAAAACTAAGTCATAAGCATTTGCCCGTACCGCTCCGGGATCAGAGTCGATTATTTTTAAATCTTCTGTTTTCGGACTAGTAAATGGATGATGCATTGCCACCCATCGATTGTTATCTTCATCTCTCTCTAAAAGGGGAAAATCTACAACCCATAATGGAGCAAATTCCATAGGGTTTCTTAATCCTAAACTTTCTGCTAAATACATTCTTAATTCGCTTAACGCCTTTTGAGTCTTAGCTTTTTCTCCTGCTAAAACTAGGACTAAGTCTCCTTTTTCCGCGTTGAATATTGTCATCCATTTTTTGAGTTCTTCTTCATTAAAAAACTTATTGACACTTGAGTTTGGGATCCCGGTTTCATCCACCTTCATCCAAACAAGACCTGACATTCCAAGCTGCGGTTGTTTTACAAAACTTGTTAATACATCGAGCTCTTTACGAGAATAATTAGAGCATCCTTTTGCATTTATTCCAACAACTAATTCAGCATTTTTGAAGACGGGAAAATCAGAATTTTTTACTTCCTCATTAAGCTCTTCAAAGGTCATATTAAAACGAATATCAGGTTTGTCATTCCCATATTTTTTCATTGCTGTTTTATACGTCATCTTAGGAATTGAGCCAATCTCTTTGGAGTGCACTTCTCTAATTACATGCTTCAACAGCCCTTCAAATACATTTAAAATATCCTCTTGGTCTATGAATGACATTTCACAATCAATTTGAGTGAATTCTGGTTGTCGATCTGCTCTTAAGTCTTCATCTCTAAAGCATCTAACAATTTGATAATATTTATCCAAGCCACCAATCATCAAAAGTTGCTTAAATGTCTGTGGAGATTGTGGGAGCGCATAAAATTGACCACGATTTACTCTTGATGGAACAATAAAATCTCTGGCCCCTTCCGGTGTTGATTTGATCAGATAAGGGGTCTCAATATCAGCAAACCCATTTGAATTTAGGTAAGTCCTTACTGACATACTGATTTTATTTCTAAGTAATAATTTTTCTCGAACAGATTTTCGTCTCAAATCAAGATAACGATATTTCATTCTTAAATCATCTCCTCCATCAGTGTTTTCTTCGATAGTGAAAGGAGGAGTTTTTGCTGAGCTAAGAGTTTTAATTGAAGTTACCCTGATTTCTATCTCTCCTGTTTCTAAGACTTTATTTTTCTTTTCTCTTTCTATAACGACCCCTTCTACTTGAATTACAGATTCTCTATTTATGAGCCTTGCTTCTGTCAATACTTGGGCATCTACTCCCTCATTGAAAGCTAGTTGAGTTATTCCATATCGATCTCTTAGATCAATAAATGAAAGACTACCAAAGTCTCTGCGCCTTTGGACCCAGCCGCTTAACGTTATAGTTTGACCAACTTCTGAAAGTCCTAATTCTCCACAGGTATGAGTACGATACATGATAATAGTTTATTACACAAAGGTAGAAAAGCAAGAGGGGCTGCGTAGCTTTATCCTTATGGAATTTGATGATGTGTATTTTATGCGCGAGGCAATAAGAGAAGCAGTTAAAGCTTTTGAAGAGGATGAGGTCCCCGTGGGGGCTGTTGTTGTCGCGAATAATAAAATAATTGCAAGAGGTTACAATCTAACAGAAAGATTGACAGATGTGACTGCACATGCTGAAATGCAAGCTATAACCTCAGCTTCAAATTATCTTGGAGTTAAATATCTAAAAGATTGCACATTATATGTAACATTGGAGCCCTGTGCTATGTGCGCTGGGGCTCTTTTTTGGTCTCAAATTGACCGTGTAGTTTTTGGCGCAAATGACGAAAAAAGAGGGTTCAATGCACTTGGAATTAAAGTTCATCCTAAGACAATTGTTACCGGAGGTATTGAAGAGGAGGTTTGTACTGATTTATTAAAAGATTTTTTTCGATCAAAACGAAATAAGTAATAACATGGCATAAATTTTGAAAGCGTCCCAAGATCTAAATGTGCCTTAGTCGCATTTAAGTGTTTAGGTTGAAAGGGCAGTCGGGGGACTGTCCTTTCTTTTTTAAAGTTGAAATTAGAGAATAGAAATTATGTGGTGAAATCTATCCCCACTAAATTTGTGCTATGAAGCTACATGCTATAAATACTGGGTTTTTCAAATTAGATGGGGGAGCAATGTTTGGAGTAGTCCCAAAGTCTCTATGGCAAAGAACAAATCCAGCTGATCACAATAACCTTTGCACATGGGCCATGCGGTCTATGCTCATAGAAGATAATGATCGATTGATTCTAATTGATACTGGAATAGGGTCAAAGCAAGATGAAAAGTTTTTTAGTCATTATCATCTTCATGGGGATGAAAGCTTAAAAGGGAATCTTAAAAAAATTGGACTTGAACCTAAAGACATTACTGATGTTTTTTTGACGCATTTGCACTTTGACCATGTAGGTGGAGCTGTGGAAAGAAGTGGTGGAATCCTCAAACCTACTTTTAGAAACGCAAATTATTGGACAAATAGGCGTCATTTATCTTGGGCAAATTCTCCGAATAAAAGGGAGAAAGCATCTTTTCTTGAAGAAAACATAAGACCACTAGAGGAAAGTGGACAACTCAATTTTATTGATGCTCCAGAAGGAGAGAGGCGCATATCAACAGGAATGGGTTTTGATGCTTTTGTTGTCAATGGACACACTGATGCTCAAATGTGCCCAATAATCTCATACCGAGGAGAGACAATAGTATTCATGGCGGATTTACTCCCATCAGTTGGTCACATCCCCTTGCCCTATGTAATGGGTTATGACACTCGTCCTTTAATTACTTTAGAAGAAAAGAGTCTGATTCTTAATGAGGTTGCTAAAAATGGCTATCGTTTATTTTTATAACATGATCCACAAAATGAAACTTGTACTCTTGAAAAAACGGATCGTGGCCCTCGATTAGCTCACACTAGAATTTTAAATGATTAGATAAATGAAAAAAATAATTTTAGCCGCAGTTATTCTCTTTTGGAATGTATCAATTCTTCAAGGCCAGGGATATTGGCAACAAGAAATTGAATATAACATAAATGTTGATTTAGATGATAAGGAGAATTTGTTAAATAGTGATTTAGAACTGAGTTACACCAACAACAGCTCCGAATCTTTAATTGATGTCTTTTTTAATTTATATTGGAATGCATTCCAGCCAGGGAGTATGCTCTCAAATATGGCCAATATACCATCTAGATTTAAGGATAATGCAATTGGTAATAATATTGAGGAATATAAGAATGATGAATGGGGATCTCAGGCTATATCGGAGATGACTATGAATGGTAAACTCGTCTCTTTTTACATTGATCAAACTATTTTACATGGCGTCTTACCGCAAGAAATAAAGCCTGGAGAGACTGTTGTTTTTAGATTAAAGTACATCACTAATATTCCAAAGTTAGTGGAGAGGGCAGGAAGAAAAGGTCCTGAAGGTGTTGCTTATACTTTTACCCAGTGGTATCCAAAAATTTGCGTTTTTGATCAAGATGGTTGGCATCCTGATATATATGTCGCCAGAGAATTCTACGGAGACTATGGTACATTTAATGTCAATATCACAGCTAATTCAGATTATTTATTAGGGGGAACAGGGATACTAATGAATGCCGATAATATTGGTCACGGGTATTCTGATAAAGAGTTAAATCATAAAAAAGGGACTCGATTAACTTGGAATTTCCGGGCAGAAAAAGTTCATGATTTCGCATGGGTAGCAGACAAAAATTTTATTCATGAAAAGAGAAAATCGTTAACCGGAATTGATTTACATTTTATTTATAAAAAAGATAAAAAATCATCAAAGCACCTTAGTAAGGAGAAATTCAAGGAAGATGTAAAGAATTATTTTCAATTCATGGAACAAAAATTTGGAAGTTATGAGTGGCCTCAATTCACTATAATCCAAGGGGGTGAAGGAGCAATGGAGTATCCAATGGCAACTGTAATGCAAGTACAAGGAGACTCATATGATGATCTTTTATCTACTGTCATTCATGAAGCTTCTCACATGTGGTTTTATGGAATGCTTGGAACTGATGAGCAACAATACTCTTGGATGGATGAAGGGTTTACAAGTTTTGCTGAAGATGAAGCAATGAATGTGTTACTTGCTAAAAATGTTTTAAATCCACATGGCACCTATCTATCAAGATTCTCAAAATTAGCTAAGGAGTCATGGATTGAACCGACACGAACACTTGCTAACTATTTTGATGGAAAATTCCCTTATCAATTAGCAGCATATATGAAGGGTTCTTTGTTTTTAGTTCAACTTCGAGGAATTATAGGCGAAGGTCCATTTTGGTCTGTTATGTCTCGATATAAAAATGAATGGGCATTTAAGCATCCCACCCCAAAAGATTTTTTACGGATTGCTGAAAAAGAGTCGGGTATGATTTTAGACTGGTATTTAAATCTTTGGATTTCAACTAATAAATACCCAGATATTGCCATTGAATCTGCTTATGGTATTGATAACAAAATGACTCGTATATCTTTGAAGAGAATAGGCACAATGGCAATTCCGGTGGATATGAGAATTATTTTAAAATCAGGATCTATTTTAGACTATACAATACCACTTAGTTCAATGTTTGGCCATAAAAAAGGGTTTAATGTTTTGGGCCCATGGAATTACACTCAGCTTGAGCGGATATTTACATTAGATTTAACTTTTGAGAATATTGAAAGAATACTTATTGACCCAGAAAATTGGACTGCAGATGTCAATAGAAATGATAATGTTTGGGAGCCTAGAGATTAACGGCGTTTCTTTTTAGCCTTAGTTGTTTTAGGCCCTTTTGCTTTAAAGGTTGAATTGCCCCGATTTGAAAATTTTCTTGAATCTGAATCCCTAGGAATGAAATAGTCGTTTTTTGCTTTTAACTCTTGCGGCTTGGACTCGTGGAAGCGACCTTTAAATTTGCTGGAATATTGCTTGCCATTGGTTGCTTCTTTTCGGGGTATCCCAAAATCAATTGTCTTTTTTACCAAGTCTACGTCTTTGACAAAAATTCGTAAAGGATCTCCAAGATTATAGCTATTTCCGTTTCTTTCTCCAACTATTCGATAATTGTTTTTGTCTATTAGATAGTAGTCATCATTGAATTCACTTAAACGAACAAGACCTTCGCATCCCATTTTTTGTATTTCCACAAAGACTCCCCAATCAGTTACTCCAGATATAATACCATCAAATTCTTCTCCTAGGTATTTATCCATGTATTTCGCTTGCATAAATTTTATTGAAGTTCGCTCCGCATCGCTTGCATTTTGTTCGCGATTTGAACAATAGTCACACATGTCATTATACTCTTCAATGTTGTGGGTATGTTTCCCCTCTAAAAAATCTTGAAGGAGACGGTGAACCATCATGTCTGGATACCTTCTAATAGGCGATGTGAAGTGGGTATAATCATCAAATGCTAAACCATAATGACCTATATTTTGAGTTGAATAAATGGCCTTAGCCATGGTTCTTATCGTTAAGGTCTCAAGCATATTAGCCTCTGGAGTTCCTTTGACAGTTGAGAGAATGGTGTTTATTGATTTGCGCACCGCTTGTAACCCTTGAGTTGCCAAATTATATCCCAATGGTTTAACGAATTTGGAAAGGGTTTCAAGCTTCGCCGGATCTGGATGATCATGTACCCGATATACCATTGTTTTGGTATTACGTTTTCCATTGGCTTGCCGGCCAATAATATTAGCAACATGTTTGTTAGCTAAGAGCATAAACTCTTCGATAAGTTTATTGGAATCTTGAGCAACTTTCAAGGAGGCCCCAATGGGTTCGTTCTCTGAATCTAATTTAAACTTCACCTCTGCGCGATCAAAAGCAATTGCTCCATCAGTCATTCTTTTTTTTCGAAGATCTTGAGCTATTGAATTCATGATTCGAATTTCCTTTCCAAGGAGATCGTCGGCTTCACCTTGAATGATTAATTCAGCTTCTTCATAAGTGAGCCTCTTGTCGGAGTGAATAACAGTTCTACCAAACCAGCGGTTCCGGATATCACCATTTGAGTTGATTTCAAATACTGCGGAAAATGTGAACTTATCTTCATTGGGACGCAATGAGCACACCTTATTTGATAAAACTTCTGGCAGCATAGGAACAACCCTATCCACTAAATAGACTGATGTTGCTCTTTTTTGAGCTTCCTCTTCAAGTTTGCTGCCAGGGGTTACATAGTGGGTGACATCGGCAATATGAACTCCAATTTCCCAGTATTGATCATCAATTTTCTGAATACTTAAGGCATCATCAAAATCTTTTGCATCATAGGGATCAATAGTGAATGTTTTGACACTTCGCATGTCTTTCCTATTCAATATTTCTTTTGAATTAATTTCTAATGGGATATTATTCGCTTCTGCTTCTACTTCTTTAGGGAATGAATAGGGTAGTGCATATTCATTTAATATCGCATGAATTTCAGTATCATGATTGCCACGTTCACCCAGCACTTCTTCAATTTCCCCCTGTGGGTTTTGTTCTGGATTATCCCACGAAATCAGCGAGGCAACAACAATTTGCCCATTTTTTCCACCACTTAATTTATTCTGCGGGATATAGAAGTCTGGGCCTATTTTTCGTTTATCTGTGACTAAAAAAGCATGATTTTCGGAAACTTGTAGCTCACCAACAAATCTATTTCTTGCTCTTTTTATCACCTCTGTTATTTGGCCTTCTTTTTTCCTCCTTCCCTTTTGAGGATGAAGTAAAACTTTCACTTCATCGCCTCCAAAAGCTAGACCTAAATTATTTTCCCTTATAAAAATATCATCATCTTCTCCCCCCGGTATTACATAGCCAGTGCCTGAAGAAGTTAGTTGTAAAACACCTTGCACATGAGTTTCATCTATTTTGTATTGATATTTCTCTGGACTTATTTCTCTGATTTGACCGGTTCCCTTTAAAATATCTATTGCAGCTTTAGCTAATATTTTTCCGGAGCGTTCAAACATATTCATTTCTATGGCTATATCCTCAAGAGGGAATATGCTGAATGGTTTTTTTTGAAGAAGTCGAAGAATTCTTGAGGCTAATGAAGCAGCATCCATCGAACGATGTGCTTTATTCTTTTTCGGGCCTTTTTTTGGCATATTCAAAGGTCGGGTAAATTTTTCTGAAAAAACCTATCTAATCTTTTGTTATCGTATACACTGGAATTCATATGTCTTTAAATTGTCGATCTGGCATAAATGTTGCTATTTTTGCTATCAATCATCCTATTTGACACTTATGAAATATTTAGTTTACACGCTCTCAATGATTTTTCTTTTAACCCTTAATTTGAAAGGGCAAGATGCTTCAGGTGAAGTAAATTCTGTGGAATTAACAAAAAAGGAAAAAAGAGATTTAAAGAAAGAAACTAAGAAAAAAGAAAAAGAGTTAAAAAAAGAACAAAAAAAGAGTAAAAAGAATAAAGCCATTAAAATTGGTGAGCTTCCTCCCGAAGACCAAGAGGAAGAGACTAATTCCAAAGGTGATTTTGATATAAAAATTGATGTCAATTTATCCGGTTTACAAAGTAAAAAGAGTGCCGAGAAAGTCAAAATACATCGTGGAATGTCATTTGCATATGGGATTATTGAACTAGCAGATATTTCGGGTGGAGGTTTGAGCTTTGCTGATTTTGAGTGGGCTCAAAATAGATCGGGCCGTTTTCTCAATTCCTCCTCTCAATCATGGGATGTCTTTTTTAATCAATATCGATTATCAAAATCACCTTTTTGGTTTCGAACGGGAGTGTCAGTATTCTGGAGTGTACTTGATTTTGGTGATTTATCTTATGTGACTACAGATTTATCTCCTTCTACAGAGAGAGGGATTGATGTCACCTTAGATCCGGACAGCGCGAATATTAGAACTAAGTCAAGTTTAACAACATCATACTTGGAAGTTCCATTAGAATTAGTATTCAATAGTAGTAATGATGGTAATAGGGGAATGACTATTGGAATTGGCGGGTATATTGGTATGCGATTGCAAACAACACGGAAACAAAATTATACAGATTTATCAGGATCTGTCCGGGATAGAAGAGTAAACCAATTTTATAATAACCCTGTGTCTTATGGAGTAAGTGCTCGTTTAGGTTATGGCTCAATATATTTAAAAGGCCGGTTTGCATTATCTAAATATTTTCAGCAAGGGGCCGATATTACATCCCGCCCTTATCAACTCACCGCAATAACGTTAGGGATAGATCTTTTATAAAAAGATCTTCACAAAACTGACCCCCTTCTTAAATAATTATTTAAAGGGGATTCTTTCTGTTGAAGGGGATTCTTTCTGTTGCTTTACTCTAATTAAATCAAAATATTGAGTCCCATGAATTATTTTGGTTACATTATTCCTTGATCTAACATGGCATCTGCAACTTTTACAAAACCAGCGAGGTTAGCTCCCTTCACGTAATCCACAAAACCATTTTCTTGTGTTCCATATTCTACGCATGAGGCATGAATGTTAATCATAATATCATGAAGCTTTTGGTCAACTTCTTTACTGCTCCAACTCATTCTTAGGCTGTTCTGTGACATTTCTAATCCAGATGTGGCTACTCCACCTGCATTAGCTGCTTTTCCCGGGCTAAATAAAAGTTGAGCTGAGTGAAAAGCTTCAATAGCTTCAGGGGTAGAGGGCATATTTGCTCCTTCAGCTATACATATCACCCCATTTTTTATTAAGGTTAACGCATCATTTTTATCAAGTTCATTTTGAGTGGCGCAAGGGAGCGCTACATGACATGGAATATCCCAGGGGGTCTTACCAGCGAAAAATTTTGCTTTTGAATACTCTTCCAAATAATCCGATATTCTACCACGCTTTACATTTTTTAAATTCATTATGAATTTTAGTTTTTCAGAATCAATACCTTCATCATCAAGAATATATCCTGAGGAATCAGACATAGTAAGGACTTTGGCTCCTAAATGAATTGCTTTTTGAGCAGCATATTGAGCAACATTACCTGATCCTGAAATAACTACTTTTTTACTTTTGAAGGTTTCTTTTTTTGTTTTTAGCATTTCTTGGGCGAAATAGACGGTACCGTAACCAGTAGCTTCAGGACGAACAAGGGAGCCACCCCAATTTCTGCCTTTACCGGTTAATACCCCTGTGAATTCATTTCGAATACGTTTGTATTGCCCGAACATGTATCCGATTTCTCTACCTCCAACTCCTATATCGCCAGCAGGAACATCCGTATTAGGCCCTATGTGTCGAGCAAGTTCTGTCATAAATGCTTGACAAAACCTCATGACTTCAGCATCTGATTTACCTTTAGGATCAAAGTCTGACCCGCCTTTACCTCCTCCAAGAGGTAGAGTAGTCAAACTGTTTTTAAATATCTGTTCAAACCCTAGAAATTTAAGAACACTAAGGTTTACGGATCGATGAAATCTTAATCCGCCCTTATAGGGTCCGAGAGCACTATTGAATTCGACACGATAGCCTCTATTTAATTCAACACTTCCATCATCTTTTGTCCATGAAACACGAAACATTATGGTACGTTCGGCTTCGGCGATTCGTTCTAGTATCTTCGCAGCTTTATACTTAGGGTTTTGCTCAATAAATGGGATAACAGATTCTGCGACTTCCTGAACAGCTTGTATGAATTCAGGCTCATTAGGATTTCGCGATTGAATGCCAACCATAAACGCATCGATTTGCGTATTGAAATTCTGGGTCATAGGAATGTAATTTTAACAAAGGTATTTTAACAAAGGTATACCGAAATTTGCATCATGCTTGATACACCGAACCAACAAAAAACACAATTGTCAGAATTGGGCGAGTTTGCTTTAATAGATCGTCTGACATCTTCAATCAAATTAACGAATAAATCTTCTTTAAAAGGGGCAGGAGATGATGCCGCTATAATTGATCATGGTGATCATGAAACACTAATTTCCAAGGATTTACTTGTTGAAGGAGTTCATTTCGATTTGGCTTATGTTCCCCTGAAGCATTTAGGCTATAAGTCCGTGGTAGTCAATATATCTGATATTTATGCGATGAATGGCATTCCTACACAGATTTTAGTGGGATTAGCGGTTTCAAGCCGATTTCCTGTTGAAGCTTTGGATGAGATTTATGAAGGAATGCTTTTAGCTTGTAAAACATATGGTATCGACTTAATTGGAGGAGATACAACCTCGAGTAAATCAGGTTTAATGTTGAGTATTACGGCTATTGGTCATGTTAAAAAAGGTAAAGCAGTAAAAAGATCGGGAGCAAGACCTACAGACTTACTGGTGGTCTCAGGTGACTTGGGATCAGCTTACATGGGGCTTCAAATTCTTGAGCGTGAAAAAGCAGCATTTAAATCTAATCCAAATCTTCAACCGGAACTTCAGGGACATGAATATGTTCTAGAGCGGCAATTAAAGCCGGAGGCAAGAAAAGATGTTGCAGATTTATTGAAAAAACTAAAAGTGACTCCATCTAGTATGATAGATATATCAGATGGATTGAGTTCGGAAATAATGCATATTTGTAAATCATCCGACTTGGGATGTACCATCTATGAGGATAAAATACCCATGGATCCACAAATGATCCGCTTGGCGGAAGAGTTCGGAATAAACCCTATCACTGCAGTTCTTAATGGAGGAGAGGACTATGAATTGCTTTTTACTGTTTCAATCGATGATTATGATAAGATCAAACACAATCCAAGTTTAACTACGATTGGACATATCACTCAGAGCAGAGAAATTCAGCTAATAACGAATGGAGGTCAAGCAGTTGAGTTAGAAGCCCAAGGATGGATATCGTTTAAATGAAAATCTAATCTGGATTACATTATATTTTTGCAAAACCAAATTCGGTCAACATATTAACGTTAGACCCCATAAACTCAACTGATAAATTTGTTCGAAGCGTTACAGATGTTTCAAGAAGACCTAAAACCTCGTATTTAACTGTTGTTCCATCAGTATTGTTTAAGAATACAGAATCTGGAGCTGTCCCATTGCCGGGCTTTGTGGTCCATGTCCCCGAACCAGACTCTTTGAATGGAAGATCTATCGTTGTTCCTAAATTAGCGCTTATCACTGCATCTACTGAATACGTAACAGAATTAGGGTCTTGAGTTAATGAAAATTGTGAACTGTCAGGATTAATGTATGAGTCTTCTGCAACCACGGGAACAGTTGAGCCAAGAATATCGACGGTTCCAGTTGCAGTTACTTTATTAACTAGCCAAACCCCTTCTAATTTGTCACCAAGAGTGGGTTCTTTGGTACAAGAGGCTAAAATCAATAAGGTTAAAGAAATTATATATATATTTTTCATGATGTGGTTTTTCTTTAGAGATTTAAAAGGTACTGATTATTTCGAGGTAATGGATGCGCTCAAATATTCTCTGTTCATTCTAGCTATATTTTCAATACTAATTCCTTTTGGACATTCTACCTCACATGCACCTGTATTAGTGCAATTACCGAAACCTTCAAGGTCCATTTGTTTCACCATATTCATCACCCGCTCACTGGCTTCAATTTTACCCTGGGGAAGAAGAGATAGTTGACTAACTTTTGCTGAAGTGAATAACATTGCAGAGGCATTTTTACATGTAGCTACGCACGCTCCGCAGCCAATGCAAGTTGCTGAATCAAAAGCAGCATCAGCATCTTGTTTTTCAATTGGTGTAGCATTCGCATCTGGAAGATTTCCAGACGTATTTACCGATACATAGCCCCCGGCTTGAATGATTCTATCAAATGAGCCTCGATCGACCATTAGGTCTTTAATCACAGGAAAAGCTTTTGCTCTAAATGGTTCAATAGTTATAGTATCTCCATCTTTGAATTCTCTCATATGAAGTTGACATGTTGTGACTCCTCGTCCAGGGCCGTGAGCTTCTCCATTGATGAACATAGAACACATACCGCAAATTCCCTCTCTACAATCATGATCAAAAACTACTGGATCTATATCTTGAATAATCAATTGTTCGTTCAAAACATCAATCATTTCTAAAAAAGACATATCATCGGAAATATTACTCACTTTGTAAGTTGCAATTCCACCTTTTTCTTTTGGCCCATTTTGACGCCAAACGTTTATTGTAAAATTCATTTGTAAGAACGTGTATTAAGTTCGACATTTTCAAAAGAGAGCTCTTCTTTATGAAGCTTTGATTTTCCAGGATCACTTTCTGCAAACTCCCAGGCTGCAACGAAGGCGAATTCATCGTCTTTTCTTACAGCCTCTCCCTCTTTGGACTGAAATTCTTCACGAAAATGACCGCCACATGATTCTTCTCTGGCTAATGCATCCATACACATTAACTCTCCTAGTTCAAGGAAATCTGCAACCCGACCTGCTTTATCAAGCTCTGGGTTCATCTCTCCAATTTTCCCAAGAACTTTAACATCCGAGTAGAATTTGTCTCGAAGTATTCGGATATCGGCAATTGCCTTTTTTAGGCCCTCTTCATTTCTTGCCATTCCGCATTGTGACCACATGATTTTTCCCAAATCGCGGTGAAACGCTTCAACAGGAGTATTCCCTTTACTATTTAAAAAACCTTCCATTCGATTTCTCGCAGTTGCTTCAGCTTCATCAAATTCGGCTGAGTCAGTAGATATTTGCCCTGTTGTGATATCCTGGGAAAGATATGTACCTACAGTGTAAGGTGCTACAAAATAACCATCAGCTAAACCTTGCATCAGGGCGGAGGCACCTAATCGGTTTGCCCCGTGATCAGAAAAATTAGCTTCCCCTAAGGCAAAAAGACCAGGAACCGTTGTCATAAGATTATAATCGACCCAGATTCCTCCCATTGTATAATGAACAGCTGGATAAATCATCATAGGAGTCTGGTAAGGATTTTGAGCGGTAATTTTTTCATACATCTGAAAAAGGTTACCATATTTTGATTCAACTATTCTTTCCCCTAGCTTTTTGATTTGATCTTCACTAGGATTTTTAATTCCTTTCACATGGGCGGCTTCGCTACCAAACCTTTCTATTGCAGATGAGAAATCTAGATAGACCGCTTCGCCTGTTTTATTGACGCCATAACCAGCATCACAGCGTTCTTTTGCAGCACGCGAGGCTACATCTCTTGGAACAAGATTTCCAAAAGCAGGATATCGTCTTTCCAGGTAGTAATCTCTATTTTCTTCAGAAAGGTCTGTGGGCTTTAGCTTTCCTTCTCTTATTGCCAATGCGTCTTCTGCTTTTTTAGGAACCCATATCCGGCCGTCATTTCGCAGAGATTCAGACATTAAGGTTAGTTTAGACTGCGAGTCTCCACTGACCGGGATACAGGTCGGATGAATTTGAGTGAAACATGGGTTTGCCATATACGCCCCTTTCCTATGCGCTTTCCATGCCGCAGTTACATTTGATCCCATTGCATTGGTGCTTAAATAAAACACATTACCATAACCTCCGGTACACAGGAGCACAGCATGAGCAGAGTGCCTCTCTAGCTCACCAGTTACTAAATTTCTAGCAATAATTCCTCGAGCTTTTCCATCAACAACAACGAGCTCAACCATCTCATGACGAGAAAATAATTCCACTCTCCCCTTTGCCACTTGTCTCGAAAGTGCAGAATAGGCACCCAATAAAAGTTGTTGTCCTGTTTGACCTTTAGCATAAAAGGTTCTACTCACTTGCACTCCCCCAAAAGACCGATTATCTAGAAGCCCACCATACTCACGGGCAAAGGGCACTCCTTGCGCGACGCATTGATCGATAATGCTAGCACTTACCTCTGCTAAACGGTGAACATTGGCTTCCCTACTTCTGTAGTCCCCACCTTTAATTGTATCGTAGAAAAGACGAAAGGTGGAGTCACCATCATTTTGATAGTTTTTTGCTGCATTTATTCCTCCTTGCGCAGCGATGGAGTGAGCTCTTCTTGGGGAGTCCTGAAAACAAAAAGCCTTAACATTGTATCCGAGCTCCGCGAGTGATGCTGCCGCAGAACTACCCGCTAATCCTGTCCCGACAACAATAACATCAATTTGTCTTTTATTTGCTGGACTGACCAATGGAATTTTTGATTTGTGTTTGGTCCATTTTTCAGCTAAAGAACCCTCTGGAATATTGGCGTTTAATTTTGACATCTATTTAATGAGGTTGATTCAGGACAATAAAAGATAAATAGGGATACTTGCAAAAGCTAAAGAAATGATCACCGAAAATGCCTTGCCAACTATTTCAATTATTGGTGTGTATTTCGCATGATTGATACCTAAAGTTTGAAATGAGCTAGAGAAACCATGCCAAAGGTGAAAACCAAGTCCCATCATTGAGATAACATAAAAAACAGCATACCAGGGTTGTTGAAAAGCTGCAACAGTAATCGAATATAAATCTTTTAATTCATCACCATCACTAGTAATGTAAGTAGGTATATTGCCGAAGTGCATTTCATACCAAAAACTCTTCATGTGAATAATGAGAAATACAAGTGTTAGGGTACCTAAAACAGCCATATTTCTTGATGACCATGACGCATTTGCCTTTCCATTATATTTCACATATCTCGTTTCCCTAGCAGCTTTATTACTGCGTGCTAATAATAAGCCATCAACGGAATGTAGAAGTATACTTATATAAAGTAAGTAACTGACGATCTTTATTAATGGAAAGGTGGTCATAAAATGAGCATAGCTATTAAACATTTCTTTGCTACCAGTCAATAATGGAAGATTCCCAAGTAAATGCACCACTAAAAATGAGCACAAAAATAGACCAGTTAGAGCCATCCAATATTTTCGAGCCAATGATGATCTGATGAGTCCTCCGGATAGATCCATAATAAATTGAGATAGAAGTATTTTATACAAAAGTAAGTCCAAAAGGCAAAAGAAAGTTCAAGACATATACCTTTTAAAGGAAGACACTAAAAGGTGTTATCTTCGTTAACTATGAAATATCACCCCTTAAATCCTGAGATTTTTAATAAAAATCGGCAACGTTTTTCAAACTTGATGGAGTCTGATTCATTGGCTGTTTTTCATTCGAATGATATTTACCCTACAAGCGCAGATGGGACAATGCCCTTCAAACAAGCCACAGATATTTTATGGCTTTCAGGAATTGATCAAGAAGACTCTGTTTTAATTGTTTTTCCAGACGCAAAAAGAAAAGAACATAAAGAGATACTTTTTTTAACTGAAACAAATGAACTTATCGCTGTTTGGGAAGGGGCTAAACTTTCTAAAGAAGAGGCTTACCAAGTCAGTGGTATCAGAACAGTTTATTGGTTGAGTGAATTTGACCGAGTCACCAAAGAATTGATGAGTCAGGCCAAAAACGTGTATCTACTAACTCAGGAACACCTGAGGCGAAGTACCCCTGTTGAAACTCGAGAAATGAGGATGAACAAGAACTTTAGATCCTCTCATCCAGTTCATAATTATTTAAGATCTGCACCGCTATTAAATTCTTTAAGAGCCGTAAAAAGTGATTTAGAAATTGATGTAATGCAAATAGCCGCGAATATAACTGCTGCTGGATTTAATCGAGTTTTGAATTTTTTAAAGCCTGGATGCTGGGAGCATGAAATAGAAGCCGAGTTCATACATGAATTTGTAAAAAGTCGCTCAAGAGGTTTTGCATATTCTCCCATAATTGGTAGTGGTTCAAATGCATGTGTTTTGCATTATTTAGAGAATAATAAGGAGTGCAAGAAAGGGGATTTAGTATTGATTGATGTCGGCGCGGAGTATGCAAATTATGCATGCGATGTTACGCGATGCTTTCCTGTTAGTGGTAAATTTAGCGACCGTCAAAAAGAAGTTTATGAGGCTGTCTTACGAGTGGAAAAAGCTTCAATAGAACTACTAAGGCCCGGTGTTATTTTATCTGAATATCATATTCAAGTTGGAGAATTGATGACAAAAGAACTCTTAGGATTAGGTCTAATTTCAAAAAATGACATAGAAAATCAAAATCCTCTATGGCCAGCATATAAGAAATACTTTATGCATGGAACTTCACATTATTTGGGTTTAGATGTGCATGATTATGGTTTATGGGATGGCACACCAATAAAGGAAGGAATGGTTTTCACATGCGAACCAGGCATTTATATTCCTGAGGAGGGTATTGGTATCCGAATTGAAGATGATATAGTTATTACATCTGAAGGTCATATTAACCTCACAAAACATATCCCAAAAGAAATATTGGATATTGAGGCTTCGATGGCTAAAATGTGATGAAAAAGCATCTCCGTTCTTTTTTTTATGCATTAAGCCCCCAGGGCAGAAGATTATTCCGGCGTTTTGTTTATTTCCCCCTTGATACATATCTCAAATTAAGAGGTAAAAATTATTATAATGGAATAGAATTGCCATTACCTGGAGAAATATTTACTGGTGGAGGGGACTTTTTGAAAAACGGATTGATATTCAAAAAATATTTTATTAAACTGGGAAAGTTATCAAAGAATAACGATGTTTTAGATGTGGGTTCAGGGCTAGGAAGAATGGCAATCCCATTAACAGATTTCATAAATGAAAATAATAGATATGAAGGTTTTGATGTTGTTAAAACTGCTGTAATCGATTGTCAACATAGAATTAGTTCAAAATTTCCGAATTTCTCATTCCACCATGCTTCTCTAGAAAATGATCTATATACAAGTAGCGGGAAATCAGCACAAGGATATTCTTTCCCATTTGAGAAAAATACTTTTGATTTTGCTTGGGCGACCAGTGTTTTTACTCATATGGATCCAGATGGAGTAATGAACTATTTAAATGAGGCAAGAAGAGTAATTCGCCCCGGGGGAAGGTTTTTAGCAACTTTTTTTCTTATGGATCATGAATCAAAAAAGTGTTCATTAAATTCTAAATACCCCTTTAGGTATAAAATCAATGATACTTGGTATATGAGTAAAAAAACAAAAGGCGCTAATGTTGCATTTGATAGTCAAATAATACTTAACTGGGCCAAGGATGCTGGTTGGAAGAATACAAGTATCTATTTTGGGAGATGGTCAGGCAGGCCAGAAGAGACGACTGATTTTCAAGATATAATTGTATTTCATTAATAAAATAAACCCTTTATTACCTTCACAAAATGGAAAGTACACTAATTGGAAAGACAGCCCTTGTTGGAGGAAGTACTCAAGGCATTGGAAAAGCAACTGCGAAATTGCTGGCAGATAAAGGAGCTTCTATTATTCTTTTAGCAAGAAACATAGGGAAATTAAAGAAAACGATACTTGAATTAAATATAGAAATGGGCCAAAGCCATTCTTTTTTAGTTGCTGATTTTGATGACCCTGATAAGGTTAATGACGTTGTCAAAGAATATATCGAAAAAGAAAATGACATTAATATTCTTGTTAATAATACAGGAGGACCGCCAGCTGGATCAATAATAAATTCCTCTTCTGACAATTTCAACGATGCGTTTTCGAATCATCTGATAAACAATCATAATTTAGCGAAGTTATTAATTCCTGGAATGAAAAAATCAGGATATGGGAGAATAATAAACATCATTAGTACTTCTGTTAAGGCTCCTTTAAATGGCTTGGGTGTAAGTAATACTGTTCGTGCTGCAGTAGCAAATTGGTCAAAAACATTATCAAATGAACTAGCGCCAGATGAAATAACAGTAAATAATGTTCTCCCTGGAGCAACTTTGACAGAAAGGTTGACAAACATTATTGCTAATAGAGCTTTAAAAGATAGATTGGATGAATCTATTATTGAAGAAAAGATGTTAGATGAAATTCCGATGAATAGATTTGCGCAACCAAAAGAAATAGCAGCAGCTATTGCATTTCTGGCTTCACATGAAGCTGCTTATGTTACGGGAATTAATCTACCTGTAGATGGCGGGAGAACTCCAAATTTATAGTCTATGAAAATTGAGAATTATATTAATGGAATATTTGTTAAGCCATTCAGTGGAGAATATCTAGATAACATCGATCCTTCTATTGGAAAAAAATACGGTCAAATACCAAAAAGCAGTGATAAGGATGTTACTGATGCAATTAGATCAGCAAAAAAGGCCTTTCCTGTATGGTCTAAATTAAGTTCTTCAGATAGATCTAATCATCTCATGCGAGTTGCTGACAGAATAGAACATAGATTAGAGGAATTGGCTTTAGCAGAATCAAAAGACAATGGTAAACCATTAAAAGTAGCCAGAACAGTTGATATTCCCAGAGCAGTAGATAATTTTCGTTTTTTCGCTTCTGCAATTCTGCATGAGAGTAGCGAAATACATGATTTAGGAGATAATGGATTTAATTATACACTTCGTCGTCCTGTTGGTGTAGTTGCTTGTATTTCACCTTGGAATCTACCATTGTACTTGTTTACATGGAAAATAGCTCCCGCTCTGGCAGCTGGGAATACGGTTGTTGCAAAGCCATCAGAAATAACCCCCGCAACTGCTTTTCTATTGAGTAAAATCCTAGATGAAGTCAATTTCCCAAAAGGTGTATTGAATATCATCCATGGGACAGGGTTAGAGGTAGGGGAACCTTTGGTTAGTCACCCTGATATTCCCATAATCTCTTTTACTGGCGGAACTGTAACAGGTGAGAGAATTAATAAAATTGCCGCTTCATCATTCAAAAAAATTAGTCTCGAGTTGGGAGGTAAAAACCCCAATGTTATTTTTTCAGACTGTGATTTTGAGCATATGTTAAAAACGACTCTCAAATCTTCATTCTCTAATCAAGGTCAGATCTGTCTCTGTGGAAGTAGAATTATCGTGGAGAGGTCAATTTATGATCGTTTTTTAACGTCTTTTATTGAAAAAACGAAAAAATTAATAATTGGACCTCCATCCAATTCAAGCACTCAAATTGGAGCAATTGTATCTGCCGATCATAAAGAAAAAATATTATCGTATATCAAATTAGCAAAGAGCGAAGGAGGAAAAGTAGAATGTGGTGGAGAATCTGTTATTCTCGACGGTGAGAATTCAGGTGGGTATTATATATCTCCAACTATAATAACTGGACTTGACATGAATTGCAAGACTAATCAGGAAGAAATTTTTGGACCGGTGGTTACCGTAATGCCATTTGATTCTGAAAATGAAGCCTTGGAGCTTGCTAATAATTCTAAATATGGTTTGGCATCAACAGTGTGGACCAATGATTTAAAAAAGGCTCACCGAGTTTCAAATAACATTTATACTGGAATTGTATGGGTAAATAGCTGGCTCGTTCGTGATCTTCGCACTCCATTTGGAGGCGTAAAAAATAGCGGAGTTGGTCGGGAAGGTGGAGTTGAATCCTTGCGATTTTTCACAGAGCCAAAAAATATATATATCGATTTAAAATAAAAAACCCCAGCAAAGTGGGGTTTTTCGAGAGAGATTTAATCAACAAAATTCTGTTAACTCTTAATCACCTAAACACACAATCTCTCATACTATTAAGTGATTCAAATTGTATGCCAAAGTTTATAAAATATCAAAATTTATACCCTAGAGTCAATAAAAATTGTGAATTTGCATTGCTTAAAGGAATGCCATTAAATATTCCAAGAGTTGGGTCAAATGATGCGTTATATGCTAAATCAGCAGTTAGCTTGAATATATCTAACCCTAAACCTAATCGATATCCTAATTTAAAACTGTTGAAGCTTTCTTGAAATGTGTTATTTAACTGAAAAACACCATTTAATCCGGCTTGACCTCTTAAAAGTTTGAAAATTCTAAATCCGGGAGATATAGCTAATTGTATTGTTTGAGAAGATAATGTCTGAAACGTTGGAAGGCTCAATGAATCGCTAGGTCCAATTATTAATTCAGTTTTGTTGAATGCATAAATTGATTCAAAGGACAAATATTGTGTTGAGTTTCTATATTCACGAATTGTGATGCCTGCATGCCAGCCATTAAATGAATTTATATCTTCAATTATTTGGCCTGCATTTGATAGGGCGCTGTCAACGCCAATAGTCCCGGTATTATAATTAACTCCGCCTTGTAGATAAAATTTTAATCCCTCAGACTGTGCTTTGCATGTTATGCCAAGCGTCATTAGTAAGGTGGTCCAAATTAAATATGGCATTGCTGCATTTAAGTGTTAAAACGATGAATAAAACACCAAATCCATGCCAAAAGCCCTGTTTAGTGCGAAATATTGATCTTTTCCTGGAATTTCTGTCCGTTTTCTAGGACTAAATGAATATGGTACCAACCGTTAGGTAACTCTGATACGTTTAATAATTTACCAACTTGATCAATAGGGCTCCATACCGATTCTAAAATATTTTGACCTGAAAGGTTTCGAAGGATAATTGTTCCTTTTTGATTTGCCTTTGGATTTACAATTTTTATATAATTATTAGCTGGATTGGGATAAATATTTAAAGGGTTTATTGACTGCTCGCCAACATTTAAAGTGTTCTTTTTTAACGTTTTAGTGTTGAGAAGTAAAATGTCACCGCTGGGAGCATTATTTCCATTTGCAAAAATTCCGGCAGCATACAATATGACACTGTCTGGAGATGACCCTGAATTCCAAATGAAACTCCAAGATTTTTCTCCTGCGTTTGGAGAGTTACTTCCACTCGTATGAGTTATAAAATTAGTTGATTTAACTTGACTAACTCCGCTAACACCTGAGATAATTCCTTGATGTTGACCTAAGCTTTCAATGGATGATTCAAAACCCATTATAGGAATGCTAGATCCATTAGATTTAGAAGTTACGGTAATAGAGTAATCCGTATTTGCGATAAATCCGTCTGACGGAATATTTGAGCTTATCGAAATAGTTTCTGAAGAAGCTGAAGGACCATTATGACAATAAGAAGTAAAGCAAGTGTTATTATTACTTTTAGGTGAACCTGTTTTGCCAGCAGGAGCACCATTCTTATATGTTAAAGCAGGAAATGAAAATACTAGAATTGAAATAATAATAAGAACTCTAGTTTTCATAAACAATTTTTTTTAGTTGTCGTGTTAATTCAAAAGTACATTATAATTATAGTTAAGTATGGTGATAGAATTTTAATTAATGATTATAACGAGAATTTATTTTAACTAATGGGTAATATTACTGTCGGCAGAATTACCAAATAATTATGATTTTCTCAAGTTATGAATGGTTATCTCTGGCCATATTCCAACTCTTCCGGGGAATGCTAGATATCCAAACCCTCTATTCACATAAAGACTTTTTTTTGTTTCTTCGTCTATATAGCTGCCAGCCCATTTTGGATATTTAAATTTAACCGGACTCCATTTTATCCATCCGGGGATTTCAATGCCAAACTGCATTCCATGGGTATGACCACTTAATGTCAAAGGAATATTTGATTTATGATTAATTACTTCAGCATCGAAATGAGAAGGGTCATGGCTCAACAATATTTTAGGTGTTTTTAGATCTAAACCTTTTAAGGCCATGTCTAAGTTTCCATATTTAGGGAAAGGCGGGTTACCCCAATTTTCAACACCGACAATATCAATACTTCTTCCATTTTTTGAAATTTTGAAATTTTCATTTCTTAAAAGTTTCCACCCCAATTTTTTATGCGTTTCAAATAGGTTTTCCATATTTTTATTTTTATCCTCTGCACTATCCCATTTGACATAGTCGCCGTAATCATGGTTCCCCAAAATGCTAAAAACACCATACGGAGCATTAATTTTTTTAAATAAATCTATCCAAGGAGTCATTTCAGAATAAACATTGTTAACAAGATCTCCTGTAAAGACTATTGCATCGACATCTTGATCTAAAATCATATTAATCCCAATTTCAACTTCTTTAAAGTTTACAAAGCTTCCAGAGTGGATATCGCTGATTTGAAGAATTTTAAATCCATTAAATTCATCTGGAAGATTTTTTATTGCCACAGAATTATTTAATACCCGATATTGGGACCTCCCAAGAAATATTCCATGAAGAATTCCAATAAATGGAACTGCCGCCGCCCCCCATCCAATTAAGGCAATAAATCGACGTCTACTTGACCATTCTCCAGAAATAAACCTATTGCCAATTCTAAATAAATCTTCAGCTGTCCCCAGTAAAATGGGTATAAGTTTTGGCACACCAAGCAGTATGGTGTAGCCAATGATAAAAGGCAATATTTTAGTTTTATGACCTTGCGGGTCATAAAACATTACTGAGTATACAATTAACAGGTATCCGATAATATTAAATATCCAGTATACATTTTCAAAAGCTTTAGACAACTTGAGGGCCTTAAAAATTTGAAAGGCATAAAGGTCAAAAGCAAAAAAAATTAATAGGATAATTAGAAAAATAAACTTCATCTTTTTTTCTGAACATTTTAAATGATCTGCAAAAATGATCATATTAT
>Ga0115556_1000212_pt1 | contig 37555 bp, 26 predicted proteins | sample COGITO_mtgs_1104_5_FD_87282 | JGI IMG/M metagenome (GOLD analysis project Ga0115556, IMG submission 87282) | Pelagic marine microbial communities from North Sea - COGITO_mtgs_110414 | ecosystem: Environmental > Aquatic > Marine > Epipelagic | place: Germany:Helgoland, sampling site Kabeltonne... | reverse complement strand
TGACGAATTAGTCGTGATTTTCATTTTTTTTTCGTCGATCACATCCCTCATAAGATATTTGGGCCTCCTTTTGAACAAGCGGCACCCTGCAGCGTACCAATACTACCCGAACGACGCTCGTCGGGTCGGGTGTCGGGGTCGCTGATTTCAGCCCCGACAAGCGTTTGTTATCCAGGACAATTCCCTGATCTAAACTCTGTTCCTCATTATCGATTTTCGCTGACCTTGCGCACCCGGCTGTTTCCATGAAAGACAACGTAGAGGGCATAAACAGTGGGGACGCTACGGACATCCTAATTGTGCTCCCTGTGATTTCTGGCGATGGCCCTGCTGTGGGTCAAATATCCTCGAGCGATTTCCAGATCCAGTTTCGGCGCAGTGGGCGGGTCGTATCAGTCGCTAAGAAAGTCGGCAAGGCAGTCATCAAGAAGGGAAGAAGCGTAAGTAGGAAGTTCAGTGTCACCAGCAAAGTCACCAAGCAACCAAGGAAAAACAGCAGTGAGATCAATGCTGACCATGCCGCAAAGCAGTGGATCGCGCACGAAAAGAGTTTTAAGGAGAGGGAGAGGATGAACTCAGTATTTAATCAAAAGTTAAGCTTCGACGGTGATGGTGATTATGGTGATGAGGGTGATGATGTGGTGGATGAGGGTGATATATCGACACTGGCATCCACAGTGGGCATATCGAACGAGGACGACGGGGATGGCGACGAATTGGGGCTCGCAGCAGCCGATAACATTGATCTGGGGAAGGAACACAATGAGATGCCTTACAAGGAGGCAGCCGAAATCGCCAAGATTGCCTTGGAGGGTATAAATGAGGATAATAACGTCTTCACAGAAGAGACTGTACCCTCCGCAAGTGCTAGCCCTAGGTCAGAAAACTTGAGAAAGAGAGCGGAAAGTGCATCTGTATCACCTGGAGAAGAGATTTCCCTTACGACCCCGGCGACTGGACATGCACCGACTTCTGGTAATCCATCCACTTCTGCATCAACGAAGACGGCGTCTCCCAGTAGGCCACGGATCGGCAGCCGTGTCAATTTTAGCCCCATTGCCCCTTCTTTAGGTGGCATCCGGAAGAGCATTAGCAGGAAGTTTGGATTCTCCGCTAGTGATGGCAGCAAGAAGATGAGCAGCAACTCAAACAGGGACGAACAAGATGGCAATTACAGTGATGTGGATGAGGGCATCAATAGCGAGTCATTGTCACCGTCGTCGTCGTCGTCGTCGTCGCCGTCGTCTCGAATCTCTCGACCCATTTCGCATGACAAAGCAGAGGACAATGTAGTGCACGTCTTTGTCAATAAACGTTATGTGAAAGAGCTCGAAATGACCGTGCAATCGAATGGCTTTTGCCTTTTCACTAGTAATAACCAAAACAAGCCCGACCAAGATGTTTTGAACTTTCTCAGGGACAAGAAAATAATTCACCCGGGGAGGAACGTTGTCAAATTTGAGAACACGTACACAAGCAGGGGAAGGAAGAATCGCAAGCGATACATTGAGGCATTTCTGTACGTCTGGGACAGCACCGACTTGGTGGTGATAAGTGACATAGACGGGACAATAACCAAGAGCGATGTAATCGGACTTTTAAGCAATGCTGTTGAGCAGTACGACGGCCACACTCACAAGGGGATCTGCAAATTTTATAGTGACTTGGGAAGTATGAACTTACGGTTTGTATACCTGACTAGCCGGCCCATTTCGCTCATGGGTTACACAAGGAAATTTTTGGTCAGCGTGACCCAGCAAGAACACCACTTACCGAGGGGACTGACGCTGTGTCATCCCGGAAGCGTGAAGGACGTATTGTACACGGAACTGGTCGCCCACAACCCTGATATTTTTAAGGCGGACACCATCACTAAGCAGATAGTATTGCCGTTTGCGGCCGCTGGGAGGGCGAGGGACAGCAAATTGTTTGTAGCCGGGTTTGGGAACAAACTCACTGACATGAGGGCATACACAGAGTGTGGTATGGATATAGACGATGTGTATATTATTGACAAAAGCAGTAGGGTGCTATGCGAAAGTGACAGGAGTTTAATCGCCTTGGAGGCGCTGGGAAGCAATGGCGGGATCGCTGGCACTGCGAAGAAGAAGAAAATCTATAACAGCTTGCCACGGACTGTTAGAGAGAAAGTCAATCTCGACGAAGAGCCCGATTCAGTTTCTGGCAGAAATTCGATTGATGGAATGAATGGAAACAAGGTTTCGAGAGCAAAGTCGTTCAGTTTTGCTGCGCTTGGGCGGTCTGTGAGCAGGGACAGTGGCAGTGGTGCTAGTCCCCAGAATAGTATTGGGAATGGTGGGCTGCTGGGGGACGGAGACGGAGTTCAAAGTAGTCTGAGGGGTGGTGCGACTGCGGCAGACCTAAAGGTCGAAATTGACGCGGTCGGCCACGAAATCATCACCAAAATGGAGATCGGGACCACCAGCGGAGGCAGAATGAGAATGAGGAGAAATAGTTACCACAGGGTGAGGACTGTCAGCGAAGCAGGGAATGTTGGGATTGAAATCAGCAGCCCTACAGCCGCAATAAAAGAGCGTCGGGGAAGTTTCGCAAGCGTAGACGACGGCAGCGAGAAGGACGACGATCTTGATGGCGAAGATGGCCTGAACGATTTTGATTTCGGTGACAGTCCCATCGGGAAACGACAAAGAGATGTCGCACTTAATAGCTACAGTGATGGAAGGTTGCTGACAAAAATCACAGCAGTCGTCAACGAGCTCAGAAACATGGCGAAGCAGATCGAGGAGGCGGAGATATAGAAGCAGCTCACCAGTATTGTTGTTGTTGATTGCTGTATAATATATTATTATTTGTTAAAATATTGGTGGCTATGCAAGGCAAAAAAAACTCTCTTTGTTACTTTTTGTTACGGGTGTGTCGTTTCCTCACTTGCCTCGTTTCATCTTCTTATCAATTTTCTGCCTTTCTCTATTATCAGCAGCCTTTCGGTCCTTTCGTTTCTGCACGAGCTCATCGAAACCTAACTCCATCATCTTCACCTTTGTAAGCCGCTGCGCCTTTGACACACTACTAACAATTTTAACAGCATCTTTGTCCTTTACCTCCTCACACTTTCCCATTGAGCGGCCAGCAAGCTCTTCGCAAGCGTGAACAAGCTCAACATCATGCTCTCCCACCAGAGAAACCGCGAGGCCACGGCGACCTGCCCGAGCTGTACGGCCGCAGCGGTGGATATAATCCTCAGCTCGCCGTGGAAGCTCAGCATTTATAACGAGATCGACCTCCGGAATGTCAAGACCCCGGGAAGCCACGTCTGTCGCTACCAAAATGCGAACTTGCTGTGATTTGAATTTTCCGAGAGCAGCCATCCGTCTATCTTGAGAAAGCAGGGAATGGAGCGCGACGCAATCAATACCAAGCTCTCGGAGAGTGCCCTCCATATAGGCGGCGCGTTCGCACTTGTCCACGAAAATACAGCATGACTGCGCGAGAACACCGGCTTCCTCCCCATCATTCTGCTTTCGAACAGCCGTTGTCCACCCACTTCCCTTGAAAGAATCTTCGTCCTGCTCAATTTTCAAACCTGCATTGGTGATCAAGCATCTAATTGCAGTAACTAAGTACACGTCCCGCATATGCGACGGCATAAACACGTACTTCTGGGAGAGGCCAGCGGGAATTCTTGTCGTTCGCTTGGAGCCCTCGCCCTCGCCGTCGCCGTCGCTATCATTCTCGTCGTCATCCTCGTCTTCAGACTCTTCACCCTCGACAACAGTATCATCACCTTTTACACGAATCTTCACCAGAGGCAGTCTCCTACCCCCCCCGCCCGCCATCCGCCCAACTTCATCCAAAGAGGCAGTCATCGTCGCACTAAACAACACTGTTTGGCAACGCCGCGATTTACATGTAACGTTCAAAATACTCCCCACATCCTTTTCAAATCCACTCTTTGAAAGAAGCCTGTCAGCCTCGTCAAGTACGACAAAACGGACATTCTGGAGTCGGACGTTGCGCATATTTGAAGCCTCATCATTTCGCACAATTGTACCTAGACGACCAGGAGTACCCACAACGAAGTGAGGCATCTTGCTCACCTCCAACGTCTGCTTCACAAAATCACCACCCCCAACAACGAGAGCTGAAGTCACACCCATGAAACCTCCCAGAGCCAGAACCTGCTCGTGAATTTGCAGAGCCAATTCTCGTGTGGGGGATAGAATGACGGCGTAAATTCCGTAAGGATCGGTGAAAAGTGTCTGGAGAATGGGCAAAATGAAAGCAGCAGTTTTCCCAGAGCCAGTGGGACTGATTGCCAACAGATGACCCCCCTTTAGAATCTGGGGAATCGCATGGCGTTGAATAGGCGTGGGAGTCTTTAACCCAAGCGCACGGAGGGTACTAGTAATCGCCTTTGAAAGACCTAGGGAGTTGAAAGTTGGTGTCATCAAAAGAGAGGATTCCGTCGTTGTAGTCGTCTTCTGTAGTCGCGAAGGGGCCTCCTCTGCTTCAGGGATCCTCAAAACAGCAGGCTCAGAGCTCTCGGCGGCCGGCCGCTTACGCTTGGATCCATTCTTGCTCTTGAAGAGGCTCGACATATTTTCTTTGGTTTTCTGCTTGGATTGGCCTCGCTCTCTTGTCGTTTTTCACTTTTTGGTCAGTAAGAAATGAGCACTCTTCAGTACAATTAATTGCAGCGCGGGTTCGAGATTTTTTAGAAAATAAAAATCCCTTTTGGCCAACACTATTGAGGAATTTATCTCAAAGCCAGTCGCGTGCCAGATTCGTTCTTCTTTCACAGGAAGCGTTTTTTTCCCCTCTTAAAAGCTCCATTTTCCTCGCCACAATACCACTTGTATACCAGTGAATAACTTTATCAAGCCACTTCGTGATCATTCCTAGCCCCTTGCACGACGACCAGCGATGAGTGAATTGCTTTTCCCTCGTGGTGGAAAGAAGCGTAGCACGCCCGAAGACGAGGCTAACAATGGGTCAGCCGACGGAAGTACCAAATCTACCGAACAGCAGCACACCACAGACCATCTTTTCAACCCATCTTCATCGGATGACCGCAGGACGAAGAGGACAAAGACATCCAAAACCACAACCTCTACCGCAACAACAGTCAGTGCTAGTAGCCCATCCCACCTTGGAGGCGGAAATGTAACGGCATCTTCTGGCAAAAGGCCCGCCATAATCGAGTCAATAGGAAAGAACAAGCTGGGCAAGAACTATCGCCTGCTCTCCATTGTCAAGTCTGTTTCCCCAGACCTTGCTGTGCTGTCCCTGCCGAACATGTTGAGCGGTTACGTGAGGAGAGGCGAAGGAGAAAGGGCATTGGACGGATACTTAAGTGTCGGCGATTTCGTGGGCACCAAAGTAATCAACTATGCGAAGGATCAGAAGGGAACCAGAATCGAGGTGAGAAAAGAAGAAGAAGAAGGAGGAACCCAGGAACAGTCATTGTTCAGAGAGAATTCACTTATGCTCACCCTCTCTTACGCCCATTCTCGCAGCTATCTCTCCGCCCCTCTCAGACCAACAAACAGTCTAGTGACCAGATAACTGAGAGTATGGTGCTTCGAGGCGAGGTCTCTACTGTTGAGGACTTCGGAGTCTTTGTGAAAGTCGGAATTGCGGGCGTATCGAAAGCTTTCTGCGCCTTTAAGGACATCGCCGACCTCAAGGCGCGCTTGAAAGCAAAAAAGGCGGACGATAACGAGGACGTCTTCGTCCCTGGAGATCTTTGTGACTTTACTGTCAAAACTGTGGGCAAGTCTGCCAAATCTACTACACTCAAGCTTGAAATTCCGTCCCCCAAATCAGCCTCAAAGAGCGTATCCGAACAGAGCGAGATGATTGATGCTTCCGCTTCACCCCTGACACTGACTGCCATCACTGTAAACCAGCTGGTTCGTTGCTCCGTGGAAGGTTTTGCTACCAACGGTGTGCTGGTTAATTTTCTGACTCACTTCCATGGAGCCATCGAGCTCCCCCACCTTGACCTCGACGATGCGGAGGGCAAGGACTGGAAAGAGACTTTCAAGAATAAGTTCTTGAAGGGCAGCAGCAGCGGAAGTGTGACCGCGAGAATCATCGTCGTGGATGTGGCGAGTAGGACGATAAGGTTATCGGTACTGCCGCATATTGTCAAGAGGACTACAGCTCCTAATCTTCTGCCTGTGGGAACAACTATTCCCCGAACCTTTGTCCAGCGAATCGACACGAACGTCGGAGTGTTGCTACGTGATGTTGTTGGGGACGAGAAAAAAGGACAGGGGAATCACTACTATGTCCATATTAGCAAGATCGATGATAACGAGATCACGCCGACATCGTCGTTGGGCAAGATCTTCAAAATCAATGGCGTAAACGACAAGCGTCCTGTCAGAGTTCTTAGCGTCCATCCCTTCGAGAATGTGAATAGTTGCAGCGCCCAGCCCAATGTCATCAAGGCCAAGGTCCTGGGCTACGAGGACTTAGCTGCCGGGGTGGTGTACAGGGAGGTCGAGGTCATCAAGGTGATGAGCAAGAGTCTACTGTTGAGTATGGGCAACAACGTGAAAGTTGTGTTAAACGAGATGCACTTGAGTGATGGCGGAAACCTAAAACTTGGTAATGCCAAAACTCAGCAGAAGTTCAAGGTCGGAAGCAAGATCGACGTTCGATTGCTGACCTGTGACGTCGCCACAAAGCGGGCCTACGTTACTGCTAAAAAATCTTTAGTATCGGCGAAGGGGGCGGCCTTCGTCTCTATAGACGACCTCAAGGTTAACGACGTCAGCGCTGGATTTGTTAGCCATGTCCTGGAACAGGGCGTGGTTGTCACATTCTACAACAATGTGTACGGCTTCGTATCGGCCAAGCTGCTGGCGGAGGAGCAGGGCATCGAAGATCCTCGGGTAAACTACAAAATCGGCGACGTGGTGAGCGCAAGAGTGGTCAACAAGTACACGAGGAAAGGGGTTGTCAATTTGAACCTTTCTCTGGATATCAACGGTGTCAGCGAGGAAACTACTGTCGGTGGTGCTGGGGACCTACGAGACACAGGCGGCGAGGGAAAAATCACCATCGGATCTATCCACTCAGGAAAGGACTTCAAGGTCGTCGCCATCGTCAAGGACGACATTGAAAATGAAAAGAAAATTCCTTACGCCAGCGTCGTCCATACTCCGACAAAAATCACTTGCAAAGTCTACCTGAACAACGTTTTGGATGTTTATGCCGACTCCGTGCGAAGCAATGAAGGCATGGTATCCAGCTCTCTGATAAAAAAGCTTATCAGAAAGGGAAAGACGTTGAAGGACAGGGAGGTTGTCGTAACGAACGTCGAAAGGAAGAATGACACTCCAGTGCTCTCTATCCGAGAAGAGCTTGTCGGGAGCCTGAAGGCGGAGGAAGGGGGATGGCTATTGCCCACTGGCTTGGAGGGATTGCACAAGGGGTTCAAGGCTGTGGGTTGGGTATGTAACATTGACGAGCGTCACGGGGCATTTGTTCGCTTCGGGAACAATTTAACCGGCATCGTCCCCAAACAGAAAGGGGGGTTAGAATTGGACTTGTACAGTACGGTGAGATGCGTCGTCAGTGCCGTTGACAGTAAGAAAAAGAGCGTCTTGCTCAAGGTGGCTAAAAAAGGAGAGGAGAGGGGGAACGAAACTCGAAACGACGATCGCACCCCCTTGCCTCTTGAAATAGGCCAGAACGTTGTGGGAGAGGTGGAAATTGTCGACATTAAGTTCGAGAGGATCAATGTAAAGCTCTGTGATTGCAAGTTTGAGGGGGGTAAGGCGAGGACAAGAATACACTACAGTCTATTCCAAAGTGTCGAAGGAAAGAAGGGGGCAAAGGATATGAAGGGGAGTGCCGGAGAAGAAATCGACGCACACCACCCCTTTTACGGTCTGTCTGTCGGCCAGCGCTTGCGCAACGTTCACGTGGCTGGAAAGGAGGTCAACGGCCAAACCACATACTTTGATTTGAGCAATTTGGCAAGGGCGGAGGGGGCGGTGCCTATGGAGATCGATGATATGAAAGTCGGAGAAACAGCTAGTGGGATCATCTCTGAGGTCGTCGAGGGAAAAGGCGTTTGGGTTCAATTGGCACCTGGACTCAAGGGATTTGTCAGCGGCCTTGAGCTTTGCAGGGAGGCCGAGCTACTCAACGACATGGAAGAAAACTTTCCCGTCGGAAAGAGGCTGCACGTTGTAGTCACGAGGGCTAGTCAGGGTAAGATTGATCTTAGCGTCTTGCTGTTCGAGGAATTCGGGGGGAAGTCGGTCAACGAGGAGGAAATGTCCAAGTGTAGGAGAGCCCAGAAGGGTGATCGGGTTGTTGGAGTGGTTGACAGGAGCATGAACCAGGTCCGCCCCCCCTCTCTGATGGTTTACCTCAGGGCTCGATTTTTCGGAAGGGTTTGCATAACAGAGCTGACTAACTACGATGACTGGGAGAATATGCCTTTGGGAAAAGGTCGAGTAAGACTTTTGGGAAGTAACGAGGAGAGTGGCGGCGGAGGCGGGAATTTGGAAGGAGAGGGAGAGCTTGGGGAGAGCGACTTTGGAGAAAGGTGGCTAACGGGAGTCTTCGTGAATGCTACTGTTCTGGATAGCGACGATGGGAGGGTAGAGCTCACCCTCAGGAATGACGCTACGGCGAATGGAGACGCGATGGAAACTAGTGAATCGGAAACAGACAAAGAACTCGCCCCAAACGCCATTGCAAAAGCGTATGTAACCGAGACGAACAAAAAGGGCTGCTTTCTACGTTTCGTTGGTGGGCGTGTCGGGAGAGTCGTTCTGAAGGATTTGTCGGACAAATTTGTCCCTTCCCCCAAAACCGAGTTCCCCGCAGGGCGGTTGGTCGCAGTCAAAATTAAAACCGTCAAGAAAGGTCTCATCGAGGCCAATATGCGAGAAAGCGCATTGTTCGGTGACGAGGAGAAACTCACCTATGACGACATCGATGTCGGAGATAAGTTACCCGGGGTCGTCACGAGAGTTGAGACCTTTGGAGTGTTCGTAAAATTCGACACGAGCGACGTCAGTGGTTTGTGTCACGTTAGCCAGCTGAGTGACGACTTCGTGAGGGAGATTGGAGAACTTTATGGCCCTGGTGACCGGGTCAAAGCTCTTGTCTTGAAGAAGGAGATGGACGGGGAGAAGGCAAAAATAAGTTTGGGTCTGAAACCAAGTTATTTTGAAGGGGACGACGACGACGACGAGGAGCAAGAGGACGAAAACAGCGAGAGCAGCGGTGAGAGTCTTGGGGCGGCAGGGGTTGACAGCGACTTAGAGATGGAAGATGACGAGGAAGACAGCGATGACGACGACAACGACGATTCGATGGAAGATGGCGAGGACAGCAATGACGATGACGAAGAGGAGGGTTTAGTTCCTATTGATTCAGGCGATAGCGATGATGACGAATTTCTGAAAATTAAGGAGCAATTCGGACTCGGGGAGGAGAGTGACGATGATAACTCTTTGGATTCTGATGCCAGCGACTTCATGGAGAAGCTGAAGGAAAAAATGGACGTTGACAGTGGAGATAGGAAGGGAGATAGCGGCGATAGTGATGACAGTGACAGTGACAGCGACAGCGACAGCGACAGTGACAGCGACAGCGACAGTGACAGCGTCGACTCAAGTGATGAATCAAGTGGCGAGAAAGCTGGTGGACTGAACACTTCCCGCGCTGGATTTGGACTCAAAGAGACCGCCACGAACAACAAGGTCACCGAAAGCGATACTGAGAGCGATTCCGACGATAGCGAGGATAGCAGTGACAGCAGCGACGAAGGTGATGCGCGGAAAAATAAAACACGCCAAAACAGCGCTGCAAAGAAACGTATGGAGACCCAAATTGCGTTGAAGGAACAGCAGCTGGCGGATGGAACCGCTGATACAAACCCCGAGACTGCAGACTTCGAGCGCATGTTACTGACGTCGCCCAACAGCTCCGAGCTTTGGATAAGATACATGGCTTACCACATGGGCCTAAGTGACATTCGGAGTGCAAGGGAGGTCGCAGAAAGGGGCGTGAAAAGGATCGACATTAGAAACGAGGACGACAAGCTGAACGTCTTCGTCGCTTGGCTAACCCTGGAATTGAAATATGGGGAAGAGAGTGGTTTCGATTCTGTGGTCGAGAAGGGTTGTGCGAGCTGTAACCCCAAATTGGTCTACTTGAGGGCCGCAGAGCAGCTCCAAAAACTCGCGGAGGAGCATAACTATTTTGTAGGGGGCGAAGGAGAAGATAAAAAGAAGAAAAAGAAGAAGGGAAGGGTGAGCAAGGCAGATTCTCTCGTCATCAAGAGGGCGGACGAATTCTTCGTCAAGATGGTGAAGAAATTCAAGCCGAAGAAAAAGGTGTGGCTCGCACAGTTAAAGTGGCTACTTTTGGGGGGAAGGTCAGATGAAGCGAACGAGTTGCTAAAGAGGTCAATGCTCAGTCTAAAAGAACACAAACACGTCGAGGTCGTCAGCACTTATGCAGGATATGAGTTTGAATTCGGGAACAGCGGACGTGCAAGGACAATATTTGACGGGCTGTGCGAGAAGTACAAGAAGCGGTTGGACCTGTTCTACGTGTATTTGGATAAAGAGGCTAAATTTGGATCCCTGGACAGCATGAGGGATCTGTACAAGAAAATCGTCAAGGACAACATGGAGGGGAGGCTGAACTGGAACGACAAAAAGATGAAGGGTCTGTTCCAAAAGTGGTTCAAGGTTGAGGAGGAGAGGGGTGACGAGGCGGCTAAGGCGACAGTCACACAACTCGCGAGAGAGTTTGTGGATAGCTCGAATTAATAAAGGAAATTGTAATTTGTAATATTGCTACCTAATGTAACAGGCCTTTGTCGAACTACCACAGGTTTTTCTATTCTTGTACTGTATGGGGGTTTGCTACAAATAAATTAGAGGCGCCTTCTGATATACTCAGAAGAGTACGTATCCCAGGCTCTTTTCATTATTTCGTAGATCGCAGTATATTGCAATCGTTTTTGTTCTCGAGCAAGAGAATCAACGTTGTCGTCATCTTCATCTTTGTTTTTTTCGCTACTTTCACTCTGAAGAGAAACCTTATGATTCGTGCTGGACCGCTTTGACCACATAACCTCCCTCAATAATCCGTCCAGCGAGTCAACCGAATCTCCCACACCATCCACGCTTCTTATCTGTCGGCGTAGCTCATCAGTCAGGGATTCGTTGATGATTTCGCTGCAGTGAAAATCAATCCCCTCTTTCAGCGCATCATTTGAAGTCAAGTGGAAGAAGTTCGGGGGCTGATTGTCGATCCGAGGTGGAGAATTCGGAATTTTTTGGTAGTTGACGAACTCAACCAACTGCGTCCAATTCTGCAGGGCAGGCCAGAGTTGGAGGGAAAGGAATTCATGATGGTCATCGGTACTTATTGCGGTGGTATTCGCAAGTTCCTGGGGGGGGAAAATGACCTTCATTGCCCTGGCGAAACTCAAAGATTTTTCCGACTCTCTTGAATAAAATTTAAAGGCAGCACTCTCAAGCATGCTCATATCGCCCTTCATCCCCCCGTAGTGCATCCGTAGCAAGAGACTCTTTGTGAGTATATTTGTTGGCATAAGCACATTAAGTTTGACAGAGTCACTTGCGCAATCCTGCACTACTTGCGTGATGTCGTCTATGGCATTGTCAATGAATTTGCAACCGGCGGTTCGCCACACGACATCAATGCAGACATTCACGATCTTCTCAGCGCATTGGAGGTTTGGAACCGACCACCCTTTCGCAAATGCAACCATCAGCCATACCATGGTCATTCCCCCCGAAAACCAAGTCGAATCCTCGACAATTATGATTGACATCCTCCGGAAAAACTCTTTCGGGTCCCTATAGATGATGGCCAACGCTGTGCGGACGGCTGGCAGCTGCCGACGCCGACGAACATTCTTTTGTAGAATAGATTTCAGCTGAGTGATTGATAGACTTGTCGTCGGTGTGATTAATTTAGAGACGTATGCTTGAAGAATTGTTTTGGGGGGATCGCTGTTGTCGTTGTCGTTGTCGTTGTCGTTGTCGTTGTTGTAGTTGTAGTTGCCATTGCCATTGCCGTTGCCTTTGAAAGAGAAAGCAGAATTCTGCGGCTGCGGGGGTAGCATACCCATATTTGTCCGAAGACGAAAAATCACTTCCTTTGACTCCCCTTCCGCCACAGACGCTTCCGGAAGCTTGAGCGTCCCTCCAGTGCCTTCCTTCATCCCTCCAATAGATTGAAGAAAAATGTCGCTCTCATCAGACGGCGAGCCAAACGAAAAAGAGGGTACCTTTGACGACTGCTGATACATTGTGAAGGTAAGGGTCTGAGGCGGCGATGGATTCATATTTTTCTTCATCTTTTCAAAGATAGAGTTGGCTTTTGAGACGTCGTTAACAAAGTCAGAATCTAGAGGATTTGAAACCTCTACTCGATTCGCCAGGCAAATGCTACAGTTCGCCGCGTCGCAATCGTTCTCTGCATACGTGCAGTGTGAGCAAGTCCAAAATGTTGATGGCCGTGTTCTTGGCACCAACTTAGGACTCGACTGGGGAGGGGACATTTGCGTTATCCTGTTGCTCGCGACCTGCGAGTCAGAAAAATGACGCTCTGTGTGCTCCTCTATGTTGTGCTTCGGTACGTTCACACCGCAAATAGGGCACTCCACAAACTTTGTCCCCCCCCCTGGCGACGACCCTTCCCTTGAACGCTTGCGAGAAGTATTCATCAAGTGATTCAGAGCCGACATATGTGTGTGTGTGTGTGTGTGTGTGTGTATGTGTGTGTGTTCTTCTTTGGCGCGTGCGTTTTCCACTACGTTGTGTGTGTGCGGGGAGCTCTGAAAAGGGTGAATGGAAATAGCTTCAGTTCTTTATTAGTATCCCATCTGTGCGGAATTGTGTCAGAAACCTCGCTCTACCCATATTTAAGGTGAAATTTTAAATAAATCAAGAATTTCAGCCCTCTTGGTAAATTCTAAACACCGTTCTGTATTGTACTTTATATTATATATATTCTCCGCCATTTTACCCGTTTTTCACCTCGACGAGAGCTGGCTCCGCGAACGAATTTGACGCTCGAAGACACAATCTCGTCTGCAGAGCCACGTTTTTTCTAGATTTGTCGTCACATCTTTAAACCCCTTTTTGCTTAATCTTAATCTGATGGATGGCCGGAAGCCTGTTTTCTCATCATCGCGAGGGTATACCGACGAGAGAGACAGCGAGGAAGACTTCAGTCTACTGTTGGAGTACCTGAACGAGCTGGAAGATGAGGATGTCGACGATGGCGACATTGAAGTGGCTGATGTTGATGTAAGCGCAGATAACAGTGGCGTTGACTTCGTTGATGACGACGACACACACTCCCTCTATCTCCCCCCCCCTTCTGCTCAAGACATGACTGATGTCCACTTAATAAATTCCGAAATAGTGGCAGGCAATGGCAGCAAACGACAAAAGACACTCACTCCGTCTGATCGCCTCCGGCTCCGCTCCAAGTTCTTTCTCGAGTCTCTCCGCGCCGTTAGTGTACAGGTAATGAACGAGAACAAGGTGCTCCGAGAGGTGGTCAAAGACCTTGGTATTGTTTCTGACCCCCCTGATCCCAAGTTGTTGGTTGGAAGCAGCCTCTCAGATCGTTCTGTCCTGACGGACGACGCAGACGAAGATGCCTGCAACGAAGATACCTGCACAGGCTGTGCACTGGAGAAAGCGAGCGAGGGACTGGTTGGGGCGCTAGTGGGAATGCAGACGTCATTTCTCATCACCGACCCAGCTTTACCCGACAATCCAATAGTGTATGCCACCCCTGGTGTTCTTGAGCTTACCGGCTACACAATCTCATCAATTTTGGGTCGCAACTGCCGCATCTTTCAGGGACCAGGAACTTCCACGAAGAAAAAACTCTTGCTGAAGAATTCTATTTTATCGGGAATGGACGTCAACGTTACATTACTAAATTACTCGTCCACTGGCATGCCATTTTGGAATAACATCTTCATTGCCCCCTTGTTTAATGCTGAGAGGGAAATAGTCAATTTCATTGCGGTCCTCAGGAAGGTCAAGGGGCCACCGCAAGGGGACGAGGAGTGGGGAAGGGCGGATGAGCTGCGGCGGGAGGACAAAAAGAAGAAGGAAAAACCGCTCAATGGGTTGGATTTTTAATCGAATATACAAAAAATGAAGTGACGACAACAAATCTATTTTTGGCAAAAATGTTCCCATCTCGGCGGGGTCTTATTTCTTTAGCAGCCAATCGCTGAATTTGAAAAGATCCTCCCCGCCATCGAATGCTTTCATTCGCTGTGGGCCAACCATCTTTGCTAACTTAGCAACAAGCGTGGGCATGTACTGACCCAGCATTGTAAAGAAAAGGGCGGGTTGCGTTGATATCCAGCTCTCATACATGAGGAACTCGGGCCCAGACATCTGACTGATCATCAAGGCCACACATCGTTCAACACTCATTTTTACCTCATCCTTCTCATTTGTTGTACCCGTCTTCCCTTCATATGTTATCGCTTGCTTGGCTATGGGAGTAGCTACCGGACCGGGGAGCGAGAGATCAACCCGGAGCCATGGAAGCTCAGATCGGAGGGACTGGAAGTAGGAGTTCAGAGCGGCCTTGGAGGCTGCATAGCTGCTGGACAACGCAACTGGAAGTTTCCCAGCAACGCTGCTTGTGACAAAAATGTGACCAGGGCTAGCAGCAGACCAGCCGCTCTTATCTATAACAGATTGTGCAATTAGGACTTGTGACTCGAAGTTCAGCTTCGTGAGCTCCCTTGTGGCTGAAATCGGAGTGCTCAAGGCAGGAAGACGTTGGCTTCTCCCGGCGTTCAAAACAAGCAAATCAATCTTGCCACCTTTCACAGCTTCTTCAACAGCCGTCAACACGACTTCGTCATTACCAGTTTGGTCGAAAGGAAGCACCTTCACCTTTACACTCGGTTCATACGAGGTAATGTAGTCACGAAGCTTTTTCAGTTCATCTTCACGGCGACCACTGATGATCAAATTTGCCCGATGAATGGTCCCAAGAACAGTAGCCAGCTCTCGTCCAATACCGGAGGTGGCTCCTGTGATCCAAACGGTCTTCCCGCGGAAGTCTGACGGACAAGACGGACAGTCCGGAGGAGGAAAGATCTTGTTGTAAACAAACAAGGAGGGATTGCAGTCAAGTGCGACAATAATTATCGCTAATAGAACAATCCAAGCGACACTCATACTCGATGCCATGATATTTAGGGTTTTTTCTTATTTCCCCCACAAAAAGATGGTTCTTATTTTGTGATTGACACGTACAATCTAAATGAGAATGAACAAACTTCCTCTGATTCCAAACAAACACTGAAATCACAATCTAACAAAAAGAGTTAACATGGAAGATATTTTGGGATTAAGTCCTGGCGTATTCATAGCCCTTTGCTGTCTTGTCGGATATTGCGTTATTTCCGGGGCTCTACTTCGTTGGGGAGGATGGATCTGGCACTCAAAGAAAACCAGTGACCAACTGTTCAACACTCGATTGATTGCCCACCGAGGACATAAAGCAGATAATATAGCAGAGAACACGCTTCATGGGTTCCGTGTTGCAGAGAAAGAGGGAGTGGACATGGTCGAGGTACGATTTATTACGGTGCATGGGCAATGATGCAAATCAATCCAATCCCCCATCATCACCATATCGCCATCTTGATTTTCTTTCGCACCACTCACCACCCTTTCACCCTTCTTTCAATAGCTTGATTGTTGGTTAAGCAAGGACGGTCACGTCGTTGTTTTCCACGATGGTACTTATGACAGAATTTGTGGTACCGAGGGCCATGTCAACAATGACAACTATGAGGATTTCCCTGCCATCAAGCTAAGCGAGGCTGGTAAGTTGAAATTATTGGTCCTTCTTTCTTCCCGCCTTGAACCGTAAAAGTGTCGTTGATGGATGCGTTGATGCGGTGTAATCTATGTATGAACAGGTTGTGAAGGATAGTCCCCCCCTGCTGATGAGTTGAAAACAAATTCTGCAGCTTCTCCCCCCTCTCCAAAATTAATCACTTCCTCCCTCCCCCCCCTCCCCAACCCCCCCCACAGAACAGAAACACTATGACGAAATATTGACTGATGAAGAGAAGAAAGACGCCAGTCGAATCCCTTTGTTTTCGGAGGTGCTGGATATGCTCAACGACAAAACGGGCCTTATCGTCGAGATTAAGCAAGACTCTGATGAAATGATTGAAAAGATTTTAATAATATTTTGTCTAAATCGTGTGCATCTGCACGTGCAGCATGCGCTAACTTCGGCACAGAATATTTATAATATAAAAAAATCACACGCATACAAAATATAATTGCTCTTCAGAGCGCTTTTTCTAATCTTTTTGCAGTCCGATAAGACTTCGATATTGTTAATAGAATCGTAAATAGGCCCATAACAGGTGTGGTTCTTAAACATGCTCCCTCGCCTACGATCTCAACGCAAGCTCCACCATGGAGAAGATCACAGTCCTACTCCTATTTCTTGTCACGATGGTGATTGGAAGAGCGCCTACGTGAATGTAGACCGCACAGCGACCCCACTCTGGAACGAAATTCGAGGAGGAGCCGGTATATTCTACCCCCACATGTACGTTTTTCCTTGCACTGATTTGATTTTCGGCGAGATTCAGACAAATCACGACGTGGTACTGCTACCAACTGCAGAAGACTATGAGAACTGCGCTTTCCCCCCTACTTCGGAGCTACTGTCAGCCGGTGGGGCGGCGTCTTTCATATACAAGATCGGAGCATCCAACATTGGGAAGACTCTTTATTTCGCCTGTGGCAAGGCAAATCACTGCGAAGAAGGCCATCAGAAAGTAGCAGTGACGGTTATGGACCCGAATGACCTTAAAGGGATTTTCGGCACGCAGCTGGGAAGTGCGGAGTTTGATGCAGTAGAGGGCCTTGCTGTCGATCCTACCACTGGTGATATTGTCATCGCTGGGTGGAGCTTCGGAAACATCGAGAAGGCCGTTACTGGTGTGTACAACAGCGGTTCGAGCTCAGGGGGAACGTTCTTAGCGAGTTTGAGTGGTGTTAATGGGGAGGTCAAGTGGTTCCAGACAGGGGAGGAATCCAATGAGCGGATTAAGAGGTGAGAAAAGGAGAGAAGGAGAGAAGGAAAGTAAGAAAAATGTAGGAAAGAAATCTCCTGTCGCGAAGTGTTTCAATCATCCTCACCTAACTTATTTGTATTTCTATTTGTATTGGTATTGCAAACAAAAACCATAGCATTGCAATTGATACAGCTTCCAACATTTATGTTACAGGACAGTGGGAGTACAAAGGGGACGGAGGTGTCGCCGAGGATACGATGTACTCGAGCTTCGTCCGCAAATATGACAAGGACGGTAGGCTCCGTGTGGACCATAAGATGCCGAGAAGGTATTTGCAATTTCCCGTGGATATTGACGTCGATGAATCGAGAGTCTATTTGACGCAGATGAGCAGCGAGAGCGATCACAGGCTCGTCGGTGACAACAGCGGTTATGGGGGTGACTTTATCGGGGAAGTCATCGCTTTAGACAAGCACAGTTTTCAGCAAATTTGGCAGACTAACTTTCACACTGACGAGGGGAAATCAGGAAATCCGAATGGTAGCGATGCAGGGATGGGAAGGGCCACCCCAGATCGAGATGTGCTCATGGTTGCGACGGAGGTGGGGGACGCTCACTTGGTTATCGCCGGTGTAACAAGCGGTGGAGGGCTCTTGATGGGTGGAGATGCAGATGAATCGCTCGTGGAAACGGGATTCTTGACCAAATTGGATAAATCTACAGGAGCCTCATCTATTTCTACCAGATTGATCGCAGGACAGCACATCAGTGGAGTTTGTTTAGATAATAATGAAAACGTTTTCGCCGTTGGTTTCACGCGAGGGAGTGATACAGTTGACGCTTTTGCTTCGAAATTGCTTGGAGCCGATCTTTCGGTCGCTTGGAGGGAAACTTACTCGTCTGAACGTGAAGACTTTCCCATGGGGTGTGCAGTTGAAAATAGGGGAAGCAACAGCGTCTTCATTACGGGGATGACTATGGGTGCAATGACAGGTGTCGCCAGTGACAGAAAAGGCGGGTATGACTTGTTTGCCCTGAGCTTAAACACCGTGAATGGCGACGTCAGGTGGAAGAGTCAAATTGGGACCAAAGAAGACGAAGCTGTGATGACAGACAATAGGCTTGGGAGCATGGGAGGGATCATGGTGGATCCTAACGGCGACGTCATTATTGCAGGGAACACGCGCGGTGAGATGTTCGCCAAGGGTATGGGCAACAGCGACGTGTTCGTGTTGAAGATCAACGGTCATGAGGGGACGATTCCACAATTGATAACAAATGAAGGGATCGACGTTCGTGAAGCCAACAGAAATATTGGAGATGGGGTCCTCATCAACAGCACGATCGGGCTCTTGTTTTTGGTATTTGTTGTTGTTGTTGGTTGCATTTTTGGCTACAAGTGCGGCAAGAATAGGACAGAGAGCAAATATGGGAAGCTTGTGGAGGAAAAATTCAACGGGGTGAGTGGCAACTTCACACCTCACGGCGCAGCTGTGATGTGTGAAGTTGCAGCTGAGACGAATGGAAACACCGCAGTTGAGATGGTGAAGCACAATAAAGATGAAGGACATAATATCTAATGACAAAAAAAGGACTTTCGATCGCAAAATTACATTCCTCCCAAAAGTTACAATTAGTGCCCACATTATTCCTAAAATCGTCTAGTCACACATATTCCCCATGAAAAAAGCAGGAAGAACTTAGCCTTTAATCACTTTGTCTTCTTTTTCTCGGCCTTGTACTTCTGCATTTTCTTCTCGTGGGATTTGTCGAAAGCGTAATCCTCTGCGGTGGTCTTGAACAAATAGTCCATCACACCCAAGACACCATAGTTGCAGTTGAAATACTCGTGATGCATGTCATGGTGCTCGGCAGATCCCTTTCCAAACAGATTGTCGGCTCGCATCCACTCCGCAAAACCATCAAATCCACTGTGCGTGTAGCACACCTGGAATAGAGTCAAGAAAAACCAAAACCGAACCACATAGGGGTGGGCTCCCATCACAGCGGGTCCCAGAACAACACCACCCTGATTACCCAGCATGAATTCAAACCAATGGGCGTACATACCCGCAGGCGCGGATGGGTATGTAAATGTGTGGTGTAGTTTGTGTACATGCTTGTAGAAGAACGACTGGTGCAAGAGCCGATGCGTCCAATAAAACCAAACTTCAATACAAACAACACAGCCAAGAAGCTGATAGGCAGCAAGACCCCAAGTAAATTCAAGATTTGGTCCATCTGTGTGGGTTTTCCACCACCAACCAGTCAAGAATTGCAAAGGTTGTGAAATAATCAGCAAGTTCCAAAGCGACAGCTTCATGGCCTTGCCCCACTCCTGCATGTGTCCCCCATTAGGTTTGTAGGGCTGGATCCTGAACTCCTCAAACATCTTGTTGGATTCAAAGTAATAGCACATAATGTTCATTGCAAAGAAACCAGAGAGCCCGCATACACCCCATATCCACATCTCTTCGTGAAAAGCTTGCTCACGTACCAAAGACAAGAAATTCTCCATCCTAGTCGCCATGATTGTTGACGTCAGAAAAAGAAGAGAATGGTGGATTTTCTCAGTGTAGTTTAAAACCCTATTCCCTTCCTAAACGGCGGAGGGAAGTATGTTGTAGCAAATTAACAACGGATTTGAGGTGATTTGCTTTTTGACAGTTTAAGGGCGTTTCTTTGAAGGAAAAAAAAACGAAAAAACAAACGAACTTATAAAGCCAAAGAAGTATTTTCTCGCGCTCTTTATTAACATTTCGGACAAAAAAAGTCTCTTTGGGCATTATACTACTTATCGAGTGCCGATGCTACACCCCGAAGATGATGCAGGGGTTGGAAAGTCATATGCAGACACTTTCAATAGAGCTCGCAACATGCCCTCTGACCCCAATTTTATCTCTTCCTCAACAAAGGCTATTCTTACTGATCGCGGGCAGTATCTCAATTATCTTGAAGCTCAGCTCGACAGGGTTACTACTTCTTTGATGTCACACTCGACACTAGAAGGGCGAATGAATGAAGTGGACGAGAGAGTGAGCAAGTGTGACGAGCGGATCAGCAATATGAGTAAGATCGCTCGGCTGTCCCAGTCCTTTAGCGAAAGGTGGGGAGAAGATACAAAAGCTTCTGTTAGTCGCCTTACTGAGCGGTTATGTACCGTAGAGGGCATGGTAGGTGGCTTTCATGATGCCATAAATAAGGAGAATGGCAAGGAGGAAACTATGAAGCTCATCAACGGAGTTAGTGAGCATATGAACCACGTGAATAAAAATAGAGACCAGTTTGAGGCGAAATTAGAGAGCAGAATCTCCGAGACGGAGAAAAATATCCTATCTGAGGGTAAGAATGCCCAGAAAATGAGCCAGAAGATGACAGAGATGGAGAAGATGTTTGACGAGAAGTTGAAAGAAGCCGAGGAGAGATTTGTGCAGAGCTCAGATACAATGAAACAAGAGTTCGGATCTAAATTTGAAAAAATGGAGAGAAACCACGCGGAGAACGTATCGCGGCTGGATGCTGAGATTTCCCGCTTGAAGCATGAGAATAGTCTGATGGAGAACAGGATGCTCAGTGCGCTGGCCAAGCAGGCGAAAGTTTCTCAGGAACAAATAAGCGGGATTCAAGGTTTGTACCAGGAAACGATAATTGCTAGTGGGGGGAGCGTTGGAAACAATGAAAATGTCAACATCAGCAATAACAGCCACACCAGCAACAAAAGCGAAATTGACGACAGAAAAAATAACTGGTGGAATGACCGTGACGACAGCGACCGGGAGCGCCGAGCACCTCATTTCAATATAAACAACAATTACCAAACGAATCAGATCAATAATAGCATAGCAGATATAATGGACGATATGGAAGAGGTGCTTTCGCACCAGCGCGAGCAGCGCAAGCTACTGAAAGATCACGCTGCATTACTCCACAAACATGATCGTGCGGGAGGCATAGTGGAAGAAAATATCGAACTTATTACGAAGGAGCTAGGTGTGATCGATTCTGCTGTTAAAGATATGGGAGAGAGATGGCTCAATTTGAGCGAAAATATTGGAGAGAACGTTTTGAAGTGTGTGGGCGAATTGGAAGCCAAGCTTAACTCCGCGTTAAAAGAAATGCAAGTTGACATTGAAAGAAACAAAGAACGGGGTCTTGTTCTTGAGAATAGTTTCCAAGGGCAAGAAAGTAACACTGTAAGAGACCCTAACAACAACAACAACAACAACAACAACAACAACAACAACAACAACAACAACAACAACAACAACAACATTGACGAAACAGGAATTTTTAGCGATGCAGTCATGTCCGCGGCAGATACTAGCCAAATGATCTCTAGAGAAGTCAAAGCGCAGATGAAAGAGACTACCAAAACACTCCTGCATCATCAAGAAAATATGTTGCGGATGCAACAGGAGCAGCTCAGTGATCAACTTCACGCGCAATATAAAAAGGCGAAGAAAAAGAGTGATAAAGACAGAGAAACGTCGGCAATTAGTAGCGTGGACCTGAGTTCCATCGTTGCTCCAAATGCTCCTCCAGTCGTTGCCCCAGTTGTTGCCCCAGTTGTTGCCCCAGTTGTTGCTCCTCCTCCTCCGTCCAAAAAAGAAACACATGCCGACAAAATTATTCGTCGGCGACGCAAGGTCGAAAATGATCGGAAGAGAGAAGTGTTAGCTCTCAAACCGACCTACTCGCAACAGGTCGACAGCGATGATAGCGACGAAGAAATCTACCAAGAGGTAGTTCGAAGGAGAGGTAAAGATGGGGGGAAAATTCACACGCCCGTTCGGGGAAGGACTGCTGTAGGTGGGGCTAGGGATGGACCAGCGAAAAGGAGGTCTTGGACACCACCGGGGAAAAAAGACTTTTCCAAGCTCGGAGAAAGAATAAATACTACGGTTGACGCCCCTGCCCCCTCCAGCACACACATGGCGACTGATTTAGGTTATGCTGGTGGCGATAGTGAAACTGTAACAACTCGAAGTACAAGAAAGTAGAAAACTCTGTGATAATACTGATGATAGCAATATTTGAAGAACTTTGCGCGCAAAAAAGACACATCTACCTTAACGACGACGGTTTCTTGCTCTCCATCATTTCTACAACTTCCTTACATTGCTCTTCGTTCAAGCCAATATTATCGCAGTGGTACTTCCCCAATGCTTCACAATCATCACCTGGGTCTATCTTGATGATATACATCTTGCCATTGAAATTTACTTCGATAAACCTAGTCTCGTCATGAACGATTTCCACTTTGACTTCCGTGCCGTCAACCATTCCCTCGCACAAGACCTCGAATTTTCCCCGCATGACGTCAACTGTTTGCTGTTCAATCTCCCCTATTATGCTCTCTACTCCGTCTTTCACAGACTTATCGTCCACCTTCCCGCAGATCCCTTTCACCTCATATTTTTTCATTCCCCTCAGAGACGACGAAGATGGAGCGTCAACATCCCACCAATCCATTGCGAATGAATTGCTGTTTTTTTCCATTGTTCTGAAGATGTCTTGCTCGATCATGTATCTGTCGATTTGGTAATTGTTGGTGCCGTCGTCACTAAGAGACGCAAACAAAAAACCCTCCCAAAACTGGCGCCCCATTTTCTCCACCCCCAGTGGAAGATCCGAGTTTTCTCCGTCAACGTCATAACCATTCAACCCGAGGCTGTGGTCGTGGTCAACCCCATTTACCTTCCCAAGCAAGTAATAAGGAACCCCAGCACGAATCAGTCTACCCAGCCTCTCCTCGTCGTTCTTGAATCCGTCTACATAAGTCTCAGCCTCGCAACAAGTTTCTCTCATCTTTCTTGCCACAGCCTCAGGCCCACCGAATGACTGCAAGTGCCACCCAGAACCATCATCGATAATGCTACCGGTGAGTCTCTCCGAGGTAAGATAACGGAGGTTCCTGCGGAGACGACTGGCGCCCTTCTCTTCAATTTGCTGTAGCGTCGTTGCGACGCAGCCTTCCTTCGCAATTAAACCCCATTTCGTACGTCCGACCAACCACTCCATCGAGTAAAAGTGCCACGAAAGGTGGAACGTAGCCGGCAGCGAAATCTTGTCTTTATTCTCTGCAAGCTGGAGCATCCCTCGTTGACTAACGATCTCATCCGCGTCGGATACGACCACAAGGTGGTTCGTTGGTGTAAGCTCAATGCCTTTTGTGACTTGTAAGTTTAAGAGGCCGTCCAAAACGTAATCTCTCTGAATCTCTTCCCGCTGTGTGACGGTGAGGTTCGGATGGTTAACCAGGTGTAGGGGTACTGCGACCGGAATAATCTTTTGAAGGTAGGGTTTGAAAAGATCTACTGTCTCAACGGTGCGATTTAACCAATGGAGGTCCTTCGGGTTGCCAGTGTGGGTCAAGGGAGACTCAATTATCAAGTAGTAGTCAGTCACATCTGATGTTTCCAAAAGACGGAGAAGCAGGAGGGGGAGCTCATTGAAGAAGGGGAGGGCTTCGATTATAGTCACTTTAGAAGAAATACCTGGACTCAAAGTGTTGCACTCTTCGGCGTTATTGTTGCCAACAACCCTAACATTGTTGACGGCCGAGGAAGTTGACTGATGGTAATTTTTTACCATGCCATCAGAGACCCAAACCCCACAACCGACCTCAAAATTAACGGCGATTGTTGTCGCAGGCGGTGAGGTTGAATCAAGCGATTGTGATGAGTTCTGGGGGAGAGGAATTATAGAGTGGTGAACTTCCTGGTATTCATCACCATAGGAGCCATAAATCCCTGCCCCCCTCCAGCACTTTTTCAGAGGAAGAGTGTACCCAGTGAGCTCGTAGCAGGCAATTCGTTCGTTTGCTTCTTCAGTTTCGGTCGAGGTGCAGACAAAGTCAGATGTCGGGAGGGAGACAACGAGGTGGAGATGGCTTGAGTATATTTCTTGGATAGAAGAGGGGGAAATTATGGACAGGGATTGACAAGGTGAGCAGAGAAGAAACACAACAATAACGATTGTGAGACAGAACTGCTGTATCATGGTACCATACAAAAAGAACTGGATTGATGACTTGACACCTTTATTTTTGTCGAGGCAAATTTGGTCAGTTTGTTTCCGTGCGGGATTTTAGAATACTTGTTACAACACCGGTTCGCTCAACATTTAGATGGACGTCATCAAGGCAATAATACAGAAACCAAAGCTCAACCTGAAGAAGTTAGAATCCGCCCTGGCCTCTTTCGTTGATAAAGAGATCAAAGGAGGGCAAGGCGAACAGTCAGTTAATCCTCTTGTAACCTTTCTCTCCCATCACCCACCAAAAAAGGGGGCAGAAAGCAGAATTCTGTTCCACAAAGTATTACTATGTATGAAAATATTACTCCGGAACGAAAAAAATAGGCAAATCTTACTCTCTCCACACAGTTCTGTTGCCTTCGACAGAATCGTTTTTTTCCTTTCGGACCCTCTAGGCAGCCGAGAAATCGCGAAAGAAGTTTGTAATGTCTTGTTGAATCTTTGCCACAGCTCTGGCAGTGTACCAGTAATTGTTGAGAGAGGAGTGATCTTTCAGCTTGTCAAGCTATTCACAAAGATCAGCATCCAGGATGCTGAGGTCTTGTTTGCCGTCTTGGGGGCTTGCCAGAGTGTGTGCACAGAAAAAGATGGGCGGATGGAGTTTATGTGCCATGTAGTGAGCGAAAGGGGGGAGGTTATGACTCGGATAAATGATATTCTGTTGTTTTGTGATGACAACAAAGAAAATGTGGCGGCTCAGTGCCATTACATCGACAAGGTAAAAGAGCGAGCGCTCTCGTTGTTGCACAACTTATCAGCTGATGGTAGTAACATTGCAATAATCCGGGATGCGAAAGTAATACCGGTTCTTATTCCCTTTTTGCGCTCGTGTAGACCGAATTTGGTAAATGGTGCTGCATCAACGCTCCAGAACATGTCAAGAGAAGTCAAGAGCAGAGAAATCATGCATGCCCTTAATGTCACGATCCTAATGCTGGATCTGGTGGGAGGGAATGACATGAAGATTCAAATCATTGCAGCGGCCACACTGCTTAATCTCGTCGGTGAGAGATTGTCTAATCACCATCTCAAAACAAAAAATATCTTTCATGAGACATTGACTGAGCTGATAACGCTCGGTGCTCTCTGTGATTGTTTCGAGTAGTTGTCGACGTAATGGGCTAAGTAGAGGAAATATTACGTGATTGTAGAAAGGGGCAATTGCACAATCTTAGGTTAAAATCTACTCATTTTGTCGTTGTTAGGATGATCGAGTCGGCATTTTAAACTTTCTCGGTGGTGTCGTCGACGGGCGCGCAATTAGAAGATACAATCAAGCAGATGCATCTGCCGATTTCAATTCTTATGCCCAAGGATCAGATTCATTGAACGAACTGTGAAGAGCAGGTTTCAACCAAAACCACAAGAACCCAAGGCTCTTGGCAAAAATTTACTTATTTTCAGAAAGGGGGGCCTAGGGCCGAGGGATTCGGGTTTTGAGAAAGTGTCTGATGCTTTTCCCTTTGGGTGGTTTTGTTGTTACAATTTAATTGGTCTTTATTTTCCCAACTCGTCCGGCTTTTGGCCGAGCGGCTGCAGGTACTTTTTGGCAACACTCCTGAAGAGAACTTAGACAGAATATATATTTTTTCGCCCCTGGCGACAACAGCCAGGTACTATCTAGTGTGTCCTCCGGACTGGCGGAACAACCAGAGCAACCCTGGACCCTAAACACACACAACTCCTTCCACAAAAAAAAAATTGCCCCGGGTAACTAGTCCCACCTTCCCTACTCCCTTCGCCGAACGTTTACGTTCGTGCTAGAATCCGTCGACAACCATGATGGCTGCCAGAGGAAACGCGGCCAAGAAAACCATGGAAGCTAAGGCTGCCGCTGGGGGCACGAAGCGCAAATCGAATGATTCAGATGAGATCACTGCCGAGGACCTTGCCAAGTTCAGAAAGGAGGAAGAGGAGAGGGAAAAAAATAAGGTCAAGGATAAATGGCGAGACCCCGACTGTGCGGGGAATGCTCTATCGAAGAAATGGATGGAAACAAGTGCAGTGATTAAATCTGTTGCTTACGGCGACAATTTTGGTGGCTTCATTTTGGTTTGTATCATCATTGCAGGTGTGCTCGTCGGAATCCAGACATACGAGGGAATGGAAGACAACAATATCGTGAAGATGACTGATTTGGTTATTTTGGGGGCGTTTACGGTTGAGTGCATAATGAAAATTTTTAGTGAGGGTTTGGTAAGTGTTGTGTGTCCTCCTCCTCTCGCCCCTATACGTAGTCGATATCTAACCAACCCCCTTTTCCTCACTCTGGGTCTTTTGTATTGGTCGTTTTCCCTCGTCAGGCTATTTGGAGTTTCTGGCTAGGTGATGAATGGAAATGGAACAACTTTGATTTCATTGTTGTGATGCTGTGTATGCCTTTCTTGGAACATCTAACTGGGGGAAATGTTGCTGTTCTGCGTCTCATGCGCCTAGCACGACTGGTTAAGATTGTCAAAAAAGTTCCGCAGCTACAAATGATCGTTATGGGACTCGCTGGTGGGCTCAAGTCTATCGGCTACATCCTCCTACTGCTCTTCCTCGTCTTCTACCTCTACGCAATTCTGGGGATGTTTGTCTTCCGTGATAACGATCCTTGGCACTTTGGTTCTCTTGAGATCAGCCTCCTTACACTCTTTCGAGCATCCACCCTTGAGGATTGGACAGATATCATGTACATTAGCATATTTGGCTGCGACCTCTATGCTTCCACTTATGTCACCTCGCCGTCCTTCACTGACTTGAATGTCGACTACTGGTGTAAGAACCCCTCCTCTAACTATGCGTTGGCACCGTTTTACTGGGTTTCTTTTATAATAGTCTCAGCGCTTGTCATGTTGTCACTCTTTATCGGAGCTGTGACGATGAGCATGACGGAGAGTATGGATCAAATGAAGGAGGAGCAAGAGGCGGCAACGAGACAGCGCATGAAGGAGAAACAAATGAAAAAGCTGGCGGCTGGTCAGGAAATGCAGAAAAAAATTGACGAACAAGAATCTGCAAACTCTTCCAGCAGTGATGGGGCGACACCAAAAGTTGCCAAAAGGAGCAATTCGTTTAGCACAACAATTTTAGGATCACTCGGGTTTGGGGAAGAACAGGGCAGCGCTTATGAAGAACAGGAGCAGATGAGCCGCTTATTGAGTTCCATCTGGGAGGGGATACACTTGGAAGACGTCATCAGCTTAGACCGCAAGATGGTTACTGGCCATCCGGTTCGCGTCATGTACTTCAAAATGAGCTTTTACATGGCAGAACTTCGGGACAAGAAATGGTTTCAGAATTTTATCACATTTGTGATTCTTGTTTGTGGAGTGCTGGTTGGGCTCCAGACTGACAAGGAGTTTGACGCGCGGAACAAGGAGATTCTGGACTTGTTAGACTCCGCGATCCTTTACATCTTCACGGTGGAGATTTTGGTCAAGTGGATCGCTGAAGACATTTACCCTCTTCGAATGTTCCGCTCGGGTTGGAATGTATTTGATACACTCATTGTTATTGGCAGCTATGCTCTGGCAAACAGTAGCGCGGGGGGGATGCTGGCTATGCTACGGCTCCTCCGCCTCCTCCGAGTCTTGAAGCTTGTGAAAGCGTTCCCCCAACTGCAGGTCATAGTGAATGCGTTGCTGATGGGCATCACTAGTATTGGTTTTATTGGGATCATTCTGGTCTTAGTCTTCTACATGTTTGCCATTCTGGGCATGATTTTGTTCAAGGACAATGATCCTTGGCACTTCGGGACTCTTCAGTCCGCAATGCTCACGTTGTTCCGATGCTCCACTTTGGAGGACTGGACAGACGTCATGTATATAAATTTCTTCGGTTGCGACCAGTACGGTTACAGCGGGTGGGACGATATGAAGACTCTCTGTACAAACCCTAAACCTTTAGGTTGGGTCAGCGGTTTTTACTTTGTCATCTTTACTATTCTGGGGGCGCTGGTTCTGCTCACGCTTTTTATCGGTGTCGTAACAACTAGCATGGACGAAGCTCAGGAGCAACAACGAGAAGAGCAGGAGATCGAGGAAAACATCAAAAATATTCAGGAAATCGAACTCTTGTCAGAGGCTGAGATCTACACCTTCCGTAAGGTCTTTAGCATGCTTGACCTTGACGGGGGGGGGACAATTGAGGAAGAGGAGCTCAGGATCGGTCTAGAGTCCATTGGTAAGACGCCTACAGACGAAGAGCTAGCGCAAATGATGAAAGATGTTGATGAGGACGAGAGCGGGGAGATAGATCCGAGCGAATTTGTTCAGTTCATGGTAAATTTAAGGAAACAAGATAGGGAGAGTAAAGATAGGAATGAAGCCAAAGAAGTAAAGAAGGAGCAAAAGAAGATAGACAAGGCCAATAATGGATATGATTTTGGCGAGGAAGAGGGCGGAGGAGAGGAGAATGGCTCGCCTATGTCATCCCTAACCGCTTTCGACAGCAGTAACAACGCAAGGGTGGGCAGTGACAATGGCGACAGTATGACGCCGATGGGAAAGTCGAAAAAGACGGCTTTAGTTCCCATCGCTGCAAGCCAAATCACACCTGTCAAGAGCATGGCCACGGTTGGCGCAGAGCACAATTTTGGCCTTCCTGTCTTGCAATCACCTGTTAATGAGAATTGGCTGGAAATGAGTCTGGATGTCGGCAAAGGAAGCAAAAAGGTTCTACCACGAATTGGCGGCGCAAAAGGGAGCAAAATTGCACCCAGCGGTTAGAGTCTGCTGTACGCATATTTGTAAAATAGCTATAGCTATAGCAACTTTTTTTCGTTTTAGTTTATACATTTCAGTATTTTCAGTAAATGCATAGCGCATCAGTAAGTCAACTTCATCTTCTCTCTGGTGGCATTGAACTTAAAAGTCTTCTTCAGTTCGCTTGGCGGGGGTTGAGGCGACAAAAAATTCGTCCGCTCTGTGTCAATTTCCTCCGGCAAGATGGATTCAAGAGCTCTTAAATCCATTACATCGAGTTTCACGTCAACAGGAAGCATTTGCTTCACCTCCTTCACCTTGCAATTGCCAACAGCAATACCAGCAAGACTCTTCTTCAGCTCTTTCATATTCAGAATAGTTTGCCTCGCGTCCTTCTGGTTGTCATCCAGCCTTCTCTTTAGATCAGTTATCTCTTCATCTTTCTTCTTGAGCTCGTTTTTAAGCAAGTCAATGTCACGGTCAGCAGCCTTCTTCTTGGCCCTTATGCTGTTTCTGAGTTTTGTTTTGTCGTCTTCTAACCGAACATTTTCGCTTTCTAGCTTGGCGTACAATTTCCTGCTCACTGTCTCTGACAAAAGCTGCTTCTCCTTAAAGGAGGACTTAGCGTCCTCGACAAGAGTTTTGTTTTTGTTCTTGAGATTGCTGATTTTCTCCCCCAATTCGATTCCCTTCTTCCGCAATTGGTTCGCAAGCTGCCGGGAACGGTATTCGCTATCCTCTGCGGCGTTCAGATCTTGCTGCAATACGGCAATTTTCACAGGCCACTCTTGCTCCAACAACTCCTCAGATAAGAGTCTCTTCTCCTGAAATCTTTGAATGTTAGTCAGTGCACGGTTCTCCTCGGTCAGAGATTGTACCTTCTCTAACAGCATTGTGTGCGTGCGCTCCATTTTTTCCATAATGTCGCCTTCTCTCAATTTGTCTATCTGCTTCTGTAAACTCTCACTTTGCTTCCTGTACATGATGGAACGTTTCCGCTCCAGCTCCAGCTCCTTCCACAAAATTGCTGGGTGGGATATCGAAGACACAGTCAAGCTACCGCCGTTTGTGCGCTTATTAGAGAACGACGAAGCAGACCAAGGTGTCGATTGCTTTTGGTGGGAGTTGGGGCTGGTATTGTTGTTGTTTTCATTTTTGTTTTCATTTGCTTCCAGGGAATTGCACAGTTGCTCCTTGAATTCGCTCACAAGCGTCTTTAAAACGCTGTTTTCCTCGTTTATTCTGTTCAACTCATCCTTCAGGTTGTCCTCGACAGCCATTCTGTCACCAATTAGCCAATTTGCTGAGAAGACGGAAGGAGACAGAAGACAGTTTCTCTTCACTTGCAGAAGAGGGGTTGGGGTTTCCTACCCAGTCAACGGTTTTATATATATATAATCAACAGGGGCAGGTAGAAATCAGGAGAATGTCGCCAAGTATAATTTAGACCTTAAAATATGAATATGAAGTTGGAAGACAAATTATTAACATGCAGCCCAGTCCCCATCAAAAAGAAGTTGATGTTATTCTCTCAGGCTTGTTTTATATACTGCTCAAGCACATCCATCTCGATAACATCGCTATTCCAACGAATCTTGAGCATTTTATCCCCGTAGGCTAAAAAATGGAGCCCAAGGAACTCCAACACCTCAACAAAGCCCTCAATGACTTTATGTATGAGGAGGTCAAAGATAAGAGTAGGTTTCGGTTCATTACTGAGGATAGGGTCGATGCTGTTTACAAGTGTCAATTCATTCGGGGTGAAGAGCGGATATTTGCCTCTCAGTTTCAGACTTTGCACAAGTGCGCAGCTCAGAACAATGTTGATGGCATTAAATACTTCATTGAGAACCGGCGTTGGGACGTGAATCGACTGAATGACAGGCGTGAAACGGCACTCTGTTGCGCAGCGCACCATGGCAGCAAGGATGCCATAAATGAGCTTTATCACGAGGGGGCGGATCTTGACATGACAAGTAATAAGGGCTGGAGCCCCATACACTATGCTGCAAACAGTGGCCATGCCGCTGTTGTGAAGCAACTGTACGATCTCGGTGCTAACGCATTATTACAAGACAAGAGCGGTTTTACACCCGCACACCTTGCCGCACAGTGCAATCAGATCGAAGTCCTAAAAACCCTGTATCTCTGTCAGCAGTTACCTTACACCCCTGATTGCCTTGAAATTCGCTCTAAGACGGGAATTACGCCGGCGCACATCGCCGCCCAGTTTGGGTCGCTGGAGTCGCTCGTCTTTTTGGACCGCTGCAAATGTGAAATCGCCAACTGCAAGGACAATATAGACGAGACTCCTGTTCACAAGGCAAGCAGGAACAATAACTACACTTGCTTGGAATATCTGAGGACAGTGAAAGGGTGCGACGAACATTACCCGAACATAGAGGATGATACGCCTCAAGATCTTCTGATGTACTGTTCCCGACATGGGCGGGCAAGTAGTTATGAGAGCGGGCCGACTCAGGTGATCTACCAAAAACAAATTGTGAAGGATGCTTGCAGGGACAATAACTATTTGTTCTCAAGCCAAACTAGCCCGTTGAAGAGCTCGGGAGACAAAGCAAATCACAACAATGAGCATATCGGGGAGGAGTATCACGCCAGCATAAATGGCGTGAACCGGAGGGGGATGACTCCCGAGGAGATGCGAGCATGGGCCAACTTTAAAAATAAGGAGAGGTTTGATGGTGCAAACTACGTTGAGCCCAAACCAAAACCACCACCTGGTAAACCTCCCAAATTCCAGGGACGATCAGGCGTATTAGATTTCGAATACAAAGCGTGACAGGAGTAACTTACAGGAAGGCGTAGATAAACGAAAAAGAAAGAAGGTTGTTTTGCAGAAAGAATTTCATTAATAGTAGTCAATCGAAACTTGGAAACTTGGAAACTTGGAAACTGCTGCTGCTCTGTCATCATTTAGTCCTTATTTTTTACAACGAATCTGGAACTGAAGCGGAGGAGCGAAGAATAAAAAGTTTGGCGAAATAATTTGGTATTGAAAGGGCTCCATTGGTGTCGAAAGCACGTAAAACCTATGCACCGACAGTGAATCGAAGAATAAAAAGAGTTTGGGCGAAAAAAATAAGGTATTGAAAGGGCTCCATTGGTGTCGAAAGCACGTAAAACCTATCGACAGTTAATCGCCCTATCCAGATCTATTTCTGTTGCGTTTCTTACAGGAAAGCATTTATGGCACCAACAACCAGTGAGCAATGATAATTCTCATGTGCACCCTAAATGCAAAAAAAAACCTAATCATAACACAGTGGGGGATGTTGTTATTGTCGGTGGTGGGATCGTTGGAACTTCGCTTGCCATGTTTTTGTCGTCGACAAACATGAAAGTCACTCTTCTAGAGAAACAATCAGTTGCGTCAGAAGCAACGGGCCTCTCTGCAGGCACGATTTACAATGCCGGAATACCAAAAGCACCGGGATCAGGAGCGGCAGAACATGTTCTCCACCATCTTTCAACGAATATATACGCTAATTTGCATAAGACCCACGACATTGAATTCACCAAATGCGGCTGTCTACAACTAGCAAATACGGAAGAAGAGCTTGTCCTTGCCAAAGAAACATATGAAAGAGAGTCGGCACTTATGACAAACCCGAGTTCTAGCATTCATTTCCTTGACACGAGTGAAAAGGTTCAAAAAATTTTACCAGAAGCGAGCTCCTCAGTCCTCGGAGCAGTCTACACTCCCAACAGCTCCCAAGTGAATGCGTCACTCGCTGCCCACGCATTCGCCGAACTTGCTTCTTCTAATGGCGCAACGATCGTCGAAAAAGCTCAAGTAAAATCGATTAATAAAAAGAACAACGTCTACACTGTCACCACAACAGACAACAACGAGTTCCTCGCAAAAATTGTTGTGGTTGCAGCAGGCATCAACTGCAATGATGTTCTCGATGATGAATACAAAATCAATTTATTTCCGGTCAAGGGGCAGATGCGTATGAGTGGTCTAAGCTCAGACAATACCTCTTTCAATTCACTCCCAGTTATTTACTGGTTCGAGAGCTACAACTACTGGAAACAAAACAATGGGCAACTGTCGATTTGCACCACAAAGAAATAATGATTATGATGTATCCGAGACGATCATTTCTGATCTATTTTTCAACAAGATTTATACATCAATTCCTGAACTTGAACCATTCTTCGAAAATGAAGAAGCGGGAGCGTGGTCAGGAATTATGCCATTTGCTTGCGACGGGCTTCCAACAATTGACGTGCTGGACAGTGATGGGCTGTACATCGCTGCGGGCTTTGGAGCCAACGGCATAATGCTGGGTCCAGGCGCTTCTTATTTACTCTCGAAGTGGATAAAGAGCGGCAACAAACAGATACATCTCAAAAAGTTTGAGAGACGAAATTGACGTGTAGAAGAAAGCGTAATATGTAGACGTGTTGAATACCTTGGCCTTTTGCCTACTTATCTAACTTCTGCTACTACCTTGCGAATAGTGTAACAAGTGATGATGAAAAAAATTTCTGTGGACAAAGCAACACCATAGTTACATAATTAATACACCGACGGTACACCGGTAATTTCTGTTTTTACTTGCCTGGCCGCCTGGCCATACTTCCGCTGCTGTACAGTGGAATTCCAGCAATCAAGGCACTCTCCGCCCACTTTGTATTCTCCGTGGTTTTACTATTAAACTCAGGGAACATGATACTTGGCTGGATTTTGAGTTCCTGATTCCACCAGGGCTCCAATACCTCATTCATGACAATTTGCTTATCAGTCTGAAACAGCTCCTTTTGCTCCTCTTTGGTGATGCCCGGTGTCTGCAGCAGCTCCCAAGTGTGGTCAGTCGTGTTGTAAGCCTTCATGTCAGAGATAAGTTTCTTGGCCCGCTGATACTGCTGCAAAGGTGTCAAACCGTCTGATGTTGCAGGCCGGTCCGTAGCGCTAGAACCGCTCACACCTAGCCCTGCAAGGGCAGTGTTGTCGGGTTGCTTGATAGTCCTCAAGTTGTTACCAACATTGCCCCTCGCACTACCACTGCTCCCGGGTCTCCCAGTGCTTCCCCTGCTACTTCCTCTGCTCAAGATATTCCCTCTGCTTCCTCCGCGACTTCCTCCGCGACTTCCTCCGCGACTTCCTCCGCGACTTCCTCCGCGACTTCCGCTCCTACTTGCCCCCGTACTCCCTCTACTGCTCGGTCGTACATATCCCTTGTCAGTCTTGGCGACAGCAAGCGTCTTCAAGTCGGTGGAGGTCAGCAGTGGTTTGATTTTTAATTTCCTGCTATCAAAGGTCGGTGCAGTCTGTACCCTAGCAGTGGGGCTCGTAGAACCACCACCGTAGTCAGCTCTGGCCTTAAAAACGGCCGGTTTGGGAGGTTTAGGTCCTGTTTGCCGAGGCAGTCCCCTGCTCTTGGCATATTTGCTTTTTGGCGACTCCCCCAGCGCCTCCTTGGCAAGCTTCTCCAGTTTCTCGACATATTTTTTCCTGATATCGGCTGGCATTCCTCTTGGCGTACTGCCACTCTTTGCCTCCTCCTTCTTCTCTAGCGAACGCTGCTGCATTAGCTTCGTCTTGAGAGTCTCTCTTTCAAGCTCAGCCTGAAGAAGTTTCTCCATGACCTCATAATCGACGTCATCGTCTACCTCTTTACTCTCCCCCCCGTCGCTTTCTTTCTTTTCTTCGCCACCTTCGCCCTTGCTCTCCTCCTCTTTGCCTTCCTCGTCCTCCTCCTCAGCTGCAGCAGCAAGCAAAGCTGCTATCTCTTCATCCAACTCAAGAGGACTGTCTTCCTCAGTCTCCGGGTTTAGAAGCTCCTCTTCGCTGGGGAGTTTCTCTTTATCCCAGCCCTCTTCTAAATATGCGTCCTCTGCGATTAAACCTTGCTCCTTCAAAAAGTATTCGCTGTAGGCATCACCTAGCGGGCGGGCCATTTCAACTGGCTTATCGTCAAGTAACTCCCTCACAAGATCCTCCTTCGTGGGCATCGGCCCAAGGCCAAATTTCTCCCTCGCTGCGTTCATGTCGAGCTTGCGGTCGATCTCGGACTGAAATGGGCCGATCTTGTACGGCGTGCAAAGGATCAGGGCTTTTTCCAGGTTCTCAACTTCCTTCAGATGCGGCTTTTCCAGCACATCATGGTTCACCCATGGTCGTAATTCCTTCTCTGGAATGAGAGAGGCCTCGTCGGCCGTCATCTGCGCCATTTTAAACCTTGTAAATTCAAAATGCGATTAGAAAGAAATGTAACAGCTCCCGAGCTCCGAAAATTGAGCGGGCCTGTTGTCCCAGCTCAATAAATAAGCAGATGGTTTATTCTGAGTCTACTTTGTTTTGAAAAGCTGCTTAGTCGATTGAGTTATATTCTTCTCCCAGTCGATCTGCTGCTCGTCTACAAATATTTACAGTTTTGCTGTTGAAGAACAGCTCCATTTGTTCCAACTAATATGGTTGCTTCGGCTGTGGATCTGTACAGTGAGATTGGTAAGCTGAAGGATGAAATTGCAAGGCTTAAGCAGGAAGCGATCAAAGTGCCTACCTTGGAGTCCGATCTAAAGAAGCAATTAGGCGAAGCAAAATTTTTCAAGGGCGATGCTGAGAAACAGAAGAGGCAAGCAACAATGCTTGAGAAAGAACTGAAGATGGAAAAGGAGGCGAAGCTAAAGATGAAAAACGTATTGGATGAATCAAGGAAGAAGCAGCTTGAGCTTGAAAAGATAGTCGCTCGGCTCAAGAACGATGCCAAGTTTGATCAGAAAGCCAGAGAGGGGCAAGTCAAGAGGGCAAGAATCATAGAGCATAATTTGACAGAGGTTACGCACGATAATTTCCTGCAGAGCAAACTGAGAAAGGAGGCGGAGAATCGATCCTCCGTTATGAATATTCAGCTGCAGAGAGAAAGATCGCTGCGACTGCAGGACATTCATACGAAAAACAAGGTTTTAATTGCCAAGCGCCAGAGCGAGAAGAACGAGAAAATTGCGGAGTTCCACCGCTTTAAGGAAGTTTCAACCGCGAGTTCACTTGAAAGCGTAGTGAGTGGGCTTGAAGCAACTGTCAGGAGTCAAGATATGATAATCAAGACCAACGATGTAGAGCTGAATGCAAGTCTACAGGAAATCGAGGCGGTAAAGTTGGAGAGCCAAAGGCTGAAAAGAGAGCTAATAGAAAAGGATGACGATATCCTTCACCACGCTGAGGTCAGGGCGCATTTGGAAAATGAGTGCCATCGATTGCAAACGGAATTGATGGTCTCTGCCACTACAAATACAGAACGGTCCAGGCCACTGTCAACTGCGAGCAGCGGCAGGGGAATGCCTTCCTTGTCTCATGAGAGAGCAATGATGGGGAGGACCAGGCCAGAGACAACCAGTGAGGCTAGAATCAGGCGTAGAAAGGACGAATTAGACCGGCAGAGAAGAAGGACGGCAGGCGCTGCTAGTGGCAGATCGTGGGTTGGAGGGGGAGGAACAGGAGACGGGGGGGGCAGAGACTTCAGCTTCAGTAGAGTATTTACCACAACTGACGGCAAAGTCGCAACCACAGGGAGTAGGGGGGGGATGGGGAGTGGTAGGGGGAAAGATGATTTATTTAATAGCAGAGGGGGGGGGAGAGACGGTGGGGGGCTTAGGGGCGGCGGAAGTGCAGGCATAGGTGGAACTGTCACTCTTGACGAGGCCTTCATCATACCCATACAAGCGCCAAACCTTGACGGTGAAAATATGAGGGCCAGGACTGCGAGCAGCGAACTTTTAGGTCACCAAGGAATCTATGCAAACAGAGATGGCATAAGCAGAGGAGAAAGTAGACGGAAACCGGGCACTGCCAGTGTCCGTTTTGGGACTGATAGGGAGCTTGGCCCTGGAAACAGCGTAACCTCCACCGGACAGCGACTCCCGAGCGCCATGAAAAAAAAGAGGGGAATAGGAGGGGAGGCGGGGGGGACGGGAAGCCAGGGCTCCAACGAATTCGACCTTACAAATGGAACCGTTGACGACAGCCTCACCTTGACAGCAGGAAGCAGCGATGAATTCGCAACAATCAACAACAACAACAACAACAACAACAACAGTGGCAACTTCCAGTTCGACCAAAATGGCATTGGAACTCCCTCGAAACGGAGACCCAAGAGCAAAACCCTGAATGTGCCAGGCTCGCTCTTTCTTGGCAGCGGGCTAGGTCTCAAAAAATAAATAAATTTCAGGATAATACACTCCATCCACCCTGGGTGAAGAATTTTCAGGGCAGAATAAGATAAGTTACAGAAGATGCATGTTTTTCTTAAATGTGCTCTACCTCTCTCTCTCTCTCTCTCTCTCTCGAATTTATATTAAGGGTGGCAATACAAATGCAATAATACAATAATACTAATACCAAATTCGTGTATAGATAATAAACTAATGCGAAATTCCTGCTCTCGCCGCCATGGCAATAGAGCGGACAACATTTTGATTTAGACATGTTGTTAACTTGTCTTCCCTTAGCCAATGTTAGATAATAATGTAACAATAACCACACCTCCCCCCCTGTTAGATAATAATCATAATCACATCACACCCCCCTGTGGACAACCATTTGTCAAATTTCCCCCTTTCCTGCTCTGAGCTGTTTTCGACGACGACAAAGAGAACTACAACACCTGCTCTAAGAACAGCAAGGAACAAACTCATTGTTGAACCCAGAAAAGACAAAGAAAAAAACGATAACACCACAACACGCACACACAAGCATCGAAAAGCC
>Ga0115556_1000208_pt1 | contig 37776 bp, 10 predicted proteins | sample COGITO_mtgs_1104_5_FD_87282 | JGI IMG/M metagenome (GOLD analysis project Ga0115556, IMG submission 87282) | Pelagic marine microbial communities from North Sea - COGITO_mtgs_110414 | ecosystem: Environmental > Aquatic > Marine > Epipelagic | place: Germany:Helgoland, sampling site Kabeltonne... | reverse complement strand
GTGCAGGCTATTGTTGATCGCTCTGCTATCGTTCTCTTGCTGGGAAGGAGAGGCAGGATCTGGAGGAGGTGGTGGGCCTACAATCACTCCAGACGACAGAAATTCCTTCGCGTCTTTCTCCATGAGCTTCCTGCTTCTGCTATGTTTCATGGTGCCTTGATCTTTTTCTCCGCCCGCCCTCGTCTTTTTTATCTTTTCTCGAATCTCTTTAGCGTATTGCTTTCTGCTTTGCTCTTTCTTCTTCTCCTTTTCAACCTGTTCAAATTCGACACCTCCCCCACCCGTAGCAACAGTCATCTTGAGTGTTTTCCTATTCCTTGCCATCTCCTTCTGACGAAGTATGGGGTTATCCTTTTTCCTCTCTTCGATGCGCCTCTTTTCCTCCTCTCTTTTCTTCTCTTGGAGAGCCTCCTCCTCTTCTATTCCTTGGACAATGAAGTCATCCCCAAGACCATCGTCGTTTTCGGGTTTGTCCCCGCCATGCGTGCTTTCAGGACAACTTAAGCCCGTCATGGCAGCTCCGCTCATGACCGTTTGCCTTCTCAGTGCCTCCACAATAGTCGTCCGAGTCGATCGACTCGACTCCTGCCTTTTTTGGTCTCTGTCGACCCCTACATCTGTTCCCATATTTGTCAACCTACCGTACAACTCCAAAACTTCTTTCCCTGCCCTGACAACCCCTGCCCACCTTCTTCCTACCCCCAACCTCTCCCCCCTACCTCCGCAACCTAAACCACCAACCTCTTCCCTGCTCACAATCAACATGCAGTTGACGAGGTTGTAGCGACGGAGGAGGAAGAGCAGCTTGTCAGATGAGCCGCTCTCTGAAAAAGAAGGGTCAAAGGTCTCCTCGACAGTCATCAAACCGCCAGCTGATATTGTGGTGGTTGTTGTGGTGGTGGTTGTCGCCGTTGTGTCCGTGGTTGTTTTCGTTTGGGAGTCCTCTTCGTTGGCAGTCTCGATCCTCCATGCATAGGAAGATGTTGTCAAAGACATTTGGGTGCTGTGCTGCTTGAGGAAGGCACTGTAGATCATAGCAGCCTGTGCAGGGTTGTAGACATCAACAATACGGGCCTGAAAAGTGTGGGAAGGAAGATTTATTGTTTCAGATACGAGAAATCCCGCGTCCGTCATTTTATTTCGTTGGTGCTGCTTTTTGGTGGTTGGTTGTTGGTGATGTTTTTTTTTGCTCTTGGTGTTGACCTGACCGAGTAGTTGTGTGTCACAGTTTTTTTTTCGAGGTTTGGCTCACGGAGAGAGGCACTTCTATGACAATTCAATGGAAAACGTGCTATTTTTATAGCAACCCTTAATCTCCTGATCAACACCTTATCTCTTTGATCGACTTTTCGCCTCAATCCTCGTCGCTCGTCGCTTTCTCAACTCCATCGCAAACACATCTAACAGACAAGTGTTGGTCTTTTTTTGCGTTTAAACTCAAGACAATCCGCTATGGCTGATGTAAACACCAAGGGACCTGATTCTATAGTTCGTCCTATCAAGGTAATCATTTAATTTTCCTCCAACTTCTTTATCCGCTTAGCTGCTTGTCCGACTCTGGAATACCTGAAAGCTTCGAGACAGTTCACCGGTCGCGACACCCTCTCGATACCAAGTGCGGGTGACTGTTCCGATGGATGAATCTATTATTTGTTCCTGTCCACCACCTCCGCCTCCTTCCTTCCTGACCTGACCGAGCTCTTTCTGCAAACCATGCGATCTAGGTCCTGTCCTCCCTCCCCTCCCCTCCCATGTCTCGTTGTACATCCCTCGCTAACTATTCTATTTGTACCCTTTTTCCACTTTGCCAACATTCACTACCGCAGGACAAAATCAGGGCCATTTGCAAGAAGCGTCGCATCCGTCTTATTGATTTTTTCAAGTCCTTTGATAAGCAATCCACGAAGCGCGTTACAAAATCTCAGTTCCACAGGGCACTCATCGCTTCAGGTATCGATGTCTCGCAGAATGAGATCGAACTATTACAGCGTAGATATGAGGTCTATAATTCCAATGATGGCCGAGGGGGGGAGGTTAACTACAGCAAGTTCTGTGAGCAGATCAATAAAGTGTTTGTTCCCAGTGGTCTTGAAAAGGATCCGAGGAAAGCGGTGACCCTCTCTCTCCAGAACGCTCCGGAAGTCGTCCTCGGACCTGACAACCCCCGTTTGACTGCCGTTGAGTCTGAGGACCTGCGTGACATTTTGGAGCAGCTCAACTTCCACTGCTCTACGAGGGGCTACAGTGTAAAGATCCTCTTTGGGGACTTTGACCACAACAATGACGGACAGATTACCGCCGACCAATTTAAGCGGAACATCTTTGTACTCTGTCCCAATTTGTCTATGGCGGAGGCGGATCTGATTGTCAAAGCATATGGGGCACCTCTGGGAGTTAATTACAGGGAGCTGGACAGCCACTGCAGTGATATTACTTTGCCTGCCCCTGAAGACGACACCAAGTTTGGCAGGATGGCCAAGCCAGAAGATGCCATAACAGTTAGCGAACGTTTGGCAAATGAGACGGTAAAGACATTCGCAATGAAATTCGCTCAAACTCCCGGGATTCGAATGGCTGAGTACTTCCGAGTGTTCGATAAGAAGAAGCAGGGGTGGCTGAAGGTAGAAGAATTCTTGCAAGCCGTCGTTCGCTGCTTCGGCAGTATGACCAAGCAACAGACGAAGGCGTTGGCTGCAAGTTTTGCCAACGGTGACATTGTTGATTGGAGATATTTTGTGGATGCCATTGAGCGCATGGCGAGCGAGCTCACTTATGACCGCACGCCCGGCTTCTGCAAGACGACTAATTTGAGTGAAAGTGAGAAACTTCAGGTGGAAGATATTTTGAGGGACATCTGTCAGAAAGTCAGCCACAATAGGATCATGCTTAAGCCCAGTTTCCAGGACTTTGATCGGAGAAACGAGGATCATGTCAGCAGGGAGCAGTTTATGAGGGCGCTCAGCATGTTCTCGCTGCTTCCTTACGATAGCTCCGCCATTGATCTTTTGTGTGCAGCCTTTTGTCCTACTAGTCACAAGCACGGGAGTAAATACGTCAACTACCGCAAGTTCCTTGATTATATTGAGGGTGTGGTCAGCAAGCAGGAGGCTGAGCAGCTTAAGCTTGTTGTGGAGGCTTACAAGGACGTTCCGAGGCACCTGAGGACCGATTTTACCCCAAAAAAGGAAGACTATGAAATTGATGTCCCCCCCGCGGAGGTGATGAACGTTGGGAATGTCGGGTTTATCGATGGAGGGGCAGGAGACGACTCACTTGGTTCGCCGGAGGTTAATTACGATGTGGAGGACAGCTTGGGAGACTTTGCGGCCAGCTACGACTTCAGCTCGGTCACCGATAGTTATGCCAGTCCGAGCAAAGCGTCAGTCCACCTCGGTAGGCCTGACAAGCCCCTCTCGGTTGTTATTGCCGACATTCGAAAGAGCGTTCTCCAAAACAGAATTCGCCTGGTCACCTTTTTTGAGGACCAGGACAAGCTCAGGAAAGGGAAGATCAGTCGTTCTCAGTTCTACCGTGGTCTGACCAACAGCGGTCACCGCTTGAGCGAGTACGAATTATCTCAGTTATGCACCGAGTTCGTCGCCAGCGACGACGTTGACGGGGACGGTATGCCGCTTGTGCGCTGGAATGACTTTGTCAAGACTATCGAGCAGGTCTTCACCATTGATGGCCTTGAACAACAGCCCCAGTTGGACGTCAATTCGACTATCAGGGACATTCGCGAGAATTCGTCAACTACCTACGACCAGAGGCCCGACTTCACCGCAGAAGAGAATGCACGGCTGTGCGAGTTCTTGAGCGTGTTTAGCAAGGAGATGTGCAGCAAGTGTGTGGATCTCTTCCCGCCCTTTGAAGACTTTGATAGGTTTCACAAGGGCACCGTTACCGCGAACATGTTCGCTCGTGTTCTGAGCGGACTTGGCTTCTATCCAGGACAAGATGTTTTCGATTTACTAGTCGAGAAATTCAAGGACGAACAGGTCGACAGCCAGAAGGACGTGAACTATAAGGCTTTCATCAGGGCCATCACAATGATCGGAGACGGCGTTGAGCCCGCCAACGTCCCCAGCACGATCGAGTACAAGAGAGGAATGACATTCGACACTGTAACGCCTTTCGATCCGAGCCAGTATGTGATCAAATCACCTCAGCGGCCTGTCGGTTTTGGGGATTTGCCTACTGGAGATATCGCCAGCATTTTGGAAGAAGTTAGGAGGCAAATTGACTACGGTCAGGTGCGGCTGGCTGATTTCTTGGGTGATGGCGACAGGTTAAGGAGTGGACACCTGAGTACAAGCAAGTTCAGGAATGGATTGGCTAGGGGTGGTGTGAGGCTGGCGGGGGGAGAACTCACAGCCCTGGAGGACAGGTTCAGGAGCGCCAAGCGGACCGACCAGGTTGATTGGCGCGCATTCTTGGTTGGCGTGGAGAACGCCCGGATTTTGACTCAGCCTGAGGCAGAAGACAGCGGAGTCGATCAGGAGCAGTTGCGCGCAGTCTTGGCTAAAATAAGCGAGATTGTTGCACAGAGGAGGTTGAATCTGAAACCTTATTTCCAGGACTACGATAAAAGCAATTTCCAGCAGGTTACCAACAACCAGTTCTGCGCAGCCATGAGTACCTTGAGTATTCCGCTGAGTATGGCCGAACGGGAACTGCTGTGCAATGCTTTCATGGTGAGGGACGGGTCCAAGCCAACGAACAGGGTGTACTACAAGCCCTTCATCAAGAGGGTGGATAACCAGTAAAGAGGAGTGTTGCCATGTGACCTGATAGGATGTGACGGCGGTGGTATGGGTTTTTGTACAAATTGAGACTAATGACTAACTACTGAGGCATTTTAAGAGTGGATGCAATACACAACATTCCAAATTTAGTTACTTTTATCACATGAAATACGCATACGAATGTCGTCAAATTACTTTACTGGTTTATTATTGCCCTAAATACCTTGAATATGCCTGGTTTAGTTGCGCCTGCCGGGGAATCTTGCGCGGCCGCCCTGGAGACTGGTGTATGGCCTAGCCCTTCCTCAACTTATCAGTTGCCGACATCAACCCACAGAGAGTGAGTTTCTCCATTAATCAAATATGAGGGGGAAATGAGGATGATATGGGGACTTTTTTTCATTTTTGCTGATAAGGGGATGACCTTTATGCTTTTTTGGGACTACATTCCCTTCTTCTTTAACTCGTCTTCGTTCTCAGTGAGGCTCTCTCTCTCTCCGCTCTCCGTCGTCCGTCGTCCCAACTTCGCTCACAATCATGAAGAATTTATTCAGGATGACAATTTAAACACAATTTTGACCACCTTTGCGCTCTATATCAATCAGAAATGGGTAAATCTTCAAAAAAGCGGCGCAACAAATCAAAACCTAACAAACAACCCCCAGACCCAACTTCGAATGCTTCCCATGATGCTGCCTCAATGGCAAGGCCGAAAGCTAAATCTGTTTCCATACCGTCCTACATGCAGCAGACCGGTGCCTCCGCTCAAGGCACGACGGCCCTTCTTGCTGACTGTGACCCATTGTTCTTCACATCTCACTCCAACCTTTCCAAGCCCAAACCCAAGCAACTCTCCCCGCTTTCAAACCTCACGAAAATGGAGGTCCAGAAACATCTGGACAAACCCCGTGAGCAGTTTGCATTCTTAGAAGATATCAAGCGCTTCCGCATGGAGAAAGGACGCGCAAAGCTGGCAGCTTTATCCTCAGGGTCATCTGATCCCAACATGGGTCGCCGTCTCCCAGATTTGCCTCAGAAAGACCTGCCTCAGAAGCCGCCCCTTGGTGCCGGTTCGGGAGCTGGCACGAATGTCTACACACCAAGAAAATCGCAAGCATCCCCGGAGAAGATTGCTGCCAGCCGTCTTCCTGGTCCTACTCTCCTTGGCCTTCCGAGGACGGCTACCTTAACCGGCACAATCTCAGATTCCCCTGGCCCGGCAGCCTACATGCTTCCCGACAAGAAAGGTGGGATGAACATCGGCATGACTCACCAAGACCGGTTTCCGACCACAAGTAAGGACGTACCCCAGACAATCTATTCTAGTTTGAAGACAGACGAATTAGGAGGTGATTGGGAGACCGCAAGGAGGGAACCCAAAGTACCCAAAAATCGGCGCCTTTCTGCCTCTTCGCTATCAAATCAAGAACCGTCCTTTGACTCCCTTTCCGCCCACGACGGTAGCCACCATGTTGATTTCATGAACCCCCCCAAAGCGGGCGTATTCATGATGAAGCATTCTCTCGGGACCGCTTTCTTTTCCTACACTTGGGACAGTGAAACAGAAAAAAGTCGCCAGTTGGATCTGCTCCGGCGCGGGAAACACCCATCAGAAGCGCTCACAAACTTGATGATAAGGGAAATGGACCTCGAAGGGGAAAATACGAGCTACAGCCTCGTAGAGGAGTACGAGCTCCCCTCGGAATTCGACCTCTCCGCCGTCACCCAGACCCTAGAACAAATGACAACCGCCTACGCCACTCGGCACAAACAAGAACGTGTCTCTCGGCTCATTACACTTTTCAACAAGTTCCAGTTGCGCCGGTCTCTGCCAAAATTTGAAGAGCATGTGCTTATGAGTAGGGAGATGGAGCGCTTTGCCGCTTCTGTTGAGGTACAAAAAATCTCGCGAATTTATGTATCCAAGTGTAAAGCTCACAAGCTGCTTCTTGACAAAATTGAACGGCAGCGGATAGCGAACATGAAAATGATGGGACCTATACTAGCGACAATGCTGTCTCGTCTTTTCCGTGGCTACTCTGCCCGTCAGCGAGTGCTCCGGCTGGAGAAAAAGCGGGCTCAGATGCGCCAGCTCATCAAGGTGCAAACGAGGCTCAGGATGGTGCTTGCGAGAAATCGCTTCCGCCGCAGAAAGCAAAAGGCAAAGGAATGGCGAGCTGCGAAACTTGTCCAAAGACTGTGGAAAGGGAAGGCTCTGCAACGTCTCGCGCCAACGGCCACGGATAAGTTCGGTGACATGGTTTCGATCTCCAAGAACTTGAAGATGAAAGACGATGCGGCGATAGTTATACAGAATATGTACCGCCGCTGGGTTGCTTGGAACAATGGACCGGAAGCAATTGATAGGCACATGAGAATTCAACGCGAAAAACGGCTGGCCGCGACGACGATCCAAGCCGGATTTCGCGGAAAGGTCGGTCGTCGTAAAGGACGAGCGTGGAAGATTTATGTCGGTAAACAAACGCACCTCGGTATTCACTGTCAGCGTATCGTCCGCGGCTTTCTTGGTCGGATCTTCTACTACTACGAGAAAAAGCGAATTCGCCTTCTCCGAGCGAGTGCTGCGACAAAACTACAAGCTATGTGGCAAGGTCGTATCGGCCGAGCGAAGGCAAAAGCACAGGCGAAACGAATCAAAATCAACAAATGCGCCACAATGATCCAGACGATGGTACAAGGATTTCTCGGTCGCATCAAGTTCAGACGTCAACTTATCAAAATCAAGGGTGACTTGATGGCCACCACCATCCAAGCCGTCGCTCGAATGTACATCGAAATCTGCCGCCTTCCCATCTACATTGAGAACAAAAAACGGTACAATGCCCAGAGACCAATATCCCGTGGTTTCCGTCGCTACCGCGGCATCAAACAGGGTAAGATTCGCCAGATGATGGTTGATTCCGGTCACTGCGCGGTCGATCCCTCTCAAAAGGCGTTCTGCTTCTTTGAGTACACTGGCCAGTTTTTGTGCGAAAAGTCTCTTCAAAATACTATAACTTTGCTTGAGCAAAGGGGCGAGGAGTGGAAATTTGAGAAAGAGGTGGAAAAGACTCCAATAGAAATTGAAGAGGAGGAAAAGAAGGAGTTCCTCCGTTTAAAGTACGCCGCCAAGGGAACGCACCAAATGGCGGCGAAGAAGAAAGTAGGCCCACCGCGAAATCAGCTCGGTAATGTTTGGAACCTCAATTTTTTTGTGTCAAACGAAGAGCGTCGCAAGTATGATAAGTTGAAAACCGCTGCAAAAAAAGACGAGCTTGCCGCCCTCGCCGCTATCACTACGGAAAACGACGCTCTTGAAAAGCTAAAAGAACAGCATGCAAAGTGCGCCACTGACACCCAACGCAAAACCCTCGCCGGGATAATGCGTCGCCGCAACGCCAACCTGACAATCAATGAGGAGAAAAAAAGGCAAGCTTGGAAGAAAATCCGTGAACTGGATGTATTTTTGAAAAAACAAGTTTGGTCTGAATCCATCGATCGCCGGATAGGCAAAGGTTTCTCGTACACAAACCGATTCACTGGGGAAATCCGTTACACCACGCCTCCCTCTTGGTGGCGCGCTGTGTCCTGCGCAAAAGCAATCCAGCATTACTACCGCGCTTACTCCGCCCGCGTTATTGCCGATAACGGTAATTGTGACGTCTACTCGACCCTCTCGGCTAAATTTGTGGTATTTTTTGATCCTCCTGGCAGTGGTATTATGAAAATGAGCCGCAAAGGAGTCGCTACCTACCTCAATGGCGGGAAGGGAATGATGAAACGTCACGTTGTGAAAACTTTTGCCCGAGTTGCCATAGAGGAAAAATCTGCAGAAAAAATCCACCGTGTTTGCCGCCGGTACCGTGTCAAGATGAAGATGATGAAGATATGGAAGGACATCCAGGAGGTACAATTAAAATCTGTCACCTTACTCCAAACCGCTTGGAGGCGTTACTCAATGCAGCAGGTTTACAAGGGTGCCCGCAATCTGCAAGTCTGGCTCGAGACTAACATTGGCACCACGCGAAAGTATTGTTCTGTTCTGAATGTTGGGGTTCCAGACGCCGAGAAGCTGCAGGAAAGACTCGCCGCCGAACGGCAGAAAGAGATTGAGGCGGCCTTGGGGAAACAGCGCCTACGAGACCTCTATGCAACAGAGTACATCGATGACCCGAGTGATGTCAACGAAATCATGAAGATCAGCGTTGCCAAGACAAAAGAATTGAGACACATTCAAACCATCCACGAGGCGGCTGGCCACAAATCAGAAGAGCAAATTGCGTACGAAGAGGAACAAAAACGAATAGAGGAAGAAGAGGCGGAGAAGAAAAGAAAAACAAAAGCGAGAATAGATCGGATATTGGAAGGGAGGGAGCCGGACCCTGAGGAGGAACTGGAGCCACCACCTCCACCGCCGACTATCACAGAAGATGATCCCCAAAATCCGGTCGACCTAAAATCGCACTTCAAGATGTTGAAAGAAAAAAGACGTCTCGAGAAGGAGGAAAAGAAACGTCTTAGGCTGGAGAAAAAGAAAATGCGAAAGTACGAAGATCTTTCTGACAGTGATGACGACTCTTCTTCTGATAACTCGTCCGATAGTGACACCTCGAACAGCGACGGCAGCAGCAGCTCAAGCACCTACGAATCTCCACGAACGCTCCACGACAGGATATACCATGACTTGTCTCTCCTAAAGGACTGTCGTGGCCTTCTAAAATGGGTCTTGCCTTTCTTGGCTCCTTGCCCCTCTAACCAACGCTGTATCGCCCCTGAATTCGGTCAGCGTCAAATTCTCTTGGTGGCCGAGACTCGCTCCGCTCGAATCCTTCAACGCTGCTGGAGGGTTCGGATCGCATTTAAAAAGGCTCGGGAGGAAATGCTCCGGCGCGTGCGAGAAATTGCGGAGCAAAAGCGAAAACGAATCGAACTTGAAAATTATTCTGCGACGCGCATCGCTAATTGCTACCGTTGTTTGATTTCTCGACGAATACTGGTTCGCCGTCGGGCATGCCGTCTACTTGCTACAAATTTGGGGAACTCTACCACAGATGTCGTCGCCATCTCTGCGAAGCATCAGCGACTCTGGGACGAGCATAATGGTTTCTTGGGGCAAGTACAACTCACTGCATCCTCCCTCTTAAAATCGATGTCATGGGACCGTCGTCCGTCTCGCCACCCTCTCATTAATCAGGAGCTTAAAATGAAGGCGTTTCCAGCCTCGCAGAAACTCGTCCAAGGAACTGTGACCCTCGCTGTCCGCACTGCACGCACGCCACTCGCGATTACGCCCCCGGAAGCAGAGCAAGGCGTTGAAGTTCTGCACCGTGGTCCCGGAGGAATAGTCCCCATTCCATTGACCAACGCAAACAGTGATCTGTATAAAGGCATCGACGACGACCCGCACTTTACTGGATGGGAAGATCGGGCATTGCCTGACCTTACTTTGAAGCTCCAGCTCGTGTCTGCTCATATTAACCGCTCTGCAAAACCCATCCCATCAGCGCCAAAGAAAAAAATAATGTCTGTCGCTAATATCGTCGGTAGGATGGGAATGAATGTAGCAGCGATGAGAAAGAAACGAGAAGCGGCAGAAGAGGCGGCGAAAAAAGCAGAGCTAGACAAACTTGCCGAAGCGGGCATCGTCGGTGTCAAGGAGGAAAGCGAGGAGAAACAATTGGTCATTAAACTCTACGAGGATGTAAGCGAACAGCTGCTCACCCGCATTGAGACGGCATTTCTCGCCTGCGATGTTGACGGTGACGGCGTGCTCTCCCGAAAAGAGGTGCAAATGGCAGCTCTGACCAATAAAGACGTGCGTTCTCTTCTTCAGCTTCCCCCAGTATTCACTTCTGAATTTGACGAGATCTTCGACAAGCTGGATGCGGATCAGAACGACGCGGTTTCCTTCGAAGAGTTTCAGCACTTTTTCCTTCCATCTGAAAATAGTGGCGTCGATGCGAAGTACGCTCGCATCAAAGCAGCTTTCGATTTAATGGATAAAAATGGCGACGGCTCGCTCTCGCGGACAGAAATACTCACTTCCCTTATGGGGGAACAATCCATGCGTGATCTATTGTGCGTGAGCGACCCGGAATCCGAAGAGTTTGAGCAAATTTATCGGAACATGGACACTGATAACAGCGGTGAAATCAGCTGGGTTGAATTCCGGGACCACTTCTTCCCTGAATTCAAGTCAGAGGTTCAAGCTTCTACCGCACAGCTCACCAACGTAGTGAACAACAACAAGCTAAAAAAGGAACTTGCAGAGATGGGCCAAAAAAAAAATAAGTTCAACGCCAAGAGCATGTTCAAGCGGGCAGTGAAGAAGGTGACAGCAATCAGAATGGTGAGCGGCATAAGCAACAAGGAGGAGGAGATAGAAATTGAAGCCACTCCTGAGGACTTGGTGACGAACCTCAACATCAGCGGTTTAGGCGCAAATGGTAGCAAGCTCAAAGCTATGGCTCGGCACCCGTTCATCATGAAAAGTAAGATGGGCGCTAGCGAGGCTGCCATTTTAAATAAAAGTGAAAAGATTTTGGCGAGCAAGCTCAAGAAAAAGGCGAAGTTGATCAAAGGGGCTAAGTTTGTGCTGTCCGAAGACGGAGGTCTTAAGGTCGGAGGAAAGGGGGCTGCCGCGAACCAGCCTTTTCCCCCCCCTCCTACTGGTGGCTTCCTCGGAATCCTCAATACCGCTGCTGACGACGACGGTGCCACTAATGATAACGCCAAAAATGACGATAGCGATTATAGCGACGTCGAAGTGGAGACGCCCAATTACGGGATTTTCTTGGAGATTGATAGCTGTGAGCAGTTAGGGCAGGCAGATGGAGGGCTCTTCATGAAGGGGGCGAGCGATCCCTACGTGATCGTGACGATCCGTGGCAGCGAGGTCCACAGAACGGGTGTTGTTTACGACAACTGCGATCCTCAATTTAATGAAGAAGAACACAAGAATAAGACACTCTTGGTCATCCCCCCTGACGACTACGACCACGTCTTACTGCAAGTTTACGACTATGATACGCTCGGTGACGACGAGTTTTTAGGCCAACTGCCCTTATCTGCCACAAATTTTGACGAACCAAAAGAGGAGCTGGAGATTTTTGAACTAGAGACCGACCCAAAGAGATCGAAGAAGAAGAACAAACTAGTACAAGGGAGCATAAAGATCCGGCTCACGGCAGCTACAGAAGAGACGAACGGTACTTGGATGGCAAAATTGGACGAAGAAAAGGCGAAAAGCGGCAGCAAGCAATCGATGCTTTCCAAGGCTCGAAGTAGCATCCTCAACTCTCGCGGCGGAGAGGCAAATCCTTCCTCACTTGAACCTGATGATCTACTTCCCCCCTGCCTCGATGCCGCAAGCAAAATCAATTGCAAGGTAAACTGGTGCAACAACTACCAAGGGAGCGGAACGACACCGACCCCGATGCAAACACAGCCAACTCCTAATTGGGGAGACACAGCTCTCTTCTACCTCCCCGTGCCGAAGCACGGCGCCTCCCTTAATGCGAAAAAGACCCCCTTGGAGATACAGGTCAGAAGGGGAAGAGACCTTTTCGGAGTCGTTTCGATGACGCACAGTGACATTCTTTCTTCTCTAGGCTGTGTGACAGAGTGGGATATTTACGACAGTATAGAAGGTGGATACGCCTATTGTAGTGACGACAAGAACGATACAATCGACGAAGAGGAGAAAAAACTCCACTGTACGGGTACCGTAAAGCTTCTGTTGACATTTGAGCCCCCAAGCCGCACAGAAGCAAGATTAGTTGTGAAGGAGGTAACTGACTCCATTATTGGCGACGTTTTGGCGCTCATTCCTCAGTTGGTTCCGCGCGTCGAGGTAGAGGTTGACGCCATCCAAGGTATTAAAACGAAGCGCATCTCGAGCGGTAAGACTTGGAAGCCCACTGTCGTTGTGTACTGGAACAACTGCGAGGTGGGACGGGCGTTGAAGATGAAAGTCAACCCGGTTGACCTCGTAGCTCCCGTAAAGCGCGCCTTCACGCTTATCGATGCCAACGGGGACGGTAAGCTAGACCGCGTCGAGGTAACCAACGGTGTTTTGCAGAATGAGGAAGTCAGACAGCTGCTGAAGCTACCAGCGGTAATCGACGATGCTTTTGATAAGTGGTTTGCCGAACTTGACAAACACAATGCCAAATACATTACTTTCGACGTCTTCTGTGACTACTTTTTGCCACCTAGCGCCAAAATTCAGATGGAAGAAGAAAACGCAAAACGTGAAAAGGCTGCCTTGGAAGCCTTGAACGATTTGACTGATAGTGACGATGATAGCGACACAAAGGCTGTTGATATTAGCTCCGAAAGTGATGCCGCCGAAGACTCCTGCAGCGTTCCCAATTTCAACGATGTCAAAAACGGAAGCGAAAGTATTGCAGTAATGAAGAAGAACGTTTCCGGAGACGCTGATAAAGGCGATGACGAAGACGATGACTCGACTGGCGATAATGAAGTTCCGGTTGAATTTGAAATCAATTCCAGTGGTCAAATCGTTCGGAAAAAGCCTACCGTCTTTGACCCGAAGACCACCAAACCATTCTGGAGTGGCGAGTTTTTCCCCCTCCCTGTACCCGAATTCTGGCCAACTATGAACGTTCAGGGTAAGAACTACGTAAGAGACGCAGGCGGCAATGATAAAGCGTCTAAAATGGGCATGCCAGAGGGCTTATTGGAAGACGACACTCCTAACGTGGATCTTAGAGTCGAGCTGCACGACTTCGGTGAGAACGAAAACGACGAGTCCTCCTACCTCAATGAAGAAGAGAAAATACCTTCCTCAATGACACTGCTCGGTTCTGCATCGGTCCCTGTAAGACAGCTCTACCGTCCCTATCAGACCGATTTGAATTTCACCGTTGACAACTTGACAGACAAAGGACGGCTTTTGCTGGACGGTGGAGACAGATCACAGTTCATGCTGTCTGTGTGCAGTAGGCGTATTAAAACTCCCAAGTGGAAGCATAGACTGGCAGCGGTAGGAACGCGTGTGAACGATGATATAATGGCGGCCATCAACCGCGTTCCGCAACCACGTGCCGAGCTCACTATCATTGACGCCATTGATCTTCCGGACATGATCCACTCCATCAAGTGTGTGATACTCTGGGGAGATCGCTCCCAAAAATCCGGCAACGTTGGCCGAGAGGTTCGCCAAGTGAGCATGAGCAAGCGCCTTACCAAACTTAATAATGGTAAGATCACTTTTGACCTCAAATCGAGGATGAAAAAGCTATTCTTGCCCGCGGCTGACCTGCGTCGGCTAGATCTTGAGATTCACGTCCATGGTTTGTACAGCGACGACAACATCGCCAATCAGTCCGTCTGTTTGGGATACGTACAGCTCAACGGTGACAGCGTCTTCTTGCAACCGAAGCAGCTTCCTGACCGTGAAGGGAATCCATCCAAACATGTACTCTACATGCCCTTAGTGCATAGTTGCGAGGATCCCCGTGCGGGCGCGAGGAGGGTCATGCAGGGAAAGTTGGGGATCCAGTTGAAAGCCTGCGAAGTTCCTAATGACGTAAACAAGCAACTCAAGGCCCCGCTACCTCGCCTCAAGGTGATGATCCATGACGCTACGAATTTGGCTCGCGCTGTGCCCTTTGGTTTCAGCAATCCATACTGTAAGATTTACTGGAACGATTTTCTGGTCGCCAAGACGGTCGTGGAGAATAAAACTCTCAACCCAGTCTGGCGAGAGGAGCAATTTTTGCTGGACCTCCCTTACGACGAGGAGAAATTCAAGATCTCTGGCAAGCGTGAGAAGGTCTATCAGATGATACTAAGCCTCCGGGTGGAGATCTGGAGCAGAGCAAAGAAGCGATTCGGTGCTGACGGTACGTTTGACGACGATGGTGCTGATGACAAGTTCCTCGGCCAAGTTACGCTTCGTGGAAAGGACCTGCGCCGGGTGCCCCTCTACTACTATCCCTACGATCTGAGGCCCAGAGAGACCAGCTCTGATCCCCGAGAGGCCATCTTTGTGCAAGGAAGTGTTGGTCTGGGGATTGAAGTCGACACTATGGATGTGGAGATGCCCGTTGTTTACAATGATGACGAAGTAGATCGAAGCGGGTTGGTAACGAGGGAGAAGCTGGAAAGTCACTCCTATGTGAACGACGTAACGTCGGGGACCAAACTTGGTATTCAAATTGTGGAAGCGTGGGGACTCGCGAAGGCAGACACTTTTGGAAAAAGTGACCCCATGTGTATCGTCTATTTTGATGGGAAAGAGGTTTACAGGACAAAGGCGATTGACGACACGATGGAGCCCGAGTGGGATAACGAGTACTTCGAGGTCACCTTCGGCGATGTCGGGACCTTACCGGAGCTCTCTATCGAGTGTTATGACATGGACATCGGTGGGCCCGGGGACTTCTTGGGCATGATCACGGTGAAGGGGAAGGATTTGCTGGCACCGATTCAGAATGAGCTCACTGGCAATGGTTACAAAAACTCCCCGGAGAGGTCGCAAACAAAGTTCAACGGAGGGATCTACGACCTGCAGAAAAAAAACGGAAAACCTTCAAAGTTCAATAGGATGGTGCAGGGTAGTATCATGATTGGTTACAACGACTCAATGCTGCGAGATGCAAAGAAAAAACATCACGACGCGGTGAAGGCTCGCAGACTCGCTGAGGCGCAGAAGGAGGCCATGGTCGCCGCCCTAAAGCACACTCTTAGACTTGCCAAGAAGCATTACAAGGAATCTTTTGCCAAGATGGAGGAGGGACCTGGAGGAAAGACCAACAGAGACGCTTGGAATTTGTACATTGCTCACAGGAGAGAGTACACCAGGGCAAAAGAGAACCTCAAATACTATTCGAACGTAAGTGGGGACCATTTCTTTAACGAGAACGCAGTCGATCCGGAGGTTCGCGCTGCGAGGGAGAAGGAGTTGGAGGAAAAGCGGGCGGCGGAGTTGCGACGGATGGGGGGGAAGCGGAAAAAGAGGGGGAGAGCGATGAGCTTAGAGGACGAGATTCGGTTGGCAGGAGAGAAGGGGGGTTTAGTCAGTGGACCGGGGGGTGACGTGCACGGAAAACACAGCAAAAAGAAAAGGGGTGAGAATCAGGAGGAGACGAACTTCGACACGGCCCTTGAGCTCCAGGCGCAGTGGGAGAGAGAAAGAGAGGCCGAAGAGAGAGAAGCCATGTTTGCGGTGGATCCGCTGTGTTTGTCTTGGGCCGTTAACGAGCGCAGAGAGAGATTTTTGATGCATTCCGAGGGGGTTGACGAGAATGATTTCCCTCTGGACGCTCCCGAGTATGTTGATCCGGAGCCTGAGGACTTCGACCCACCCCGTTTGGAAGAGTTCAACAACGACTGGAAAATCCCCCAAAGATCCTTGCCTTTCCTTCCCGTTAACCAGCGGAGCGTGATGGTTAAAGTGTTGCATTGCAGAGGTCTCGAAATGGTTGCTTTCCCTTACATTAGCATCCGATGGTGCAAAAATGAGGTGGGAAGGACGGACGCCGACATGTTGCAGGCGCATGCACACCACATAGGAAAGCACAAAGAGTTCCTCACCGACCCCGTGTTCCAGTACGAGAAACCTTTTTTGTTGCCCTTGCCAGATGATGAGAAAGACGTTTCCCTCAGCGTGGAGTGCTGGTGTGGCCCAAAGTGCTTAGGGCAGGTAACCTTGGAAGGGGAAGATTTAATGAGGCAGGTTTTCAAGAAGGACGACATCAGAGATAAGGTGGCCGTGAACTTCCAGATGTTTCCGCTGAACAGGACTGCCTTCCAAAAAGTAGACCATGCAGTGAGAAAGAGCAGAATTGTCCCGGGCTTGAAACCACGTATGGCGCAAGGAAAGATAGGCCTCTTGCTTTGTCTCATGGAAAAGGGGAGCGTCGCGCCTCCACTGTGGCCTATCAAAGTGAACGGACTTGGAAGCGAGATGGTCAGCGACCTGGAGAAGCGCTTTCCTGTCATTTACGATGTTGCTAAGGGTGTCAACAAGTGTGGCTACGATGGAGAGCAAGTTAGGAATAAAAATGCTGCCGAGAGGTTGAAATTAGAGGACGAAATGGAAGCTGGATTGTTGGGGGTTGGAGAAGAAGCTGAGGTTGAGGTTGAGTCTGAGGGTAAAAATGTTGCCCTTGTCAAGGACAAGGACAAGGATAAGGACAAGAAAGAAACCGAGAAGGAAGAATCCTCAAAGGGAGAATCCTCAAAGGAAGAATCCTCAAAGGAAGACAATAAGAAGACTTTGGCAAAGGATGGGGAAGAGGAAAAAAAGGTTGACAAGGTTCAAGAGGATAAGAAAGAAAGTGGTGACAGCAACAAGGACGATATCGATAACGACAATGATAGTATCACTGCTTCCTCAATAATAGACGCCGAGCTTAACAGGGGGGCAATGTATTCGCTTTCGGACCTTGATTTTGACGAACTTGCCAAGACAAAATATCCCAAGACAATCTTCAAGTTTCAAATCTTATCCGCTTCTTCCCTTAAGAAAGCCGACTTTATGGGGAAGTCAGACCCTTTTTGCATGCTATCTATGGCGGGGGATCACCTCGGTATCACCGAGGTGGTCAGCGAGTCGATGGATCCTGTCTTTCGCAAGGCCACCTTCGACATAAACTATCGAAATATTCACGGAAAGAGGGCCTGTCCGTTGGTTATTGACGTGTACGACAAAGATGTTTTCGAGCCCCAGGAGGGCGACGCCTTCCCTCCAAAGGACGCCGATTTCATGGGGCAGGTCACCATCAACCCTGAAGATATGAAAAACATGGTGGGAGAGGTGATGGACTTTGAGCTGGCCCCCCCCGAAGGAGGCAAAAATAGCAAGCTTGTGGGAGGCTTTTTGCACTGTACGTGCCACGTCGTGGATGCACCTCCGCCAGTGCCACGCTTCGAGCTGCAAATTCTTCGGTGCAACGGCCTTTCCAAGGCGGACAGATTCGGGAAATCTGACCCCTTTTGTGTCATTAGCTGGGAGGGAAAAGAAATTGGTAGGACCAAAGAATGCGAGAAGACGCTAGACCCAGATTGGTTTGATGACGAGTATTTTGTGCTGCCTTTGCACGTCACTAGGACAGACCCTGGCAAGTACCAGCCCGAGCTTAAGATTGAAGTCTTCGATATGGACAGGGGGAAAGGGGGGAGACGAGAGTGCGGAGAGTTTTTGGGGGGCATGACATGCAAGGGTAGCGGAGAGCTCACAATATGCGAGGGTGACAGTGATGATGAAGATGACGTCATTACCCACGAACTCGTCGGAAGAGACGATGAGAATCTCTCGTACGAAGAGATGGGACTCTATGATGAGAGGACTAATCGATGGAAGAGGCCCAACGAGGTCATTGCTGAGATGGAGCGCAGGGAGGCTTTGGAAGTTGCGGGGGAAGAGAAAAAAGAAGAATTGCTTGGAGGTGACAGCGCACTGGCTGAAGCAAAGGGTGGAACAAAAGGTTCAAGTGACGAGGAGAAAGGGGAAAAATTACCACCACCTCCGCAAAAAGAATCGACAGTGTCTGGAGCTGGACCTGGACCTGGACCTGGACCTGGACCTGGAGCTGCAAGTGGAGCCCCAGCCAATCCTCCTCTTGCCGAAGCTGAAGCCAACCCTCCTGTTGCCGAAGCTAAAGCCAGTCCTCCTGCTGCCGAAGCTAAAACAGATACTGCAAATGTAGATGCCAGCAACGACGATACCAACGACGCTACAGATATCACCAAAGGAAAACAAAACAAGGGGTTTATGGCTAAAATGAAAGCGCTGAAAAATGACCTCGAGAACTTGGAAGATACTTGGAACAAGGTTGATGAGAGCGGGGAATTCACCCTCCCCGGAGGGACCGTCACTTTCCGGCTAGTACTCCTTGACGGCACCAAAAGAGTTGTAGACTGGCTTGCAAAGGGGCAGGAGAAAAAGCAAGAAATCGCCCGTTCTCTTGGTCCATTGGGAGAGCCCATTGTGCTGCGTTTGATGGACTGCATGGATTTGGCCAAAGCCGATGCCTCGGGGGCTTCCGATCCTTATATCCGTGTGATTTTCAACCATAGTGAAATTTACAAGTCCAAATCTGTCGATGATACGACAGACCCCGTCTTCTTCGAGGAGGGAGTGTTACTCTTTCCCGGAATGTACCGCGGGGGATACCAAGACAAACTCAAGATTGAGGTCTTCGACAAAGAGGTCATGCAGATGGGAGAAGAGATGGGTGACTTTCTGGGACATGTTGAGTTTGATACCAAATTCTTAAGGAAACCGGTTTTCAAGAAGTACAAAAAGGACTACAAATTGCTCATGCGAGCTGATAAGCCCCCAGAGACGCAAAAGTTTGTTCAGGGAACCATCAGCTTGCACTTCAGCCGACCCGAACGAAGGCTACTCGTCAGGAAGAAAACCAAGATTGAATTGCTAAAAGAAGAACAAGAGAACAAGTTCAAGAAGAACAAGGGTGCGAGCGTTTTCGGTGGCGATGGCGATGGCGAGGGGGTGGTTGAAAGTGAAGATTTGCAAGTCCCGTGGCCTCCCCCTTCTAACATGAGTGGGAGGGTTCCTCAAAAGTGGCTGCACTGCACAATACTTGGGTGCGTTGGGCTCGCCGCAGCGGACGGAAAGACCCTCATGGGTGGTGTCGCGCTAAGCGACCCCTACGTTAAAGTCTTCTTTAACCGCGAGCTGCTGCATACTACCAAGGTTATCAAGGACAACCTAAACCCTGAGTGGGGAGGGACAGCAAACGACAACCCTCTGGGGGGCTATGCGAGCTTTGCGATTCCCGCGCCCGTAGCGGGGAGGTTCAAGTTCGCAGAGTGCGAGCTGAGATTCGTTGTGTATGACAAAGACCCCGTTGGCGAGGACGAGTTCTTGGGCCAGGCTTTTATCACTGCTAAGGAGCTTGACGAAAATGGCTCGAGAGAGGGATGCGATATGTTCCGGGAGGGCAAGAAAGAGTCCATTGTTCCTGTTGTACGGACTTTGCATGGCAGAATGGGTGTAGAGAAGGAAGTGATTGGGAAGGTGACAGGCGAAATTTCCGTTCTCACAGCCGTGACTACTGAGCCATCATTTTTGTCCCTCCTTGACAACTTTTCCCTCACCCTTCCCTACGACGTCATCGCGTTGGAAATTGTAGACTGTCACAATTTACCCAAAGCAGACAGGGTCGGGCTGTCTGACCCGTTCTGCATCGTGTACTGGCGCGGAGAAGAGGTTGCCAGGACGAGAACAATTCAGAATTCGCTCGACCCCCGATGGGAAGGGAGTGAGTTTTTCGTGTTTGCCGTCCCCCCTGGTGCAAAACACGTCGGCGAAGATGGCAAAATCACGCTCAAAGATAGCCTCTGCGATCTGCGGGTAGAAGTTTATGATGAAGACAGTGTGGCTGGCGTCAACATGAGCGGGATCTTGAACATTGGTGCTGGGGGATCCAATCCTGATCAGACGGCGAAAGGTAATGTCACCAAGGGTGACTTTTTAGGAAGGGTGACTATTCGGGGTGACGATTTGTCACCTTGGGACCCAAACAAGGCGCCCAACGACCCGGGATGCCCCATCTTCAAGCGGGACTATTTGCTTGACGGTGGACCAGACAGAAAGAAGAAATCGAGGATGAAACAGATTGAGGAGGAGAAGAAGAAGAATGCTTTGAACGCGGCAGACGATGACAAAAACATGGGGAGAACTGAAATTAATGTCGTTGTTCACTGCGCAAGGGGGCTTGCTAAAGCAGATTTGTTTGGCAAGAGCGACCCTGTGGTGGTGGCCAAATTCAACGGCACGGAAGTCTGCAGGACGGACATAAAGAAGAAGACTCTGGATCCTGTGTGGGGGACAATAGACGAAGTGGACGACAACGACCCAACCAAAAGTTCCGGGTTTATCATGGATGTGCTAAAAATCCCCCATCGAATCGATAGTGGAGTCTACACACTTGAGGTTTACGACTGCGATTTTGGCAAGGACGGCGACTTCTTGGGGCTTGTCAAGCTTGATTTGAACGTCTTGAAGAAGATTGCGGAAGGGAGCGAAGAGGTTGTCAGGACCGAGTATGGCTTAGAAGATAAGCTGGGAGGAGCTGAGGGTAAGAAGGGTGGAAAACTGGTTCAAGGACACTTAACCATCACTGTTACTGGGGAAGTAGTCGAAAAAGTCGTCGAGGAGAAGAAGGATGAAAATGAAGAAGGAACGCCCGAGAATTCAGATGAGACGGAGGAGGCAGAAGAGAACACGGTGCCACTAACTCTTCATGTTCTACAAGCGGCTGGTCTGGCAAAAGCGGACGCTGCTCTGTTCGGGATGGGTGGCAGCAGTGACCCCTACGTCTCTATTAAGTGGAGCAACAACAAGTTCGTGCACCGTACCCGGGCCATGAACAACACGCAGAATCCTCAGTGGGAAGATGAGACGGTTGTATTGTGGGTACCTAAGGAAGTAAACGTGAACAGGGACCCACTGGAACTTTTGTGTGACGTTTTTGACAGCGACACCGGAGGGGATGACGAATTCTTGGGAAGAATGGTGTTCGATCACGCTACCTTGTTAACATATGCAGACAAGCCACCCAAGCGCGGAGTGGAGCGCAATCTCGATAAGGTTTTGACGTGGAATGCAGACAAAAATAGGTTAGTCCAGGGGAGGCTTTCCATCGGATTCACGAAAGGGGTAAGCGAGGATGCAGACGCACCTGAAGCTGAGAGAGAGAGGATGAAAACAGAGCCCATTATTGGTCTGCGAACTGCTTACTACTTTGCCAAGGAGATCAATCGAGAGAATGATATCGATGACGCCGACGCAGACGACAATGATGATGACATTAGGCCACTCTTGGAAGGCGAAGAGATCGAGAGTCGGTACAGGGGAAGGCCAAAGTGGATCCCTAGTATCATTGAGCGTGTCAACAAGAAGAACCCATACCTTCCTAATGCCAGGGAGACTTACAATTTGATCTACCCTACCACTGGCGCACGGGAGAGTAGCGTTCCAAGGTACCACTGTCGCGTTCCACCGAAACAGGAGCCACCGAAAGCGACGCAGCGGCTGAGGTTCAATTTAATTGGAATCGAGGAAGAGCTCATCAAGAAAGTTAAGAAAAAAACTCTGATCAGTTTGGCCAGCGGAGTGGGAGAAGGATTGATGAGTGGCCTCAAGAGAATGAGTACCAGCGGGGCAAATTTGCTGGGAATGGCGCAAGAAGAGGAAAGCCGTCCCACTACTGCCACCTCCGTTGCCAGCGCCAGGCCAATCGATCCGCTTGCAGAGAAACCGCCCCCGATTCCCACCAAGCTCAACACGGAAATCTTTTGGAGGGGGACCAAGGTCGCTCTTTTTACTGGCATTGAGAAGACTCGGGATCCAAAGACCGCTGTGGTGCTGAAGCGAAACAGCAATGCCGGTGAGAGCTTGTTGCTGCCCTTGCCTGTCACGAGGACCGCCAAGGAGCTGTCTAGCTTAGGGCTGGTCGTACGGGAGGGAGGCGGAGGGGGAGCTGACGGAGGAAGGATGAAGACGGGAAAGTTCATTGGTGAGGTTGTTTGCGGCTGGAATAACTTGTCAATTTTGACTGTCTTCAAGCGTCATTTCAACTTCAGCTCGCTAGAGAGCAAGTGCAATGGGTTAGAGAAAAGCAAGATGTTTAAGAGCGCGCTGTTGTCACCCCTGCCGGTGACAACTGGCGGAAACAACAAATCTTACAGAGTTATTAGCGGGAAAAAACTCGTTTTCCAAGCTAGTGTAGAGGAAACTCAGTACGAAGAGATACACGAGAAGGTTGCTGACGTCAGCGAAACTAGCATCATTAGTCGGGTCAAGATTTCAGTGAGTTCTTTGAAGTGGCTGCTCCCACAGCGTTTCGGGGAATCAATTGCAGGTAGGCTTAAGGTCAACTTGATTTGGTGCGGTCAGACGGTCGGCTGGGTCAGGTTCCGCGGAGACGGGGAAAAGAATATTTTGAAAGTACTGGGACCGAATGAATTCATACTGGACCTACCGCGAGACAGGAGAGATTGCGGACTATTGCTGAAGGTTATCAACGAGTCCAGGGGGACTAGAGAGAAACCTGACGTTGTTGGAAGCATTAACTTGCCATGGAGCTCTTTGAGAAATGCCGCACACGCGCCCACATTCTGGAATGTCCTAGGAAGTGATGAGAGTCCCCACTTCGCAATGGTAGAAGAAAAGACTTTTGATCTGGTGGGAAGGTCCACCAAGCGAGTGCTTTTGACAAGCGAACAAAAGGAGCTGACAGAAGGGGGGGGTTTGGCGAAGAAAAGAAAAGTCAAGGTGGTGATTCATTCCTGCCGTGGGCTAGAGATGGCCGACAAAAGTATGTTCGGAGGCGTTGGGGCTTCTGACCCATTTGTCGTCGTGAAATACGATAACGCGGAGGTGGGTAAGACGAGCACGATTCAGGAGACCTGTGATCCTGTGTGGACAGAGAAGAATGAATTCATCATTGAAGTGGCGGAAGATGACGATGTTGCGTTGAAGCAGCTGGAGGTTGAAGTTTGGGACGAAGACTTACTGAGCAAAGGAGATTTCTTAGGGCAAGTATTGATTGATGCAAAGGTGCTCAAAGATGCCAACATCATGAAATTGAATGAAGATGGCGGGAGGGAGTTGACTTTAGAGTGCAAAGAAAACTGGCCAAAAAAGAAGCAGAAGCTGGTTGGTGGATTTATAAGGATTTGGGTTGGTGATTTAGCTTTGTGGAAAGAGAAGAACGAAGAGAATCAGAATTCTGAGAAGAAGAAGCCTGTCTTGGAGAATTTGCTGGGTTTGGCCGCGGAAGAAGCGGAAAAGCCCGTCTTGGCGAATTTACTTAACTCCGCTTCTGAAGAAGACGAAAAGAAAGATGATCCAGCGGCTTACATCGAAAAAGAGCTGTTGGAAGATATCGAAGATTTAGAGGCCAAAGATAAGACCAAGTCAAGAGGGCTGGCCGCGCTGAAATCCGCCAAGTCGAAAATTCACAAAGTTAAAAATAAGATCGACGTAGGAACCCGCTTGGCTGCGGGGGCCAAAATCGTCGCCAAGGAAGAAGCCGAGCGGAAGCAGCTTGAGCAGAAACAAGCCCCGACTCGGGCCAGCGACTTGAGCGTAGGGTTGCAAATTTTAGTCGAGGATAGTATTCGGGAGGCACCTTACAGGGTTTTCCTGGGTTTGAGGCAAACTGGTGGGCTCGCGCCGACTGCGGACGTCTGGAAGACGAGATACAATGTTATGCAACCTCTGGGATTGTCTCGCCTGCCAGGTAGCAAGGTGCGATACCCGTTTGCAGCGCTGCACTGGAAAGGCGTAGAGAGGGCCAGGACGAAGATTGCTCAATGCGAGGTGGGATGGGGGGCAGGCGTGAACAGCGAATGGAACGGTCGTGTCTTTGAGGTCACTGAAGGGCCTATGCACAAGCACGTGCCGACGTGGTTTGGGGACGAAGACGGCGATGGCGATATCGATGATATTAGCGCCGGACAGATTGTCCTGCCTCTACCTGCACTTCCAAAAACCTCGCTTGGAGGACCGAGGAGTTTATTCAGACCGCCAAAACTGGAGCTAACTAGCGAAAAGATCAGAGAGAAGAACACAACGGCGAGAATCGAACTTTACGATTTTGGAGACTGGACAGTCAACGAGTTTAGACTAATCTGCGTCATGCAACGGGCTATTCGAAAATATCTCGCTGGAGGCTTCGTTAGGGTGCTGAAGAAGAATAGGGCCGAGAAGGCTCGGAAGGGAAAAGCGGCCGAGAAGATTCAAAGGATGGTGAGGACGAGGCAGAGCAAGAACAAACTGAAGGCAAAAATGCAGAGCAGAGACGACGAAAGCGCTAGCAAAATGCAGAGTTTGTTCAGGGGTAAGAAAAGTAGGGAGGAGGCTGCTCTGAAGAAAAAACAAAAAGAAGAGGAGGAGAGGTTGCTGAAGTTAAAGAAGAGGAGCGTTGAGCTCACAGTTGATATTAGGAAATGTGCGGGGCTAGCCAAGGCGGATATCGGTAGTCTGAGCGATCCGTTCGTGGAGATCTACTGGAAGGATGAACTGGTCCACAAGACTGCCGTCATAAACGACACCTTGGATCCCAATTGGGGATCAGGGAAAGAGGAAGTCAAGGTTGTTTTCGAGTGCCTCGATGAACCACTTAATCTAGATGTATTTTTGGTCCCTCTCAACAGGACTAAAAATAATCGAAAGAAGCTGGAGGAGAAGCTAGACGAGGAATTGCTTGGCATGAAGGTTGTGGTGGATGAATTGGAGAAGGCTGTGGAAGATAATTTGGCCAAGCAAGAGAACAACACAAAGAGTAGGTTGGCAAAGCAGGTTGAGCGAGAGAAGCTAGAGGACTGGAACAACGCACGAAGGAACGAGCTCACGAAGGAAATCGAAGAACTCCTGAAAATCGGGAAGAAACTCAGCATGCTAAACGTGTCCCTTACCGAGAGGTTAGGAATGTTTAACAGCGTTGTGGGTGACAGGGTAGGTAATTTAAGAATTAAGCTCGGCGAGGTCATCAAAAAACAGAAGGTACTCGAGAAGGATCTGAAAAGCCTGGAGAGCGAGACCAAGTTGTGGGAGAGCTGCCGAGGCAGGATGCTGATTGAGCTCGGATATGACATTACGTCAGAGGATAAGAGCGACAAGGAGATTATGGATAAGGTGGGCTGTAATTTCATTGTGGAAGAAAGTGTTTCCGAGCTTCGTGTGGAAGTGTATGATCATGATCAGGGAGGGAGTAAGGATTTCATGGGTCAAGTATCGCTGAGTGGTATGAAATTGTTGCAGGCAGCAAATTGGGGAGAGGAGAGAAAGGAGAAGGATGGGTCAGATGAAGAGGCCTATTCGCTGCAGGCGAAACCCACCGGAACTAAGAAATCCAACGCACTTGTTAAAGGAACTGCTTCATTCGTCTGTTCGCTCGACAAGCGGGTCAGGTTGATGCAAGATCACGCCATCGACCCCGCCGAGCTCGTGGCCGACGTCCAGGTCGCGGGAATGAGTGTCAATTATGTGTGTTTTGATGCTGTGAACAGCGTTATTGAGGAAATTTTAGGTAACGTGAGGAATACAGTTCTTCAGAGGCCGCTGCTTCTGAGAGTAGTTGACGCGTACGGTTTGAGAAAGGCGGACCTGTTTGGTAAGAGCGACCCATTCGGGGTTGTGAACTATGACGGGGTTGACATAGGGAAGACACAGGTGATCAACAACACGCTGGACCCCTTCTGGGGGAGTACTGCGTTGACTAAGATCGACAAGAGTTTGTTCAGGCTCCCATCCGCCACAACCAAAAACCCAGAGCTCCACATTGATGTCTTCGATTGGGATATGATGGATGGGGACGAAGACTTTCTTGGCAAGGTGCGGATCGATTTTGAGACTCTCCACGATATCCGGAGAGCGTGCGCCAAGAAGGCCTTCGAAGTTACATTGAACCCCGGACCAGAATATTACAAGGAAGTTCGGCAGGTGATGAAGTTGCTTACGAGAGAGGAGGCTGGGCTGCCGCCAATCAAAGGCACTGAGGTTACAATCAGTGTTTTGAGTTGTAGGGGACTTGCGCAGGCAGACAGATTTGGGAAGAGCGACCCGTTCTTTGTTATCAAGTGGAACGGGACAGAAATTGGGAGGACACCTGTGATCGACAACACACTCGATCCCGTGTGGAGCAGGGGAAACGACTTTACCTTCTTCGTCCCAGACGGAAACGGTAAAAATCCGCCCAAAGGAGAGATCTGTTTGGAGTGCTACGACAGCGACATACCCTTCAGTGGTTTTGGGATTGGGAAACTACTCAACACGACAGGTGACTTTTTGGGATGTTTCAAGGCAACAGGTGCGGCACTGAGCGGCTACCAGAGGGAAGACGGGGAGCTCTACATTGATACTTTCAGTGGGGATCCTTTGACGTACGATCTTCAACCGATGGAGGGGGGGGTGATTATGGGCATGGAGGACACCGAAGGTCTACACACGGAATTAGAGGTGACAATTAGCGGGGCAAGAGGATTGGCAAAAGCGGATACCTTCGGTAAGAGCGATCCTTTCGTGGTAGTGACTCACTGTGGGGAAAAGGTTGGACAGACTCCTGTGCAAAAGAAGACGCTGGAGCCCGTTTGGACCGAGGGGAATCGGTTTACCTTTCACATAGGGGAGGATGCAGACGGGGCGATGCTCATGCCTGACGACGATGAGATTGTGACTTGCGAGGTTTACGACAGTGACCTTGGGGGGCTTACGGGGGACTTTTTGGGAAAGGTTCAGATCACAGGAGGCATGTTGAGAAATCTGCCCGAGAGGGGGAAAAATAGGGACCACGACTGGGAGATGGAGGCCAAAGAGGGGCTAAGCATTAAGCAGAAGAAACTCGTCAAAGGGACTCTTCGGGTTTGTGTTAAGATGGAGCACAACTGTAGGGGGCGAGCAAGGAAGATCAAGGACGAGAACGCGAAGACCAACGACGATTTGGTGCAGGGGGAGGTAACCTTGAGGTTCAGTACAAGGCGGGCTGATTTAGAGGAGGCAGAAGAACTCAAGGGAGATGGGGAGGGAGGCATTGGAGAAAAGGGTGCTGAATTAAAGGGGCTAGTTAGTAAGAGCGTGTTTGGGGTGACTGTGTCGGCAGCTAATGGCCTCGCAAAAGCGGATACCTTTGGTAGCTGCGATGCATGTGCCGTGGTGAGGTGGAAGAACGTTGAGATTGGTCACACGGGCACTTGCAGGAACAATCTCAACCCTAGATGGAAGAAAAAGAATCTGTTCTCTTTCGAGATTAATGACACGGTCAGCGGGACCTGGGAAGATATGATGAAAGAGGAGAGGGAAGCAAGAGAGAAGAGAGAGAAAGAGAAAGCCGACTATGTACCCCCAGAGAGTAAAAGAGCCAAGGTGAAGAAATTCGGCAGTTTCATGGGGAAAAGTATCAAGAAGAGCGTTGGAAAGAGCAGCTTTCAGCTGAGGAAAAGCATCGGAAAGAACTCCTTTCAAATGAAAAATCGAGTGAAGAGGCTCAGCGGGCAGATGAGAAAGAGCTTCGAGGGGAAGAAGGAGGGGGAGGAGGGGGAGGGAGAAGAGGAGAAAGAGGGAGAGAGAAAAAGGAAGAAGGAAAAACTCTCCAGGAGTCAATACAAGGATAAAATCAGTAGCAACCCAATGTTTGCCATGGAAGAGGCCCTCCATGAGATCGAGGAGGAAGAAGATTTAGACCCGATAAGCGCGGCTCTCGCGGAGGCGATTCATGAGGTCGTGGACGAGGAGGAGGAAAAGAATAAGGAGATAGAGACGGAGAAGGAGAAGGAGAAGGAGAAAGGAAATGAAGAGGAGAAGGGGGAGACCGAGGAGGCACAAGCTGAGAAAAAGCAAGATGATGACTCGGATACAGAGACAGGGGGTAAAGGAAAGAAGAATAAAAAGCTCGGGAAGCTGCTCAAAATTGGTCGGGGTATCAGGGCCATTCTTCAAACAGGGAAGGGAAGGATATCGAAAGGGGGTATTTCCAAGGGTGATGAAAGTGAGCAAAAGGAGGCAGAGGAATCAAAATACACGTCGTTACCAGACGCTGAGCTAGAGGAGGAGGAGAGCGAAGCAGGAGGAGCATCTAGCACCCCTAAACGGAAGTTTACCATCTCTTCTCCAGGAATGCAGCTCATGAAGGACATCAACAAGATGAACGAGAACATGGAAGGTATCGGGGAGGTGGGAGAAGAAATTGACGAAGGCAGTGGCCAACAGGAGACTGAGGGAGATGAGAAGGGCGCTAGGGACGTCGTTAGTCCACTTGGCAGCCCCCTGATGAGTCCGGTTGTTTCTTCTCCTGTATCATCGACTGGGGGTGGCTCCGACGAGCAGGATGAATCGAATCCAGATGATGCATCCGTCTCGAGCTCCGTCTCCGGCTCCAGCTTTTTGAACGGCATGAAACGTAGGTTCAAGAAATCCGCCCAGTTACGCAAGTCCTTCAAGAATAAGAGAAGCTCATTCAAGAAGAAGTGGCGAAGATCCATGGACAAGATGGGGGTCGGAAAGAAGGGAAAAAGCGATGGGCCTGACTTCGATATGGAAGAAGCAGCGATGGTGGGAGAGAACAAAGATCTTCCATACGTCAGCGTGGAAGTGTATGATATGGACTACGGGAAGAGGGGAGACTTCATGGGAGAGGCCAGGATCAGCTGCTCCCGCTTCTTTGAGATCGATGACGCGGGATCGGCCGACTACATCCTCCCTCTGCTTCCAAGGTTGGGGACAGATATGGACAAGTTGAGCAAGAAGGAACTCAAGCTCATTCAAGGGTATATCGAGATCAAGTTCGACAGAGAGAACATCGATGCGGAGAGGCTCAAGAGGGAGGCGGAGCTCAAGGAAATTGAGAGACTGAAAGACCCAGTGCAGCACATGCTTGACGACCCCGATGTCAAGAACGGGGTGATAGGAATTTGCGTCTTCCCTGACATAGAGGAAGAGGAAAAGATCAAGACGGCAGAGCGGGTGGAGAGACTGAGAATTGCAAACGAGATCGAGCAGAAGAGACTTGAGGAAGAGAGGGAGAGCGAGAGGTTGGAAAGGGCCAGCATGACTGAAGACGATGAGAGGGCCAGGGAATGGGCCGAGTTGTACTACATGAGCGTTGCTGACGAGGAGACTGCGTTCTATGCCAAAGAAAAGGAGGCTGTTGACGATGCTAACACCTGGAGCTATGTATGGGATGATGTTGAGTGTAAACACTACCACTACAATGAAGTCACAGGGTACATGTGTTGGGAAACGCCGCCGGCGCTGGAAGAGAAAAACTGGAAGCCGAGGTGGAGAAGAGATGAGGGGAAGTATTATTACGACAATACTGTCACGGGGCAGAGAGACTGGCCGGCGCCGCCTAGCGCGCCACCTCCACCACCGAGGGTATTTTCGGAGGTCGTGGGGGATGAAGGCTTCCAAGGCTCCGAAGGTGGCGAGGAAAAGACTGAGGAAGAGATGCTGAATGCTGGTGCCACGAAGGTTTGGAGGGTGCCCAAGTTCAACTATGAGAGTGAGTTCAGCACGACTGAAGAAGGAAGTTGGGGGCTGATCGAAAATGGGGAGGGGGGTGAAGAGGGTAGTTATGATGAGAGCTACGATGATGGGAGCTCTTACTACTCGGAGGGAACTGGGGTTTATACAAACGACCAACAGTATTTCGACGATGAATACAGCTACCAGAGCGGTGGAAATTATTAATTAAGCGATGAGAATGTAGAAGTGATTTAAAGAAAGAAAACACAATACAAAACAAAACAAAACAAAACAATGAACCGCCACATACTTGCAAACCGCTCCATTTAATTCATTTGCAATTATGTACTCTTCGTGTCCTTGCCAATGCCAAGCTTGTAATAATCAGCGTTGACAAACTCTCCAACCTCGAATTCATATCCATTTGGCTTATGTGCGCCAGTCGCGGCCTGGAGCTTAGTAACAAGGTCATTCTTTACAAGATCATCGTCGGTATTTTCAACTAGGATGTCCATGTGAGCCTTGTCGAATTTGGCCTTTACAGAACCTTTCTGGGAACCCATTTTGGCCTTCTTCATGGCGGGAGCATTGGGGGGCATGTACTGCACAAAAACAATTTTTGCGCGTTTGCTCACCGTGTTCCCCCTGTCGTCTACGCCATAGCACCTAAACCCTGTTTTTTTTTTCGAGGGAGAGAGAGAGGGAGAGAGGGAGAGAGAGAGAGAGAGAGAGAGAGACAAGCAAATTAGTCCATGCATTTTTTTTTTCTGGGAGATGAACCAAAACTTCGGTGAAAGAACATGTTCTGTCTGCTGAGTTGCAAGCGCTATATTTCAAATGCTTCAGCTACTTTCTTCGCTCTTTCCGACCTCTTCTGTCACTTACCTCCCCATGCAATTTTGTCGTCTCCGTGGGCTTTGAGCGCTTCGATGAAGGTCCCCAGCCGACCTTCTCCACTTGTGCTCAGCTCAAGCCCCTTGTAGTTGTCGGTGTATTTTGCAAGAACGTGGTGGATTGGGTCATTGTCGTCCAGCATCTTGTCCCATTCGGCCTAGATCAAGCAGTGGCAATTGAGTAGAGGGAGAGACGTTAGTTTATAAAAGAAATCTAGATTAAGAACAATAACACCCACCTTGAGATCATCGGCAACAGAAAACCCAGAGGGAGTGGCGCTCCCCGCAAAAGATTTAGGCTTAGGGCCCGTGCCCGGGGCATTTAATCCGAATCCACCGCCCGCTCCGGCGCCAATATTACCAGCTTTAATGTCAACCATTCCAAATTGAGCGCTAAGATTCTTCACTTCAGCTGGACTAGCTCCTTGGAGAGCAGCACATGATGAAGACTTTCGTCGGGGAGTTGTCGACGGTGCCTCAGAATCGGTAGGTTTCGATGCTGCGAGTTCCGACATGTCTTTCGTGCGATAAAAACAGTTGCCAACTCAGGAATAAGTAAGTGCGAGATCTTTCTCACACACAACTTCTTTTTTTTTCGATGAATGTTTAGTTGGTGTGTCATTGTGTGTATACAAAGCTTCTTTTTTTTTAAACGCGGCCGATACGGTCACATCACCGTTTCCTCATTTTTATCATATTAATAACCTTTTCGCCACTTAAGGCCGCCTGCTCGAGCAAGCCAGCCCCTGCAACAGAATAGGCGCCTGCATAATATATGCTGTCTTGCCCCTGCAAATCTTCAATCCCCTGGAGAATGCCTTCTGTCTCGCCGGTGTGAACAACACGTAGAAAATCACACTTCTTTATAACACCACACGGCTCCGTGAAAGCGTTCCAAGTCTGGAAGACATCGGAGGGGAAGTTCGCATCTGGGTAATATTCATTGAGCCAGACCGTCAGCTGGCAGCAGTCTTCGCCGCTCTTTTGATGAACGTTAAAAGCCATCCAATTTTTTCTTAGTGTGGGCATCACTTTGTCGTCAGTATGGAGATAGATTGTTGATGGCTGATACTGGATTCTGTCAAAAACCGATGACCTCATAGCGATTTTTGGGGCGAGAATATGCTTGATGGCTGCAGCCTCCGTGGCTATGATAACGTAATCAAACTTTTCCCCCATTACCATCAGATTCTTGTCAACTCCCTTAACCCGCGATCCTGTCTTGATCTTACTGCCGTAGCTAAGTGCGAACTCGAGAGACTGCAGGCTCGGGTGGATTCTCATCATTGTGCACTTGCTGCTGCTATTGAACAGCGTATCGTAAAGGTCGCCCCCCCACCCAAACCCTCGGATAAAATTCAGGATAATTGATGCGGGGTAGGCATACACCTGCTCGTACGTGCAAGATAGCATCCAGCTTGCCTGTCCCATCAGCATCCAAATTATCATTGAGTCGAACTTGGACCCGATGCTATAGCCACTGCGCTTCAGCCACTCTCCCCATGTCTTTCCATCGCCATCGACGTCGCTTTTGTAAACGGTTTTGCCGAAATGCACCAAATCACCTACATGAGGCACCCAGGATAATATGTTCTCCCAATTTTTGTTACTGTACCGGAAGGAGGTTTCTCCCTCCATTGGCCCATTGTCCCCATAATTCTGCTGGGTCAAATAGTCCTTTCTGATTGGCTTCAATTCGACCTCCAAACTCCTTGCTAGGTCGTCAAGGAAGCGATAATATCCCGCCCCGATGATTCTTAGTGGTACATCAACCACCTGGCCAAATATTTCTACCCCCTGGCCACTGAGACCGACCTTCTCGTTCGCTTCAAAAATTGTCACATCGTGTGTCCCCACCAGCTTGTGGGCAGCAGTAAGGCCGCTCATCCCGCTTCCAATCACGGCGACCTTCGGAAGTCTCATGGACTGTTTCTTTCCAGTCGCCTTTGCACTAATAACCACGTAGTCCAAGTGTCTGGTGATCGCCTTGGGGAACCATTTATCCAGAACACTGTCCGCATCCGTCTTCAATGATGTGATTTTAACGTCCTCGAATCCAGCATGGAGAAGTTTTTCTTCGTACTCTTCCTCGGACCAAACACACTGGGCCCGGACATTCATAACTAACAACAAAGTTCGAACCCACGAAGGCAACTTCCCTCTCGCAAGGACCAAATCAGTCACACAGAATACTCCACCTTCGTTATTGTTCCCGTCTGTTAAGAGAGTGTACGAGTCATGAATGAATTTCACCTTGTTTTCAAAATGATAAATTGCATCGAGACTGACTATTTTGTTGAATCGGATCTTTCCCTTGAATCTTGGTATTATTGTATCTGCAGTGTCTTGGACATAGCGCACTTGTGAAAGCAGAGGGAATTTTTTTTTTCCCTCCGGGTATGCATCCAAGCCAGTGATGTGCTGAAGGTCACAACTCTCCTTCCAACGTATGAGTTCTGCGCCTCTCCCACAGCCAACAGATAAGACTCTGTCGCCTGATGCGAAGCCCGCTGCCGACGCTAGACAGTCTGAGAGACTTGCACAAGATGCAGTGTGGTCACCTTCAGCGAGACCCAGGTTCATCCATCCCTCATCGTCCTCCACTGACGTTCGCGAATCTCTCATCTTTTTCCTGCTGCTCACATACCATTGACACTTCGTTATCAAGTCGCGATACGAATTCATAACATACTCTACAGCCAACTGCAATGAGAGCGTTTCTGCTGGTGTCAATCCGACAATTGCCACAAAGACAGCGAATATCGCAATTATTGGCCTCAAGGATGGGCTTCTGTAAACGTAAAGCCAGTTAATAATCGTACAAAGTACGAAATCGATTGATATGCTCTTCTGACAATCCGAAATAGGCATCACGAAATCACCGCTAAACAAAGATAATTTCCGGCAAAAAATTAGGGTCACCAAGAGCACAAAAAAGAAGTAGAATTTGGGTACCGTGGGACCTCCTGGGAGGAACCGCGGAAGAAACAGTATCCCATGAAGAATTAACAGCCAGAATCGGAAGCTGCTTTCGTCGCCACGAACATCGTCGGTGAGGAGCTTAAATACTGCCAAAAGACCGAGAAAAGAGGAAAAGAAATAACTCACAGAGATCCGTCCGCCCCTTCCGTTTATTATATCAACCTGCGTTATGAAGGACGCGCTCATAGCTCCCAAACACCCAAAACCCATCACTTCCCAGCCAAGGTCACTGACCCAACCAGCAGCAACAACTACCCAAAGCAAAAATTGGGAAGAAATGGCAGCGTGAGGTGCCTGCAAAACGTCCAAGTAAGCATCGTCGAACAAATTATCCCCACCTTTGCCCTTGTATTCAAGTGTCCACCGAAGGATAAAGAACCATGTTAACAGACAGAACCCCAAACTAAGCAAACGAAGAGCTCGGTTGGAACACCCCAAAATGCATTTTCGACCGGCATAAAAGAGTACCGAGAAGTACAGCAACACACTGGGGTGATAGTACCACATATTCAGAGTGGTTCCAGTAAAAAAACAAAAGTTTCGTGTTCTCTTTTAATGTCGTCCCATACGTTTTTAGCGAAAAAATATTTTGCCGAACGACATCTTCTTTACCTCAAGAGCTCGCCCGTGCTATCAAGTGCCTCCCCTCCCCAGCAAGCAGTAGCTACAAGTCTATACCATATCAGTCTACCGCACAGAGTAGACGAGTCGAGAGCGAGCACACACCTGTTTTTGTCCCCCCCCCCCGCCCCCTTCATTTGCATTGGGACTCTCTAAGTAAAAGCCAAACAACCCCCAAAACGACAAATCAAACATGGCGCTCATTAACAAGTTGCTGACGCCTCCTTCCACGTCCACGCCGATGACGTTGACATCAATCCTTCCCCGGGCAGTATTCACTTCGCTGACCAACACAAAAAGCAACACAAAAAGCAATGAGATTGATGAGATTGCTGAGATTGATGAGATTGATGAGACTGCTTCACCATCAACGGTGCGACTTTCGTCTTATCCCAGCAGGATGTGCATCACTGTATCGCCAGACCACACAATCTCCTACTTTCCCCTGCTTCCCATGGCCAGCACACCGAAATCGCAGCTCCACCAGCACTCATCCCTGCGGCACCCAGCGGTGGACCACGAGAACTTCCAAGACTTCACGGCAGACCTGGTCGAAATTCTCGGCTGCGACGTGTCCGCCACGTCGTCGACGGTGACAAAGCACGCCAACATCATCACAGTTTCCCCCTCAGGTCTGGCAATCCTTTTCCCCAACGTCCAAATACAGCCCCCTCCTCCCCGGGCAGCCCAGCCTACGGCCTCCTCCCACCCTACGATTGCCTGCAAGCTTCCCCTGACGCCTGGGGAGCTCTGTTCTCGTCTGACTGCCCTCGCTTCTTCTACTGTCGTGTGCGTCACCACCTTGGGCCGCCTGATCATCCTCAGGGTCGAATCCAATGCCGCCGATCCGACGATTTCGGTCAAGGTGATTGACCCTGACACTTACTTCATCTCCGACCCGGCCTCGCTGCGACTCGCGAGGAAGATCTGCGGGTCGACGGGCGATAGCTCCTCGTCCGGCTGGGTCGGGAGCGTCCTGGGCGCTTTTTTTGGCCGAACCTCTCTCTCTCCCAATCCCGACTCTGACCCTGACGCTGACCGATCTCGGGTGAATAATGAAGGCGAAGGCCCCCCCATTCCGACTTCCCCGCCTCCCCACATCATTCAGCTGAGTGATAAGCGACCCTCTTTTTGCAGAGGTTGTAGGTCTTGCATGGATTCGGGAATGATTAGCTTCGATTACAACAATAGTAGTAAGCGCCGACGTACCGAGAAGAAGAGCATGAGCAGCATCAACAGCATGCACGACAGCATGCACGACAACATGCACGTGCACGCCAGCAACAGCAGTAACGGACAAGGACAAGGACACGGACACGGCAGCCTCCTCACTAATGACACCCACAGCTTCCGCGAAGATTCGTTCCTTATAGTGACTGCGGACGGCAAGATGAAGGAGGTGAAGGGCTACGATGACACGAGCGGAAACGGAAGCGCAGATGACGACGAGAAGTACCTCCCCAAGAGGAAGAACCCGAGCGGTCGCTCCGGCGACGACGATACCCGCGGCTTCGATATTTTCGCCGACAAGAAAGACGGCCTCCTAAGGGCGATAAGCGTGCACCTTGGCGTGAAGACCTTTCGCCTTAAGAACGGGCGGGTGTGCGGGGCTGCCGGCGTCTACGGAGGCGGCGAAAGCGCCGACGAATTCGGCGACAATGACGAAGACGACGACGACGACGACGACGACGACCGGGATGGTTTTGATGACCAAGGGAAGGCCTCGGCCGACTGCCCCTACTGCAAATCGAAGGATGAATCGACGGCACAGCCCACCTTCGGTATCGTCGACCCTCGATTGGGGCTTGTAGCTCTTTTGACTATCGATGTCGAGGAATCAAATTCGAGACTGACGAGAAAAACAAAAAAATTCTTCCTCGTTCGGTTCGCTTTTGCCTATGGAGAGAGGGGGGAGATTCTCAAGTACAGAGTTATCAACTGCATTATGCTGGAGAACATGCCCTCAGATACCAGTCGTTTGGGTCTGTGCGTAAGCGAAGCCGCTACCGCTCTCCGGACGAATCTCTGGGGAGTGTGCGGCGCCTACGTCACTTATCTTTCCGCCGGGTCGACCGTTCTCAACGTCCTGCCGGTGCTCATCCCCCCCGGGCGTGCTGGTGGAACCGACGCGAACTTCGGCGACGCCGGGGTTATTCAAGTCAACAGAGCGAGCGCAAGGGAGAAGATCGTTGTGGATATCTGTCGCGTCGGCGGCACTACTACTGCAACGACGACGACGACGACGACGACGACGATGACGACGACGATGACGACGACGACGACGACGACGCTGTCTTCTTCCGAGACGAGTTATTATCAAGGAATGAGTGGAGAATTCCATGTCAGTGTCGACTGTGGCGAGAACAACAAGATCCTCCCTTTCTTCTTCTACTCGGGCGTCAATAACGACGAAGGAGAGGGCGAGAATTCGCCTATTGCAACTCAGGTCTCCCCTGCCTCCTCCCCTGGGGGCGAAGGGCCCACCATATTCTCAGGTAGCGGCCTAGTCGCGACCTGTGAGGCAATGTGGGAACGAGTCACGGAGCGGCGACAGGCCGGTCCCTCTTCCCACCAGCTGTCCAGACGTACCTTCAACGGCAACGGCAACGGCAACGGCAACGGCTGGGGCTCAATGAACGAGGAGGTCGACTCCGCGAACGTTCTGGAATCGCTTCCTCCGACGTCGTCGTTCTCCCCCGCTTTTCTTTCCGACACTCTCCTGAGGCTTTTTGAGGAGTTTGTCGAGTTTAGGTCGCAGCAGAATCTCTCTAGTGGGAGAGTCTTGGAGCGGGGGGAGATTCCGTCTGCCTACCTCTCCCGCAGGTTGCACCCGAGCGCATTTGGGAAGTTTTTGAAGCACGCCAAGAAAGAGATATTTTACTCAAAGGCGCCTTCCACAAATCCCGAGAGCTACTCGCGCGTCTTGGAGGACGTGGTCGCCGGCAGCGTCACCACAATCCTGAATTCCGCCGGCAAGCGAACGTCCACCCCGCTGGACACCGTGCGGTCCAAAACCCGGAAGCTGCAGGACCTTGCCAACTTTGTGCTCGGAACCCTCGCCGAGGTGCTCGAAGTCGCGCCGGGTTCGAGTACGGTGCGCTCTGTTGGAGGAGTGTTGAATAGCGGAATTTCGTGCCTAAGCGGCGTTGAAAACGTTCTTTGCGCGATTTGGGTCGATAGAGTGGTCGACGAGGGTGACATTGTTGAGGGCCTCAAGTCTGTGGAGACCAACTGTCTCAATGGACTCACGGAGTCTCTGCAGTCGCTCCAGAAGACCTACTCGAGTGACAAGAAGCTCAACAGAGCGCTAGGCACGCTGATTTGCTGCGCGTATTCTCCCAGCCAAGGGGCTGGAGGCTCGCTCGCTGAGCAATGTAGCTCTATGCGTTTTTTGTCTGGTGCTGGAGTGCGGGACGTGTGCAGAACACACCTCGAGAGGCTTAAGGAGTGGGAGGGGGAAAGTGTGGGCAAGGGCAAGGGCAAGAGTGACAGTCGCAGTCGCAGTCGCAGTCACAGTGGCAGTGTGGGCAACAGTAACAGTAACAGTAACAGTAACAGTAACAGTAACAGT
>Ga0115556_1000203_pt1 | contig 38099 bp, 27 predicted proteins | sample COGITO_mtgs_1104_5_FD_87282 | JGI IMG/M metagenome (GOLD analysis project Ga0115556, IMG submission 87282) | Pelagic marine microbial communities from North Sea - COGITO_mtgs_110414 | ecosystem: Environmental > Aquatic > Marine > Epipelagic | place: Germany:Helgoland, sampling site Kabeltonne... | reverse complement strand
TTGTCTTTGTCCTTGTCTTTGTCAAGTTCTATCGCTGTGTCCTTGTCTTTGTCGAGTACTTTCTCTTTGTCCTTTTTATCCCTCTCCTTCTCTTTCTCCACTGCTCTTTTCTCGCCCCCGCCCCCTGCTTTTTTGACGTGTTTATCTAAGTCTATCGGCCCTGGCAACCAATCATTTCCTCCCTCCGCACCTGCCATGGCGGCGCTTTCAAGAGCTTGTAAAATCCAAGGATGCTCCAACAGCTTGAAGACATTACTCCTCTTCCCCGCTTCGGGGTTGCAGCAGCTATCGAATATAAACTCCTTGCACTCAGCAGGAATACCACTCAATATTTCCTTAGGAATCGGCGGCCTCTCTCCGTTCGCAATGTGATACATTGCCGCCATGGGGTTGGGGTAAATACTCCAGGGCATCTGGGCCGTTAACAACTCAATGACTGTGCATCCGACGCTCCAGATGTCAGCCTCCCCCCACCCCTCATCACCTTGCTGCCCCTTAATAACTTCAGGGGCCATCCAGTGGGGGGTACCCTTCAAGCCACTTACGATACTCTCGTGTCCCATGCGTTTACTTGCCCCAAAGTCGGTGAGTTGCATCCGTCCATTGGCAGCAACCAAAACATTGGCACCTTTGATATCACGGTGATAAATCTTCTTTTCGTGAAGGTAAGCGAGGCCAGAAAGTATTTGATACGTGCACTCGGCAGCGCGATGCTGGGGTAGAGGTCCCCAATTGTCGTTCAGCTGCTGTCTTAGGCTCCCCCCCGGTGCGTACTCCAAAAATATGTTCAGGTGCTGGTCAGTGCTTTCAGTTCCTAAATAACGAACAATGTTCGGGTGCGTCAAACCTTTTAACAGTTCAATCTCATTTTGGATGCTCCCTAGCTCATCTTCACTAATCCCGCCCATCTGCATCTGCTTTACAGCCACAATCACTGACTTCTTATGGGAGGATTGAAGGTAGGCTTGGTAAACAGTTCCGCTAGCGCCCCTGCCAATTAGCTTTCCCCGTTTCCATAAACCAATATTCTTTGCAGTGTTTGGTGTCTGTGGGACGCCTCTATTCTGGATTTGCACCGCGCTGTGGTCATTATTGTTGCCACTATTGCTGCTGCTGCTGCTGTTGTTGTTGTTGTTATTGGCATTCTCAATAGAAATGCCGCCATTGATGCTGTTCTGCATGCTGCCGCTGTGGGTAGACTGCGCTTGTTTCCTGCTCGATGTAGACATATATTACTACACTGCAATAGACTATCTGTGCAATGTTTCACTTGGATGGAGAAAACAGGAATAAGGGCAGAGAATGAAACAGGATATAGAGGCAGGCGCACCTTAGCTCAAGAGAACATCTAATTTTGTTCACGCGTAGTGCATGTTGAAGGGACGAACATTCATTCAAGTGTTTTTTCAAACTGGACCTATGCTTTGTAACTTTGTAACTTAATTAGAAATCGATGAGGCCTCCAACACATCGACTCTCAATTTACCTCTGCCTTACATGTTTCTTTTTTTTCTTGTGCAGGTTCTATCCACTACTCTCGCAGGTACCTTCCACCAAAGAAAATTAAATTGCGAGCACTTCCAATCACAACAGGAGCAGGATGCTTGGGTTGCATCCTTATTCCACTCCCCCAATACTCCTCTTAAAACCTCCTCCCTCACTTTTGTGGAGCTCGGCGCTAGCGATGGACGCACATTGAGCAACACGTACGGCCTAGAGAAGTGCTTCGATTGGGTGGGGCTCTGCATTGAACCCACTGATGCCTACTATAACTTACTCTCATCAAATCGTGGTCAGTGTGTGAAGGTAAGAGAGGCCATCGCTGGCGACGTGCGCCGTACCAGATTGCTAGGCGCACAGATGAATGCAGAAAACCTGTCGGCTGGAGGCACGCTGTGGGCAGGTTTGGAAGAGCATTTTGAAAGCAAGTCTAGCATCACAAACGGCGATGAACATGGCTCCATAAGAAGTAGAGATTTGAGCAGCCAACTGGCCCATGATGCATCGGAACCTGTGTACGTAACTACTACCACGCTCTCTACGGTATTGGACGCGCAGAACTTTCCCAAGCAGATGGACTATTTGTCTCTCGATGTTGAGGGTGCAGAATATGAGATCTTGGAGAGCTTCCCTCACAACGAGCGACAGTTTTCAGTTATTACCGTCGAGCATAGTTACAACCAGAAAGAACGGGAAAAAATCAAAGCTTTGTTGGAAGCAAATGGCTACTTGCGGGCGAGGTGCTTAGGGAGTGACGACGGTTATGTTCTCGGGAGTTTGGTTGTGGATGAAAATAGTGTCTTTTCGCAAACCGTAATTTTCGACGATCGAGGCTGTAGCAGTGTTCAAATCCTTAAAGACTGCTTGCACGAGACGACAAAGGACGAATTTTGCAGCCAGTATGCGGAGTTGCAGTCCAACTGGGTTGCGTGCGACGAAACATTCAAGCATTATAATACCTTGAGTTGTGACGAAGGAGCAATTTTCCACGCCTTTACTGTAAATATGAATGGACATTTCTTAGTAAAAGTGGGACCGAATAAGGACAAATACGAGAAGCCAAACAGCTTACAAGGGGGGGGATTCTTTGCAGGGGACGATTTTGACGAGTCGGGCAACATTTTTTTGGACTCCTCGGCTGATGTTGATTCCATTTTGTCAAGGTGGTGCAATGCGAATTTTGAGATTGCCGGTGCCGATAATGTGAACGATTGTGTCTCTCAGATGGAATATTATGTGAATGACCAGCTTGAAGAATACCACTCGGGGCTGAAAAATACTGCTCTGAAAATTTACTATACCAGTAGACGCCACAAAGGCCACAATGAGTTTTAACCGTTTTTCGTAGGCGCAAACTTAAAACATTTATACTAATGCAACATTATAAAATAACAAATATTTTTTTTCTCTCTCGCGATCACCTGTAGCGGGGATGTGTCGTCTCTTTGCTAACGTAAGTCATGCTTCCCGTGAATCTGTCAGGTTGTTCAACTTTGACCGTTCTTACCCACGGTCCATTGATAGGGGGCACCTTTCTGCACTTCTTCTTGTCGCCCGGTTTTTCAAAGTTAATCAGGCTGCATAGCTTTTCCATGGGACTCTCCGCCTTGTCCTTCTTGACCATGTGGCTGGGAAGTACATAATCCCCCTCATCCGCTTCAAGAAACTTGACCAACTCATCCATATCAAGGGTCCCTCCACCATCTTCATCTAAAAAGGCAAAAAGTGCGTCCAGCTCTACACTACTAATATCTCTTGGTGGTATTTTCAAGTGCTTTCGCACGAGAGCCTTGAGTTCACCGAGGTCGAGTGTCCCATTGCCGTCCCTGTCAAACATTCGAAACATGCCCCGGAAATCCATGCCCCCGGAGGTGTAACTAGAGGCCCTTAGCTTCGATTTTATCTTGTGCAACAACTTCCCGTCTCCTTTGATCATATCAATTGCGATTTGAAGTTTCGTCTCCTCGGCCATCTCAATCCGGGTTTCCAGGATTATGGTGTTTCGGCGGTGTTCCATCCTCTTCTTCTGGATTTCCCCTCGTTTGTTCTCTTTCCTCTTCTCGTTATTTGCCTTTGATATCACGTAATCCACCTCCAATTGATCTCCCGCAAATTCTGTGTAGTATTCCGTGACGGCTGCCATGAGTTCATCCTTTTCTATCGAGTGCGATCCATCCGCATCAATCTCATGGAAGCGAGAACGCTTCCCATCTGAAATACCTGTTAGCCACTCCATGAATGCGTGGTGAGGTGTCTGATTCAAAAAAATCTGTAGCTCATTGACTGATACAGACCCGTCGACAGTGCCCCCGTCCGCAGTGGCAATCACACTATCGGAAATCTCCTCAAATTTTGTGTCAAGGTCTTCCAATTCCTTCATGCTCAGGGAGGACCTCCGCTTGAAAACTTTCGGGACCTGTTGCCTCTCTTTCGGAGGCTTAGCGATTTTGAAACCCACTAGTCGACCACTGACCGCACTCGCATTCTTATTTTTTGGGGAGGCAGATTCGCAAAGCTGACGGTGAAGGCATTTCTTCCTCCTTATCTCCTGCAGCCTCCACAGGGGAACATCATCGTCACTGCTTGAGGGTTGACGGGTCGCAGTCTTGATAGGTGAGAACACCACGCCAACCATTTGAAAAACTCGCCTTCGTTGCTTTATCAGTGGGGGTGTGAAAGTGCAGACTGAGTTGAGGACGGACGGAAGACGGACGAGATTTTTTCTTTTTTTTTTGTAACTTCCTCAAGATTTCTCACTTATTAACAATTTTCCTGACTTTCAACACGTTCAATAAGCTACAACGAGAAGAGAAGACGAGTGGTTAGTGCATCAAGGATGCCGAAAACTCTACCAGTCCCTCCATTAACTGCCACAGGCCACAGCACGCTCAACAAGCCGCCAGGGACCCCTGTTGGCCTTAAAGCGTTTGGCGGTGGCGCTACACCTGACGCAGACGCCACCCGCCCGAGTAATACTCGTGTCAACAGAAAAAAGGAAAACAAGACCTCGTCATTAAATATCAACACAATTATTACTCTCCTAACTTCTCGCCCTCCTCCCCTTTCTGCCGCCCTCCACAACTCCTCCTATACAATCTCTCCGCCCACTCTACTTTCAATTTGGTCCGCCTTCAGCCTACACCTTCGATCACTCCTCTCTCGGCCTTCGCCTCCTACAGTAAAGGTATCAGACCTCGGAACCTTTGGTCACCGCCGCTATAACCTTGGTATTAAAATTCCCACCTTTGTGCTGAACACCAAATTCGCAAAAAGGTGGGGTTTAAGACAGGAGAAGAGCGTTGCTAGTGGAGGGAATGGTTTCGACAAAAACGGAGACGAAAGAAAGAGGATTGAATTGTCGGGAGGAGTTAAAGTGGTGAAGTTCAAGCCATCTGATCTGGGACTCACCACCTCTGAGCTCGGAATGAAGGGTGAAGAGTTATCTTACGCCTTATCGATGTTATTTGATGCGATTGGGGGGGCGTTGAGTGGCACATTGGGTGGCACTGAGGGGAGAGAGGTAGAGGTGGATTTTGGAGTCGGTATTTTGAGGGGAGGGGGAGGGGCAGGGAGCGTAAATTTTTGTTTTATGCAGAGGCCCGACGTGCCAAGTAGTGTCAAGAGGAATGGCGGGAGGGGAGTAAGCCCAAGAGTTAAAAGGTTCGAGGTTCCAGGCATGTCGTCGGCGGCCGAACACGAGGTTACGAAAGGCAGCGGCAATAAAAAAAACAAAGAGAAGCCTAATCTCTCCCTGAACTTTAGCAAGCTTCACCTCAATGCAAACCTCACCACTACTCCCCGCAATGCGGCTTCGGGTCGAGCCCTTACAGCGGAAGCTCTCCGGAGCTGGAGCCCTGTCTTCACCAAACCCATCCGTGACTCCGGGGACTACGGCTTTCTCCTCCAGGGAGAGGGCGGAGACGGAATCGATCACAGTAATGGATCGAACGACCTTGGTGATGAGCCCCCCCCTCCTCTTCTTGACGCCTTCGCCCGCCTCCCTTGCTCTACCATCACCGGGGGGAATCTCCTTACCTCTGCCAGTGACAAAATCGGCTGTTACTACGAGGAGAGAGTGAATTACTGCTTCTTGGATATGAAGAAGGGAAGGATCGGAGTGAGGAGCAAAGGAGCAATGGCAGAGTTGTTGGATAGCAGTGAAGACAACGGCGGCTTCAATGGAGAAGATACGGAGGATGTATTCGGATTAATGCAGATGAAGGAAGACAGAGAGAGGGAGGGGGAAGAAAAAAAGGAAAACACAATCTTGGCGAACACAGCCATTAACGCAGCGAACGTGAATAATGTGCCAAACGTAGCGGCGAGGGCGACGTTATCTGCGATGGGAGCTCAACGCTACTTTTATTACTTAAATTCTGGTTCCGTCGCAACTTCCCTGATTTCCGAATTCCCTTCTGCTATAAGCCAAACCCTTGTTAGCCGATTTCCGACAACCCCCAAGAACGTGATGGATAAATTTCTCGAGGAGGTCAAGCATCTCTACTACCGCGCCCTGAAGAAGTCAACTCTCGACTACGTGCTTTTAAACCCACACGAAAGGCGGCGTCTAAGAATAGAAAAGGTTCCCGATGATATGGTGACGGAAATGTTTGGGGCGACCACCAACCAAGCAAGTACTCCGCTACCCCCCGCTGTTTGGGTTGAAAACTATCAGTATACCATAAGGCTGTTCAATTCCCGCAACATCATAACTACCCCCTTAGTTATCGCCCACGCTCTCTGGAGGGACTACGAGCATCTTTGCCTTGTTGATGTCCCCACGTCTTATGACTCTCACCTCACCCGTGGCTCTCACCGCCAGGTTAACATCCTTCAGTTTGAGGAGGAACAAAGATACCACCTTAAATCTGTCGTCGATACGCTCAAATCGGGCTGGTACTCTTCTCTTTCTAACGTCTTCCAGGATGCTATTGAGGGGGACGAATTTATCGTAGACGCGAACCTCATGGAGAGATATGTCGAAGCGATCGCTGTTTTAATGCAGTCGCAACTTAGGGAGATCGTGACTAAAAGCATCAAATCGTTGGAGGATTTCTTTGCCATGTTCGAAGTGAAAGGCGAGGGGGGGACAGAGGGGGGCAATACAAACCCTTTGTTCTGGGTCGACGACGACGACGACGGAGGCGGAGGCGGAGACGGAGACGGAGACGGAGACGGAAACGGAGATGGAGACGGAGACGGAGACGATGACGATGACGATGACGATGATGATGATGGTGTTGGCGAGGGTGATGATGAGAGAATAGACGATAATAGGAAGCCGGCAACCGACAGCAAAGGTGCCGGTGGAAGAGAAAATGCAAGGACCGATGACGACGATAGAACTGCTCCCAACAATCAGCCTGTGAAACTGTCTTCTTCTTCTTCTCCTCGCTCCGTATCTGCATCCCCTATCCCATCCAAACCGCAACCTGGCCGATCTTCCTCGGCAGGTTCCCCCATAAATGGACCTCCAACCACATCCCAACCACCGCCACTACAGCGAAAATCAAAGGGAAGGAAAAAGACAAAACCTACGAGCATTAAAACGACGTACGAGTACACACGACCTCCACCCCCTTTCAAGATCGATCTAAATGTCAATTTCACCGGCAACTACAGCATAATTCTCTCGACTTCCCTGAGTCAAGTTACTGACCGCATAATGGATATTTTTGACATGGCGCTTACCTGCTTCGATGATATCGAGGTGATTCAAGACAGGAATTCTGGCTACGGAAACGGAAAGAAGAGCTTCATCAAGGTTATTAACGAGAACGACCATATCATCGTGAAGGCCAGGAACAATATAAAGAGGATAATTAGCGAAAATCTGAAGCTAGCACACCAATCACTGTCACGATATGAATCATTCCACTACTTGATGGAGAAGAGTGACCCCGACATGACTGGATTGTACCTGGAGGAGCGGGACGAGATTATCAATAAGTTCAGCGCAAGTATGGCTGAGCTGAGGTCTCTCCCAACCTCTATCCCCCTGGTGATGGTCTCCCTCAATGGTAGTAATCTCCACGCGCAACTAGACCAGATGGCCGAGCGTAAGATCCGCAACGCGACTGAGAGCGTTGTATCCGAATGCATGACGCAGAACCAAAAATCGAGCAAGCACGGCAGGACCGTCTGGAGCAAGGTGAGCACCCAAAATTCAAGCGAGCCATTTCGGCAAAGCGCGTTAGAAATCACACCCAAAAGCGCCGAATTTATCGTTATTTTAAGTACAAACTAACCGAACCGCAATGCCTCGTTTCATTTGTTCTTTTCCTCACTCGCGCCTCATTTTGGCTCGGTGATGATACATTGCATGCACTTCGCCACACGCCGTCTAATTCAAAGTTATCCAAAAAACCAACGAACACGGATGAGCTAATTAAGACGGAAAACTACCTTCGTATCGTAAAGGATAGCGAAATGCCCCAGTTATACAGGGAGATTGCGGGGATCAAGGACCAGGTCAACTTCATGTTTGAGCACAGCGCTCTCACGGGCGATATTCTTGATAGTGTATACGGTACATACAGGCAAGTTAAGGACGTCGATACGCAATTTCACAGAGCGACCGAGATTGCGCACGCGAAGAGAATGGAATTTGAGAACAACGCGAGAGATATCAAACGAGCCTTGATGAATAACCTCAAGAACCTGGAAGACCAGGTGGACACCTTTAAACTCAAGGGTGACATGAAACTCATGGTTCAGAAATATTTGGAGCAGCTGGATAGCTTGAGCACAAGCGTAGAGCAAGCGAAATTGAAAGCCAACGTAATCAACCAAGAGGAGAGCAAACTAGGGTGGGTCACCACCGACTTCAAGCAAATCACCGTCATCGAGGATAAGGTTGAGCCTTTCCGAATGCTGTGGAGCACTAGCTTAACCTTCCGCGCCGAATACGCGAGTTGGACGAGGAGTCCGCTGTTCAACCTTGACAGGCAGGCTGTAGAGGAGAATCACAAGAACATGCTTGCCAAGATGCTCAAGCTTAAGGAGCGCTTCGAGGAAGACGGTGCCCCCGAGCCCGCTAGTGTGGCCGCCAGCGTAGCCGAAAAACTGCAGGCGTTCGGCATTCACATCCCTCTTCTCAGGGCGCTTACTAATACCAGGTTGCAAAAAGGTCATTGGAAGAAAATTAGCGCGATTGTTGGATTTACCATCTCTCCTAAGGACAATGCAGTTTCTTGGACCAATTTGAAAGACCAGGGGGCTCTGACGGAAGAGAACATAAAGAAGATCACTGTCCTGAGTACTGAGGCAGATAAAGACTACGACCAGGTAGTGTATAAAGACTACGTCGTGGAAATGGACGACGACAAGGAAAGACTTTGTATAACCCTGGTCAAGGACGAAGATCATCCTTGGGTACTTGGGGGAATTTGGACGGTGGACCAGGGGAAACTTGAGAAAGATTTGATTTGCATTAGAACTCATCTGGATCGTATCAAAGAAATAAGCGAGAGCATCAACGGGGAAGAGTTTGCTGTTGAGGCTGAGAACCTCAAGGAGGACTACCAAAAGTGCCACAACATGGTCGAAGCGTTAGTGGAGACGCATGTTGTTTGGACAAGCTTGATTAAGGTGGCGAATGTGAGAGACGGAGGTGGGAATAGGGAGAGGGCCCATCAAATATCAGCAGCGGACGCACAGTGGAGAAACACTTTGTCCGAGCTAGAAGAGAACGAAGCTGGCGACGAAAGCGATGGTAGCAGTGACGACGACGACGAAAGTGGCAAGGGGAACAATGAGGAGGATGGCGCCGGGGGAGGAGGTGACACTTTTGATGCTGAAAAAGATACCAAAGGCAACAAAGTAGATGTCACTCCCTTGGGCAGCAAGAGAGGAATTACAACGGGGGAGTCGAGAGAAGGCGTAAAGAAGGGCAAGAAACTCTTCGCGTTGGTCAAGCACGATAATCTTTACGACAAGATTGTCGAGGTTAGAGATGTTCTGAAGGCTCTCAAGAAGGGCGACGATACAAGGAAGCTGTTCCGCCGAATCACCAGGAGGGCGAGTGCCGTCATCAAGATCACTGGAGGCAAGGCCTTTAAATAATATGTTTAAATAAACTGTAGCATCTTTTACTAGCATTGCAAACACTTTTTTTAAGTCACAGTTTTATTTGTATTTTTTTATCGGAAAAAGGTACACCACGCCGGCACGCCGGTCTTTCTGCCAGTATAATTTCAAAGAAGCAAAACGCTTACCGTCAAAAATAAAACAGAAAGAAGTCCCCAGAGCACCTTCAAATTGCAACCGGCACAAAAGGCGAGCAAATAACTACAGTCCAATCCGCCCCAATAGGCGTATTTCTCGAGATTATTGTAGGGGTTGTAGAGCGGGTGGCAGGTACACTCCCCCGTAGTAAAATCGCACAGGCCGTTCGGAAAGCTACAATTGTTCAGGCACTCCCTATACTGGCAATATTCCCCGAAATATCCGGGGTTGCACATGCAGCGGCTCACTGGGAATTCAACACTGCAGTAACCGTTGAAGCTGCAGTCGTACTTGCAATCCTTGATGCTGCAATCTTCCCCAATAAAGGGGGGCTGGCATTGGCAGGTGCCATAACCGTCACAGATCCCGTTGCTGGCACCTTGTCTCTCCAAGTTGCACGTGTCTTTCTTGACGTCCGCAAGGTAGATGTCGTCGTCGGTGTGGACGTGGCCGCTATAGCAGCAGTGACTGCAGACCTGCTCCTTGGTGAATTCGTCGTAGTAACAAAAGTCCCCAGGGCAACTGCTATTACTACAATCTATCCCGTAAAAACCTGGGTCACAGAAGCAGTCCCCGTAGTTGCAGATCCCGTTGTTGCTGCAGTTGTTGTTACAAACATTTATGTTGAATTGCCAAAAGTCACCTAACACCTCCGTCTCGTGTGTGACGGAGAGGGTCGCCTCTGAAAGAGGGTCAACGTATCCAACCCCTCCAAAAAAGAGCAACGTACCAAAATCTTCGACGAAGACAGCAGTGTGATCAGAGCGGGAGGTTGGCGAAGTCCACAGCTCACGGTCTGGTCTCGTGCAGCCGTCCCACCCGTATCTCTGTCTGCGGGGCTGCTTGATGAAGACGGATTCATCCGCCCTGCCAAACAGACCGTCGGTGACTTTTCCCCTCGTTGGCTCCCCGACAGCCGAGGTGCAGTATTCCCACACCACGCCATTTTCTAGCTCGTCGTGCTTGCTATTGTTGAAATCCTCGCTCGCAAAGAGCGCTGCGAGGTTTGAAATGCTATTTATGGGAATCTCTCTGGCATATTGTCGGAGGGAGGTGGCGGCTTTTGGAGCCATGGGAGATCCGTCTAAGACCTCGCTGTAGGGAGTCTCAACAACGATTCCATTCTCATCCTTGTGCCGTTCCACAAGGTCGAGCATGTACGCTGTAGCATCGTCGTGGATGCCGTAGTACTGCCCTGTCCAATTACTTCCCGGGGGCATGTAGCTCGGGCGGTAATTATGGTCGGGATAATAGTCCGGCTGCTCGTAGGCTGGTAAAACACCAGACTTGACGTACATTGCGTTAGCCCCTTTATCGTCTGCAAGTGCCCTTGAGAGGTCTTCGGGGAAGGTCATCATCTTGCACTCGGGATGTGAGTAAATGTACTCCCAATCATCTACACAAGTATCGGGCCAGTCGGCCCACACGAATCGTTTTTTTTGTCTCCAGCGACCTTCATTACGAGATGCATCACCATCAGATGTTATATTGAAGTACCACGTATCGTCGTAGTGGTGGTTGTTGTAGTACCCTCCAAACATAATTAATATATTGCCACTGATGATCATGATATGATCGGTCCTCCGATCCGGATTTACTTCAGTCGAAAAAGTAAACTCGGTCCATTTGTAGGATGTTAGATTGTAAAACCACAGGTCATCAAGATAGAAAGGGTAGGTCGGGTACGGCGTGAATCCGCCGCCGAGCTTTGATGACTGAACCCCGATGCCCGATCCAGGACCGTCAGTGCTTATGTATGGAAAGTAGGAAGTGAAACCGCCGTGGATCCAGAACCCCTCTCTTTCAGAGTCAAATATCCCGATGTGACCGGCGCGCTCCTTGGGCCATAGCGTCTCGCTTCTCTTGTCATTACGCGACGCCCAAGTGATGCCAGGATCGTCAAATGTAGTACCAATGGGAAGTTTCTGCTCCCACTCCCCATATCCGCTGGAATCAATCGGAACCTGCGTGAACTCATCGAGGCGCCGCTTTGTATATATCCACAAGTCGTTTAGGTAGCCACCGGAGGGGTATAAGTTGGTGTTGTTCCACAGATTTCCCTCAAAGTTGTTCTGGTCAAAGCCATGCCAGAGACGATGACCCCCGAAGAAAACCATTCCGGCCTCCCCTGTATTTTTGTTCGTTACTCCGGAGAGAAGAGAAAACTTCCACCGCTTTCCTGGACTTTCGCCGTCCTGAAAATGTCCGATTGGGTAAATCTCCATCCATGAGTTGTCCCTAGTATCAAAGCTCCACATATCATCGCAGTAATCCTCACAACGTTGCGAGAATCCCCCGTAGATCAGCATCGTCTTGTCGTCGAACATGGCTGCGCCGTGGTGCCAACGTTCAGACGGAGTGGTGCAAAGCTCATTGCCGGCGAAGATTTGGCAGCCGCCATCGACAACCCCGGGGTTGAGGACCTCCCAGCCACGGTCGGAGCATGCCATATCAGCATATCTGCATTGAGGATATTGTGAGAATAGGTTGGGCGCCGCGTACAGTGTAAGCGAACACAACAAGGCGAAGCTTTCAGGAGAGGCTGCGGACAGAAGGGCGGCAGGGAAACTGTTTTCCGTTGGTCCCTGTGTGCTTCTCTAAAAATTCCTGTGACTCACCTAGTACAATCCAGATTATACTCCCACACATCGTTATAGTAAAGTCCAATTGGCACGTATCCACATTCAGCCTCTTTCCTCATCTTATCCTCTTCATTTGCGTCCTCGTCAACCTCCCAAGCATAACTGCATGTCTCCTCCCCCCCGACCATTTGGCACTCCTTCTTCATTCCACATCCCTCAGCTGTCTCATTGTAAAGTGGGCTCACAGGGCGGTCATCATATGTCTCAAACTCTAATATTCCATCGACGTCAGCAATTTTGTACGACTTTGGAACGTGGCTCTTCTGACCTTCGTTGCTTCTTCCACCAAACAGCACTAGCTTGGTACCGAGGAGCACAATTGAATGACCCCGACGAGAACCGGGACCCCGGGAACCCTTCCAGGTCTTCTTCCACTCATCCGCGTTTGAGGATATGTCCGTGTCACGGGCTGAACTGACATACCCGGGGTCAGTTTGGGTTGTATAGTCCCATCGCCGCCATGATGAGGTTGGGTGGGGGAGGTATGTTGTAAGAAGAAAGAGGAGGAGGGGGCAGGAGGTGGTGGGAGGGGTCATTTTTTTGGCGGAGAGGAGTGAGTTTGAACGTATTGGTGTATGGTGTGAGGGACGATAATCAAGCCATGGTGACTATGGGTAATTGTGGAGGGCTTTCAAGTTTGTTTCGGCAAAAAAAAAATCGAAAACTCGGAGATATTCAAAGGATAGCAAATCCATTCTGAAGCGCCTTTACTCCGGATACAAACGATAACTTCTTCCCTCTCGTAACGCTTGTTTGACTATCAGCAAGGGTCGCTCTGGTCTCGTTTAGACCGCCATTCTTTCCAGCCCCCTTTGGTGGAAATTTCGTTTTAGGTGCCAAAACGTTAACGGGGCTCAAACCAAAAATATAGCACGTCCACCCCCCACTGTTCGTCCCCCTAGTTCCCCTTTCAACAATATCTCTCTTTAAAACCCCAAACCAAAAAAAATGGATTTCGACAGTGACCGCATAACGTACTCCGCCCGAAACCTCCTCCCCTCCCTCACCAGTGACCCCCTTGACCCTAACTCTGCTCCCTCCAACCCCGATGACCCTCCCTTAGAACCACCATCATCATCATCATCGGCCCCTACAACGTCATTATCGGCCTACACCCGTCACTTTCGCGAGTTCCTCCGAAACTACCGTCAGAACTCCTCTTACATTTACCGCCAGCAGCTCTCCTCCCGTTCCCGTCGCAACGAGTCCTTCGTGACGGTGGACCTCTCCCACCTCGGGGAGTACGACCAGTCGCTGGCGAGCGGCATTAAGACGTGGCCGGAGGTTTTGATGCCGTGCTTCGAGGAGGGCGCGCGGGAGGCTCTGGATAGTTTGAGGGTGAATTTCAAGAGGAAGAGGGACGAGAATGGACAGAATGGAAGAGATGATCACGAGGTCGTTGGTGATGAGGAGGATGTTGACGACGAGAACGAGAACGACAATCTCAATGGCCCCGACGGGCAGTCCTCATCCAGAACCAGAACAATACAAGTAATACTCACCTCGACGCAAACCCCCCTCCCCCTCCGTTCGATAACCTCCTCCCACGTGAACACCCTGTTAAAAGTCCCCGGAATAATAATCTCCTCCGCCCGCATCCGTTCGAAGGCTATGAGCATCGCCCTCCGCTGTACGAAGTGCGGCAGCAGACACACCGTTAAGATCAGCAACCCATTCGGCAACGCTCAGATACCCCAGAAGTGCCAGGGGAGGCGAGGTCATGAGGCCGATGGACAGGATTGTGGCCTTGCCCCGTACGCCATCATTCCTGATGATTGCGGATACGTCGACTTGCAGTCTCTGAAGCTGCAGGAGCCTCCAGAGCTGGTTCCTACTGGGGAGATGCCACGGAACATCGTCGTGAGCGTGGAGAGGGAGCTGGTCGATAGGTGCAAGCCGGGGGATAGGGTCATGGTAGTCGCAGTGGCGGGGCTGATGACCCTCATGGGGAGCAATAAGCAGACCAGTAAAAAAATGTACCTCCGGGCCTTCGGAATGATGAAGGACGGCAGCGGCAATGGCTCCCACGGCTCCCACCTCTCCTTCACCCCGGGGGAGGAGCAGGCTTTCCTGGCCCTGAGCAGGCGGCCGGACGTGTACAAGATCCTCTGCCGCTCCATCGCCCCTTCAATATCCGGCTCGTACACCGTCGACATAAAGAAGGCCATCGTCTGCCAGCTCATGGGCGGCTCCGCCAAGCGGCTGCCCGACGGGATGAGGCTCAGGGGGGACATCAACGTGCTGCTGCTGGGCGACCCTTCCACCGCCAAGAGCCAGTTCCTCAAGTTCGTGGAAAAGGTCGCACCCGTGGGCGTTTACACGTCCGGGAAGGGATCCTCCGCTGCAGGACTCACGGCGAGTGTCATAAAGGACGCGAAGGGGGAGTTTTATTTGGAGGGGGGGGCAATGGTGCTGGCGGACGGTGGGGTGGTTTGTATTGACGAGTTCGATAAGATGAGGCCGCAGGATAGGGTCGCGATTCACGAGGCTATGGAGCAGCAGACTATCTCAATCGCCAAAGCCGGCATAACCACCGTCCTGAACTCCCGCGCCTCCGTCCTCGCGGCAGCTAATCCAATCTTCGGTCGCTACGACGACCTCCGCTCTGCCGGGGAGAACATCGACCTCATGACCACCATCCTCTCCAGGTTCGACCTGATCTTCATCGTCAGGGACGTCAGGGAGGAGGAGAGGGACAAGGCCATTGCCAGGCACGTCATGGGGATTCACGTCAATAGCAAATCTGATAGCGACAACACCGGGAGAAACTCGGCGGGAGGAAGCGGCGCACAGATCGGATCCGAAGGAGGCCTTCTGCTCGATTCGAAAGAGGGTAATTCCGACCCGGATGGCGTCGGTGGCACGTCTGCACAGGATATCGAGGCCAACGCCTCCCATGTCGCAGCCAATGGCGGCGACCTAACCATCCCCACCATGAAAAAATTCGTTCAGTACTGCAGGTCCCGGTGCTCCCCGAGACTCTCACAGGAGGCGGGGGAAGTGCTCAGCTCGGCTTATGTTAAGATTAGGGACGATGTTAGGAAGAGGGCGGAGGGGGACGGAGGGGCGGGAGGGGACTCAAGCCAGGCCGTGCCTATTACTGTCCGTCAGCTCGAGGCACTTGTCCGCCTGAGCGAGAGCCTGGCGAAGATGAGGCTGAGCGCGGAGGTCGCCGCGGAGGACGTGGCCGAGGCGCTCCGTCTCTTTAAGGTATCCACCATGGCCGCGAGCGAGACCGACGCGAACAATGGGTCCTCCGACCTGATGCGCGGCGTGAAGGCGTCCGACAGGGAGGATTACGTACGCGCGGAGGCGTTTGTGAACTCCCGGGTCGGCGTGGGGACCACGGTTAATAGGAGTAGGCTGATTGAGGAAGCGGTGGGGGTGGGGTGGAACGCGATGGTCATTGCGAGGGTCGTGGCGGTGCTTTGTCAGAAGGGGGATATGGTGGAGAAGAATTCGGGGAGGCTGGTTAAGAGGGTTAGGTGAGGGGGGGGGAGAGGGGTGCAGTTTTGTTGAGGGAGCAGGAAGAAGACACCGAGAATTAAACAACGATATGCGATGAGAGAAAGGCGAAATGCAACGCGATGTTATGTTCTTAGTGTTACATAGCACGACGTAGCACCTCAATACCACACCACACCACACCACACTACACGGCAAGGCGAAGCACAAACACGACACTTCACGACACAACACGACACGACAAGACACGATGCCCACAACCACGTAACAACAGAACACAAACTGGGACAGAAAAAGGGAGTTTTATTAACGAGAGAAAACTAAATTTCGGTTTGGTGGGTGCAAATTGTCTTTTGCTTCTTTAACCTTCTGTCAATACTTTTCATTTCCCCCCCACCGTCCCGTTCTTTTCATCTCCTCATCTATCCTAAGAACACGCGTCTACAGAACACAATCACGACGACCTCTACCAAACACAACATTAATATAGCATACCATTCACCACGTCCCCTTTGCCGGTCATTTCATCATTCATCGACGGTACTCTTGGCCATGGCGAATGACTGGTAGCAATTACTATGGTTCGTCTCCAACCCACAGCACACAGTGCAAACCTTACTCCTCTTCTCAATGGACATTTTCCTACACCTCTTCTGCGGTTTCCCCTTCCCCATAGGATTTTCATTCAATATACAATCGCCACTGGGGTAATACGTCACGTCAGGGAGAGTCCGTATCGACTCGATGTACGACAATATTGAATTCCGATCCTTGACATTCTGCTCACTTACTGGTGCCTTAAACAGCTCCCCAAAGCCGGGCAAAAAATGCGCCCGGACGGTCCTTGATATCCCATCGACCGTGAATGACACACACCTGATAATAGTATTCCCCTGTGGCGGTGTCGGTATACTTACAGGATCCTTCACGGTGAGTTTACAAACTCTCCCTCCTGGCTCAATCGACAGCGTAGTGTTGTCTAGAGCGATGGCGCGGTTCTTTTCTTTCGGGTCTGGGAACTCGACATAGGCACGACCGATGCACTGGCTGGCGGAGTCGTAGACGATGTTGATGCGGGTGAAGTTGCCGCAGTGGGAGGCGGAGTCTGGGACGTCTGGGGTCGGACTGTATTCGTCAAAGTGGCGTCCTGGGATTTGGAAGAGGGTTGAGGGAAGTGAAAGGGTGTTAGTGTATTCTTGTTTTATCATTCTTTCATTCCGTCTACAGTTGCCAAAGTCTTATGGCCAACCAAACAAAACAACACATCTTAATATATTCTCACAAGCAGCAAAATAAATTTGACTTACTCAAAACTTCCTCACTGATGTCCGGGGGGAGATTCTCAACGACGAGAATACAGTCCGTCTTATTCGTATGAACCATATTGAAGTACTTCTCCGGCTTTTTCCTCCTCTTCGCCTTCTCCTCCTTCTCTTTGTCCTCCTCTCTTATCCTGGTCGCCAACTCCCCTTCTGGATCCTTCTCGGCCTCAGCCCTCTCCCAATTGTCCTTATAATCACCGACCTTGACCTCGGCAAACTTATGATTCACCAGCTCCAACAAATATTCCGCTTCCTCGACAAGCTTAGTGTTAATCTTGGTGAACCCATGGTTGTTGGCCCGGGTGATAGCTGTCTTGAGTGCGTTGGGGTCAGTCTCCTTTTTCCTCTGGAGGAGCATCGCAGACTCGAGGCCGTCGATTATCTTCTGGGACTTGGACCACGAAGATTCGGTGGCGGGGAGGGTGGGGGGGACACCATTTCCCATCTTACAAGGTACAGTGTGTGCAGCAAGAGTGTGAGAGAAGAAGGGGGACGGAGGTTTCAGGTACTGAAGAGGTTTTAGATACCGCTTACACGCGGTTTAGTGCGCTGCCGGATTTGTTAATGGACACGCAAATACTACCAACGAGGCAGGCAAGCACTTCCTGAGACGGGGGAAATGCTCAAGTGAAAGAGCTGTTGTTCCAAGAGATGGGGAATGTTTCTCACAGGCTGGGAAAGTAATTAAGTGGTACCAAAGTTATCCCAAACTTCTCGGGGCTAACATTTGCGAGTTATCTGCTGAAAAAGAGGGGAAATAACAAAATCAATGATTCTGGAAGACAGTGGGGGTTACAAGGAAGCATCCTCAACCCGCGCATCTCATCGGAAAACGGAAAATGGTCCGTTTTCACCATTTTTCAAAAGACCCTCCACAACAACAACAGGTAAATCAGAAGTCGAAATAAGCTGTCTTCCCCCCTCCTCTTTGTTTTTAGACCGGATTCCGAACGAATAATTTGGAATAAAGTTGCTGGGAGAACCCCCCTGCGAGCTGGCATGCCTTCGCCCGGGGAAAATAGGGACACCGTTCCCCCAGCCCTGGGTGATGATACACTCGCTCTCTCCACACGAGAGGTCACGCGTGGTCTTAAGGCAACTCAATTGCTGATGGATTGGGCGGAATTCCGTCAAGCTGATGCTAACACATTTCTCCTTCTCTCTGCCTACCGCATGCCACAACACTTCACATCACCGATACACCATTCTAAATCACACAATCACCGCACTTCTAATGTCTACGACGGCAAAAACGCCGACGCGGCAATTTCTTGACATCATTATACCCGCACCATTCAACACCCCTCCTACAACTCGTTAGAATTGAATAAGCATCCTCATCTCCTACAGAACCAAAGCTAATGATTTTCTGAAAAGTCAGGTATCAACCGCTATTGCAACGATTACATTGACTAGAAACACTATACCGCCTGCATAGAGAAAGGAAAATCACTTCATTTATTGATCACGGCTACGACGTCAACCTCTGAATACCATTATTTTGGATTTCAAGTTACTATTCTCCCTCCTTCTTCTTTTTTCCCCTTTTCCGAAGACAGACTTTGAAGGAAAGACAGATCTAATTCACTCCTAGCCACAAAAAAAAGCACCGAACAACGAACAAAAAAAATATCCAGAGAAACATAACATGTTCATGAACGACGATGACTTGGACGTGGATGACCTCCTTGACAACCTCGAGGATGAGGATGACAATGGCATGGGAGAGGCGAAGGGCGTATCCGGTGACTACTCGGAATCCAAGTTTTATGGTTCCGCCAAGAAAAAGAAGAAGAAGAAGAAGAACAAGGTGGACGGGCCGTCTTCCGTGATGCGCCCCCCCGGTATGGCTCCCCCGAGCCGACCTGCTACTGGAGGCGAGTGGACGGGGGGAGGAATGGGGGGCAGCATGGGAATGACAAACGGGGAGGCCAAGGAAGTCTCCTCTAGCATGGATTTCGGATCCGCCCACAGTTCCTCCTCCAGAGCCAGGGTACTGCAGGCTCAAAGGGAGCTGGCAATGAAGAAGAGGGCCCAGCAGAACCAAAGGGGAGGCATGATGGTCCGATCCGATGGTCCTCGCGGACTCGGCGGCATGGACTCTCAACACACACCAGCAATGCGACAATTCTCCGCTCCCAAGAGGGACGAGGGCGACGGCGACGACAATTTGGATGCGCCCAGCAGGGGCGGAGGGTCGCGCCAAAAAGGCCCAAGACCCTCGTACGACTCTAACGACAATTCCGATGATGGGTGGGGGGATCCGAACGTCTCGCGCGTCAAGGCTGACTTCATGTCGAATGCAGGGACCAGGAGCCCCGCAAGGGGGAAAGGCTACCAGAGGCAGGAGAGCGACTGGAGCAATGTCGTTGAGGTTCGCGAGGACGAGGACGACGATGCAGGTTACGGAAGGAAGAAGGAGAAGGGGAAGAGGAGAGATAAGGACGAGGACGAGAGAAGGGGAAGGGGTAATGAAAACAGGGAGAGGGAATTCCGGGGGTACCCTAGTGACGAGAGGTACGAGAGGGAGATGATGGGCAAAGGGGAAAGAAGGAACGACAATAGAGACGGAGACGCTGCGCTCTACGACGAAAGAGACAGGGACAAGGATAGGGATAGGGATAGGAGAGGGTACGATGATAGGGACAGGTACGACAATAGGGACAGACATGACGACAGGAACAGATACGACGACAGAGACAGGGAAAGGTATGGCGACAGGGACAGAGACAGGTACAATGATAGGAACCGATATGATGATCGCGACAGGGACAGGTACAATGATCGCGATCGACACTATGATGATAGGGGCCAGTACGACGACCGCGGCAGAGAGAGGAGGGACGACAGGGGCTACGACGAAGGGTACGACCGCGATAGAGACAGAGACAGAGACAGAGACAGAGGCCGCAACAGTCCACCTAGGGATGAGAACGGGGATAGGAGAGCAAATGCCAGGAGGGAAAGACAGCAAGCGAGAAACGAGTACAATGACGATTACAGCAAGGGCAGGAACGCCGGCAGTGGCGGTGAGAGAGGAAGCAGGGAAAGGAGGGACCTCAGTAGTGAGGCAAGGGACACGAGGGAGGAGATCAAGGAGGACGATCATGCCGCCGCCAAAAAACAGTCCATGGCAGTTGCTAAGGCCGTTCCTAAGGAAACGGTGGAGGAGGCCAAGGGGTCCACCCCGGCACAGCAACAGCAGCAAAAGCCGCAGCAACAAGTGAAAAAACAGCCCTCTTTCAACATATCCGAACTTAACCTCAACAGCGAGAACATAAAGGACTTTATCATGAAGCCTTGTCCTAAGAGGGCGGGGACCATACAGTGCTACATCAAGAGGAACAAATCGGGGCTGAACAAGCTCTTCCCGGAGTATAGTGTTTATCTGAAGGAGGGGGATAAGTTCTTGATGACGAGCAAGAAGAGGAGCAGCAACAAGACGTCCAACTACCTCATCAGCATGGCCAGGGGGGACCACAACCGCCATAGCTCGAACTATATTGGCAAGGTCCGCGCCAACTTTGTCGGTACTGAGTTCCAGATATACGACTCCGGGAGCAATCCCAAAGACGATTACGGTGGGGACGGGTACAGGACCAGGGAGGAGCTCGGAATTGTACTCTACGCCAGCAACGTCCTCGGCAGCAGGGGACCGAGGAAAATGCAGGTCAGCATCAACAAGGTTGACCCGGTGACGGACGAGGTCGTTAAATGGCAGCCGGAGAACAAGGACGACGAAATGCTCCAGGCATACAAGTGCAAGACTGAGGTGGGCATGAGGAACCTCGTATGCCTCATCAACAAGCCCCCAAGATGGAACGACCAAGTCGGGGCCTACGTCCTCAACTTCAACGGAAGGGTTACCATGGCATCCGTTAAGAACTTTCAGCTCGTCGACCAGAATGACCACGACACTATCATACTCCAGTTCGGGAGGGTAGCAAAGGACGAGTTCACGATGGACTTCCAGTGGCCCATTAGCCCATTCCAGGCTTTCGCAATTACCCTCAGCTCTTTCGATAGCAAGATTGCATGTGACTAATTTAAATTTAGTTCGGGGGGTTGTTTGTGTGTTTGTTGAGGGGAAGGGGGACGAGGCCTAAGGTGCTAGAGGAGCGGTACCGATGTAAAATTAAAACGTTGAACACCTATTGAAAAAACCAAGCCTTCCCTTCTCTTCTTGTCGTTATTAAAGTTGTCTACGTCATCATTTTCAAGAAACAGGTTTTCGCCTCCTAACAAGCAAGTGCGCATGGTCTATCTCAGGCACGCTCTTGAGCTCAGGAGGGTTTGTCCACGTTAGAAAGTCAAGCTGCTCCCCCTCTTGGGACCCGGCCTTCAGCTTCCCTTTGGCCTCTTCCAAATCGTTTTCTGTCACACCCCGATTCAGCACCCAAAGGACCAAGTGCTCAACATTGGGCGGGGTGTGATAAGGGAAGTCGTTCTTGTGGAGGGACACTGTCTCACCAAAATCATTGTCATTTAGAGTTGGAGAAATTGCATATTTCATTGCCTTTACACCATCGCGCTCCCTCTCCTCCTCTACTCGCTTAAAAAGTGTTCCAAATTTCTCAGCGGCAATGAAATCGCTCAGAGACCACCATTCTTCCCTTACTGACGCCATGTACAGCTTGTAGATAACAAGGTCCGGAGGAGACCGTCCCAAGCGGTGTAATGTATTTGTGGTGATGACATCCTCCAGCATTTCCCATGTAGGAGGAGGGGAAACGGCAGATGCATCGGGCGGCGGGACGGGAAACGATGACAATGCCATCTTTCCGAACAGGTTCTTGAGGGGGATGAAGGGACTAACGTCGTCGGCAAGGAGAAAGAAAAGGATAATTATTTTAGCGACCAGTCGAGGGGGCATCAATGCGTGGACGGGGTACCGTTTGAGAAACAGAGATGGAGCTTGTGAGGTTGAGATATTTACAAATTTGTGATCGAAGAATGTTTCCGAGTATGGGAATAATGATGTGAACAAAGATACTGTTTTATACGATTTTTTTTCACACACTAGAGCTCTCTCTACTCAACAGCTCTCTACGAAGTAACTTCAAATATTTGTTTAGTCCTAAAAGAAGTGAACCGACTTCAAGTTCTTGTGCCGACAATCTGACTCAAAGGTATCTTCGAGGGAAACAACTTTGTTCAGCTATGAAGCGCAAGAGGGCCGCGCCACAAGAATTTCCTCCCGTCGACACGCCAGTCTTTAAAGCGGCAACGGCTGGACTTTCTATGCTCCATCCAGAAGTCACACAACGTAACGAGGAAATCCGCAATGAGATCCTTTCATCCTGTGGAGCAGGATCAACAATGATTCTGGACAGTGTGATTTCAACTCTACTGTCGCAGAACACTACCGAAAAGAACTCTCGTGAAGCTTTTGGTACTCTCAAAGAAAATTATCCAACTTGGACCGCCGTATTAAATGCTGATGATGCAGAGGTGGAGGACTGCATTCGAGTCGCTGGCTTGGCAAAGACACGCACGGCCCGACTAAAGGCAATACTGAAGGTCCTTTCGGAGAAAGCGTCCGGCGGACCGCCTTCCTTCGAGTACCTTCGCTCCATGTCAACTGCTGACTGCAAAGAAGAGCTCAGCAAATTCAAAGGTCTTGGACCCAAAACCATCAGTTGTGTTCTTCTTTTCGGTCTTGGAAGAGAGGAGTTTCCAGTGGACACGCATGTACTCAGAATCTCGAAGATGGAAGGCTGGGTGCCTGATTTTGCAACGCGAGAAACTGCCTACGAGTTTTTGAATACCACGGTTCCTAACGAACTCAAAATGGATCTTCACTGCTTGCTCGTTACTCATGGAAAAGTTTGCAAGAGATGCGCGGCCAACAATAAACCACAATTTCCACCAGAAAAACCGTTCATTTGTCCATTCGCTAAAATAAGCCGGGACGCTAAAAGTAAAGAGGGAAGCGTCTCGGGGGACGTGAAAGATGAGAAATTTGCTGAGGTTATCAAGGAAGTGAAGGTCGAGGAGAGTGTCAAGGTCGAGCAGGATACAACGGTCGTGCAGAATGAGAAGGTTGAGCAGGGTGCACATGTTCAGCCGAATGTGGGCATCGAAGAACATATTGTAAAGGTCGAAGCGTGATGATGATGATGATGATGATGATGATGATTATGATGATGATGATGATGATGATGATGATGATGATGATGTGATGGCCGAGTAGGAAAAATGAAATTAAGCAGTAAAAGAGCAAGGAGGATTTGGCTTAGAACAGTCAAATCTATTAATGCGGTGGGTTAGAGAGGACCTTTTTCAACCTTTTTGTCTTTTTTCTCCTTTTTTGGAAAAAAGACAAGAAGGTCTACCTGGGTATTTCCAATTTTTTGCCAATTTTGTCTTGACCAAACCCCCACAAATCACCTAATCGCAGAGATATGGAGAGTCAGTGCCCAGCTATAGCTCCCTTTTTCGGATATGCTGGCGTATTAGCAGCAACGGCCCTTTCAAGTGAGTTTTCACCCATTTTGTAAATATGATTGGGGGTCATTTATTTGTACATTTCGAGGTTTCATTTGATAAATACGCACTATCTTTGTAGTCAGTTGGTCATGACGACGTTTTGAATCTCAATGACCCCTATAAAGAAATCAAAACCACAGCATCATCGCACAATGATGCAGTACGTTTGCAATTCACCATGTCCCCCCCCCCAAGCTAACCCTTGACATTCTGTGGTGATAGATATGGGCGCAGCATATGGTACCGCAAAGGCCGGTGTTGGTATACTCAAATCGGGCATTTTTAGTCCTGACCTTGTCTGGAAGAATTTGATCCCAATCATCATGGCTGGAGGTGAGCTATCGTTAATCGCCAGGGACGCGCGATTTCCGTGACTTGTGTGATGTGATGTGTGCGGTGTTCAAAGCATACATTATACATTTTTTGAATGTTTGAATGTAGTGCGCGACATCATAAATCAAAGCCTTTTGACCATTCCTTTCCACATTAACACTGAATGATGACACTGGAACTAATCTACTCATCCACTGCAGTGAACGGCATTTACGGGCTCATCTCTGCAATTATCATCCTCAACAATATATCTGTTCCTAGTGACGAAGACAGCAACGTATACTCACTTTTTACGGGTTTTGCGCATCTGGCTGCTGGGCTGACTTGCGGATTGGCAAGTTTGGCAAGTGGTATTGCAATCGGTGTGAGCGGGGACGCGGGCGTAAGGGCTTTTGCCGAGGTAAGTTTTCAATCTTGACCATTTTATAACGGCATCGTTTGATTTTATGGTGAACAAAGAGCAGCTGATTGCGGCAAACGGCCACTGCGACGAGCTCAGTTTCGTAAGTCGTGTCTTTTTGCGAATTAATTCAATCTTACAAACATTTTTTTGGTGCAGCTCGACAGGGAAACAAAGAATCCGAGGAAAGACTTCATTTCGGTTGGAAATTCACCATTCGGGTCAGGCGGACAGCAAAAGTGAGTGGTAAAAACTGCCAAAGTACAGTCACTTGTTATAAATAACTGTGCCACTGTGTATGCTCGCCCCCCCCCCTGTATCCTTCCTCTGACTCAATGCGTCGTCTATCCCTTCATCCTTTTCTTCTCTTATCACACAAAAATGTAGTCACAAGAAGAAGAAAAAAGCCGGTGGGCCAGAGGCAATTTACGTATCGATGGTGCTGATTCAAGTGTTCGCAGGGAACTTGGCACTTTATGGTTTGATCACAGCCATTATTCTAACGCAGACGTTTTACAACTGCGAGTAAGCACCAATCAATCAGAGACAATTTTAAGAGCGAACCAAAATCGTAAAATCGTACTCAAAATTAAGTTTTGTAGGGGGGGGGAAAAGACATCAGGGATACAGCATGCCCAAGCAGGGGGCGAGGGAGTTTTTTAGGCGTACTTGGTCCTCAACTCGTCCATCAAAGTTTTGGTCTCGTCATACAGCTTCTTGCATAAAGTTGCGCTACTGGTCGTGGGAGCCTCCTTCCCCCTTCCACTTTTCCCTTTCCCTTCACTGGGATAAAAATCAAGATCATCCGCCTTGGTGATTCTGTGGTAACGGTGCTTGTAACCCCAGTCGACGAACTTCCCTGTTTCCCCCTCCATTGCCTTGGCCCCCATTGCATGAAGAATTGTCGCAGCGCCTTCGTCAAGAGGCCTGGCTCCAACCATCTTAAGCAGAAGGGGCCAAATCCACTTCATTTTCCTCTTCATGTCCATCCAGCCCGGAGTGTTGGAAGGGGCCGAGCCAGGACAAGCAACGTTCACGGTGACTTTAGTCTTATTCAAGACGGAGGTCGCAAGGTGCTTGCAATATACGTGCTGAGCAAGCTTAGTCTGACTGTAAGGGAAACCCCCGCCCTGCATTAGGACGCACTTTCCATCCTTCCTGAGCTGCTCGAATGACAAGTCTCCCTTCGCCAAGCTCATCGTCGTAAACGAACCCATTACACATATTCTTCCGACGGATCCCGAAGAAGCAGCAGTGCTCTCCATTATGGGACAAAGTTCCTCAATGAAAATTGCCATCTGCCGAGCGAAGTGAGTAGTGAGTCAGCCGAGCAAAAGAGCGAGGGTGGGGAGTTGCGAAGTTAGTTTTGCGGTTTTGGGGGGCAATATCACACACATCACGCGAATCTCACCTGCAAGAAGTTGACAACATACATTTTCTCAAAGCCATCCTCCTGGAATTCGCGCTTCTTATAGGTCAACCAGGCACCGGCATTAAGCCCCATAATGTCAATGGTTGCTTCAGCGGCTTTAATCTCCCGACAAATTCGAAAAATGTCCTTTGGTTTCTGCAGATCTCCTACATAAATAGAGGTACTAATGTTGGACTTCTTGAAAAAGTCTGAGATGCTGGTTAATTTCTCCTGGCTGCGACCGACTAGAATAACCTTGGATGGCCTCTTTGCTTCCGGGAGGTCCCCGATGGTCATCATAGTCGCATGTCCAAGCCCTGTAGTGGGGCCAGTGAAAACCACTGACTTGCCAGCCAAATAGTCAAGGTCATATGCTTCCGAGGGTGAAAGGTTCGTGGATCCCTTTCTACCATTCTTGGGAGCCGGCCAGTTACTGGGGGGGTAAGTCATGTCTTTATATAACTTTGATACGTGTTGTTAATACGGAGCTTTTGTTAAGGCTGCCCGAAACGAAATGCGAGCCACTCAAAAAAAAAAACAAGGTCCCTAACTGAAAATTTGGAATTATTTCAGTTGAAATAAAAACGTCAATGGTTGATCTCTCCCGCTGCGCGTGACAGCGCAATCGGGTCTTCGTCTCAATCGCTCCCGCCATGGCTTTTGTGCCATGGCGGGGGCCAAGGTTGGCATCGTGCCTCAGTCTTCCGTGGACAAGATCATGGGAAAAGAGAAGGAGGTGACACTCAACGCTGCTGACGATTGTGGTAACTTGTTGAGATAGTAGAAATAATGAAAAAATAAAATAAGAAATGTCAACCTCAAACCCCTTTCCTTTGGGTGCTTTCAGATCTATGTTAACTGTCTTTCAGGTATCGCAGTGCAAAAAGTTTCTTTGGGATCGTTGCTTTGACATCACTATACCCGAGTTTTACATCTATTTCTCTCTTCCGAAAGCAAGTACTAACCTTTGCCCTGTTCTTTTGAAGTTTTATATTTCGCCTCTCTACGACCTCGTTCTTACGCAGTGCTAGCATGAGTTTTCTGGTACCCATGTCACCAATAAAATTGTTTTTTAAATCGACCAGTGTCACTGTGCAATTCACTACGAGCATGCTTGCAATTTTTATAGCCCCAACGTCGCAAATTTTATTGTTTGGGAGCTCTAAGATACGCAGGGTATCATTTTTGCAGAGTGCTCGGGCCAAGTCACTTGCGCCCTCATCACCGATCGCCATGCAGTCGAGACGGAGAGACATAAGATGGGAATTACATTCGAGTACATTGCTGATAGCGATGGCCCCGGGGTCGCCGATGTAAAGTTTCTGTCTCACAATGCCCCTAGATTCGTCCCAGAAGCTGTCCTCGTCAAGCTCATCTAGAGACGGCCTTTCGATTGAATTGACTTGCAGCAAGGAGTTAAGCATAGAAGAGGTGCTGGACTGAAAGCTGACGATCGAGTCGAGCATTGATGAAGTTTTTTCCTCCACAATAGCTGGCCCGACGTCATTTACAGTCTCAAAATTCAAAGTAAGAGAAGTCACCGTCTCGTCATCTAGGTAAAGGCTCAGGCAGCTCTCGTAGATGACATCTCGAATATCTTGTTGGAGGCTAAATGCATTGTCCATGTAGTATTCTACCTCTTCGATGATCCCATCCAAAGCGCGAGTAAGGATATTGTCCTCAATCTTTTCGCAGGCAAGAACAATGTCATCGTCAGTGAGGCTGGGACGGGGACGCAAAGCCTCCTTAGGCGTCAGACCCCGTTTGACCTCGTCTTCGAGCTTGTACTTATTCATCATACTTTTCATGAATTCTTCTTGGCCGTCCTGCACGTTTTTCTCAGCCGCAACTCTTTCCTCTTCATCCTCGCTACTGAAGGCAGCATCCATCTCCGCATCGAGAGTTTCCTGTCGTTGCCTCAGATCCTCCTTGGCGGCATCCCTATTCAACGCATCTTCTTCCTCGACCAAGTAAGTGGCGACCGCTTCATTGTAAAGTACTTCGCACCCCTCGTCGAGAAGCTGCTCGATTGCCATCTCACCCACGAGGGGAAAGTTATCGCTTTTGGCCAGGAAAGCTGACTTTTCCTTGCCGTCGAGCATACTCTGCTTAACCTTATTACGAATATAGTGGAGCCGCATTCCGAGCTCTGTCTCAGCTTGGCGTCTCCTCAACAGATAACTACGCACACAACGCTGGATTTCCATGCAAGCGGCATTCTGCTCCGCCTTCTCCTCGACGTGAATGTTATGGTTCCACTTGGAAAATGCGGCCCTCCACCACCTTATTTCCGTGTGCATCATCGCACGAATAAGCTGTTTGCACTTATTCTCATAAATCTGAGCCTTGGCAATTTTGCTCAAAAACTCAAATGCCCGATCGCGCTCCATCTGGATGAAATACGCATATTCACTGTACGCGCTCTGCGAGCAGCCCAGCAGACTTTCTTTGGTGTATTTTTGCACGCGCAAAATCATGAGCCGCTTCTTCTCCTTCTTGACAAACTCCGGTTCCAACCAGGTCGACTTGCGCGTCGCTTTGTTGTACCAGTATATATCGCGCGACTCAGGATCGATGGTCTCCTGCCAGTTTCCATACGTCGCGACGACCACAGGCTCTTCCTTCACCACCTTCTTAACCGTTTTTTTGACGATCGGTGAAGGCGCGATCGTCTTCGGCACAGCAGGGGGAAGACTTTCAAGCTCCTCAATGAATCCTTTGTCTAGAGGAGGCTTTGAAGTTGGGTCATTGCAGTGCCAGAGAGCAAGGAGAAGCGATCCGTAGGTTTTTCCGTCGTTCGTTGATTGTTTGTTCGTGAGGTTGAACCACTTTCGCACCTCTCTCCGGTCCGATAGAGAGGAGAGGGGGACCTTACAGTACCCCATGAAGTCGTCTCCTGAGCCGAGATCATGGTCAAATACACTGATCTCGATAATATTTTTTGACTGCATCGACAAGACTCGGTCAAAGTATAGATGCTCCATCCAAATCGGATTCGTCTGCTTTTTGATGACCCTCGTCTGCTTCGATTCCTCGTCAAAATTGATTTTGACGTACGGGTCGCTGCTGCCTCCGCTGGTAAACATATTTTTATCCATGATTTGGAGTCCCTTGGCACGGATTACGTAGCAGTGGATTCTGTTGGGTTTCTTGTTTTTGTTGAAATCTTTCACCGATTCAGGAAAAGGTGGACCCATGTTGCTATCATCTGCAGCCTCGGCTTCAGTCAAAAGAAGGGGGTTGTATACCCACCTCAGAGCTAAAAGTAGTCTTCCACGATCTTTGTCAACCCTGCCATTCTTGTCCGTAAATTGGAACCACTCTCTGACCTCTCTCCTCGAAGAAAGCTTTTTCATGTCGATAACAAGTTTCCCCATGAACTCAGTAGTCAGTTTATCAGCGTCTCGAATCTCAAACTCAATTTTAGAACCGGGATCGGTCTCATTAATCACAAACTTGTTGTTGGACTTCCAAACAGGTTCTAGTGTCTTCTTGATTGTGTCAGTTTTAAAAGTCGGGGAATTTTTGCTGCTCGTAGTCACTGACACAAAAGGGTCGGAGGTCCCTTTAGTCTTAGTCTTTTTCTTTCCCGCCTCGCCGTCCTCCTGCTTCTTTTTAGACCTTCTCCCGAAAGAGGGAGCCTTTATCCCTCCAAGGATGCCCTTGCCGTCCATGGCAAGTATGTACTTGGCCTTGATTACGAGAACGTGTAGCTCGTTGGGGATCTTGCCGTCCATTTTCACATCATCAGCTTTCAGAGAAGGAATCGTTTGCATCTGCTCAGCGAGATCCAAGTCGGTGAGCTCTTGGACCTCGGCAGGAGTGGCATCAACACCAGCCGCCGCCTGTTCCGAGTCACCCGTCACAGATGCCTTCGCCTTTTGGAAGATGTTCTTACTCTTCTCAGGCAGTTTGAGGTCGTTGTCATATACCCAGTGTAGCCCGACCAGAATGTCCCCCAAGCTCTTACTTGTATCGTCTCCCTGGAGGTTGGCGAGACGGCGCCACACTCTTGATTCCTCTCCGGTTTTCAAGTCTACCATAGGGACCTTTATTTGACCCATAAAGTCGTTGCCACTACCCATATCGTAGTCATCGACTGTCATCGTAAGAGAGAGCGCGGGGTCAGTGACATGGAGAGTAAAGTGCTCGTCCCAAACAGGGTTGAGATCTTTCTTCTTTACGGTAGATGTGACTTTGTTGTCTTTGTCCCCGGTGTGCATTGTCACAAGAGGATCAGAAGAGCCAGGTCCCTTCTTTCTAGACAACATTCCTGGCTTGTCCATGATGGGTAGATTTCGGGCTCGTAGTAAGATAATGTGTAGACAGTTCGGGTTTGTTATATTTTCGTGGTGCTGGGACAAGTCGTCAGGAATGATGTGGGGGGGAAGGGGCATGGGGGGAGATTGGAGATCAACAACTTCTTCCGACAGGGGCACAGAGTTGTCAACAAAGGGGAGAGTAAAGTTGACAGAGAATGATACAAAGCCGGTAGCTGTCGTCTTTTTCATCTTCTCGGTGTTCTGCAGATTCACATCGATAATGTGTTCGTTCGTTATGAGATTGTCAAAATAGTCAGAAAGTGAAACAGTAAATTCACCGAGTGGTTCTGATGATAACGTGTCTGCGTCAAATACTGTAACTCTCAGGGAGGGAAGGGAGGCGGCAGGACAATCAACGTCCGTAGAGAAATCAAACCATTCATCCCAAGCTGGGTTGAGTGTTTTCTTGCACGTCTTCGATTTCTTCTTCTCCACTTCCTTCCCACTCCCACACTCCAGCAGTTGAAGGGTGCAAAATGGATCAGATTTCCCGTTCTTGTCGGCTGCAAGCAAATTGCTAGCAGTCGATAAATGTACACGGAGCTTACGAGGCATTCTTCGGGGGGGGGTTTGAATTAATTTAGATTTGCACCGCGATTTATTTATACTGAAATGACAAACTCAGAGTGACATGGCGTGACTGAGGGAAAAAAAAACACCAGGGGTAGTAAGGTAAGTTAGTGGAGCAGCCTTGCTTTGTTCAGGGTGACTTACTTTTTCGAGGGAGTTGTCGTTCAACAGTTGTCTTGTTATCCGTTGAACCTTTTCGGAGAAAAAAAAGGATTGGGGCTCCTTGAAACACGTGAGCACATAAAGGCGAAAGATAGGCACGAGAGAGAGTTTATCTTTGCTAAAATGGAAGAAAGGGATGCATGTGCAGTGCTTGATCCCCGGTTAGGGTGTTGTTTATATATGTTGATTGTATTGTTACTCACGCAAATTGGAGTTGACAGACAAACTGCAGCGTACGTAGCAGTAGGAATAGTCGGATCATGCTGTTTATGTTTGTGTTGCGGCTTACTTTCTGAAAGTGGCGGTGATCCGGAAAGAGCAACCGTTATCGTGAAGAATAGCATCCGAAGGGTAAGTTTTCAAAATACCAAGATTCAACCGGCTGGTCAAGTTCCACAGGAAACGGCTGTAATAACAGGCACCCCTGATTCTGAGAATTACCCTAACCCTGGCTCTGGTGAGGAGAATAAAGGGAGAAGGGGGACGATGGAAATTGCCGCTGCAATGGTCCATGGCAAAGATGTAGATATTCATGCTCTCCACAAGGAGCATGCACCCATGGCCGGCAGGTTGTCGGAGGATGCAGCAACTGCTGCTGCCACTAATGCGAAAGAATTGCTACAATTGCAAGCAGACCTAAAGGCGAAAACGACTACTTGAAGTTTAGTTATGCCTCAACATGTAGTCGTGCGGTGAATTTTAATTTAGCGAGAAAAAGGTAGACGAATTTCCTTGGTTAAAGAGCTTAGTTTCTTTCGTCTTAAACTGTGTCGTCAAGTCTTGGCTTACTTCCGTTGTATGGCTGGGCGGTAGGCGACCTGCTGGCGGGCAGATAGTCCATCCTGTGGTAGTCATCGTTGGCACCCTTCATACCGGCGGTCGGGGAGTTGAGCGGAGGAGTTGGAGAGTGACGATCAGTTTCTGACATAGACGGCTCATCCGGAAAGGAAGGTCTCCGCTTTTGCAACTTGGGTTCATCTTCATCACTTCCATCCGAGCCAGTTAGATTAGCCATCTCGTACTCGTCCCCATTCTCCCTGCCGCCCCCAATCATATTCACTCGTCTTGGCGGCTGATCACTTATAAACTCATAGCTCATATTTTCGTTAATGCTTCCATCACATAATTTTAGTAGCCAAAGAGGTTCTGGGACCAATCCAACTTTGACAAAGAACAAATAAACACCAAACAGGAAGCCCCCAAGAATGAGGGAAAAAATTGTGTAGTCAACAGCATCTCCGGAACCCCCCGGAACCACTGAGGGTATCTGAATAGGCAGCAGTTCATCCAATTTTTCAATTGCAAATTGAGGTTGCTGAAGGGAAATTTTGAAGTAAGTCGTAGAAGTGTGCTTCACATAAGCAAATGCGCTGCCTTCGCCTTTAGCAGCGGCCGTCTTGATGCAATCTGTCGCTAGATCGCTTGTTTTGGCGCACTCAAAAAACTCCTCAAAAAACAAATCACCATTAACATTGTCTACTGTAGTCGCGTAGGGCTCGGGCTCAGAAGCAGAGAGAACAAGATAGGTTGAGGGTGCACGTGGAACTGGAATAGCTGGCCTGAATTACATAGTATCGCATCGCATCGCATCGCATCGCATCGCATCGCATCGCATCGCATCACATATAGTCGAGACAATTTACTCAAGTTAGAAAAATGCTTTCATGACACCTCCAAAATTACTGCTTTTTCTCTCACCTAAACAACACATCATAGCCCGCCATCTTTGAAAGGGAAAAATCGACAAAATCGAAAGAACATTTGCCCACGCCGTTCTTCCTTTGATCAAGAAACTTATCTGCCGTGTCTGCATCCTTGGTGAGCTGAAAAGGGATAAAATTCTGTATGCTCGACAAAGGGCCAGCATCATTTTCAAAGTCCTCCTGCTGAAATAGCAAGGAGTCCGTGACAAAATTCGAGTAGACAGAGCCAGTTGCAGGGCCAAGGTAGTCAGAAGAGTCCCACACGTCACGATCAAATGGGGAAACATTCGCCGCGGGGGGGCTTTCACCATTATCTTTTTCGAACGGCGCTCTATATACCTCTACAAACACCTTCCCCTTACCCGAGAGATCTATTCCCGCTGCTGCACCGTCGTCCGCTGGGTCCTCGAACTGGAAAGGGTATTTCGATCGTTGCACAGGGCGGAACACGAAAGAGACGGCCCATTTCTCCTCATGGCGGGAAGTTGACGAATCAAAGTAGCGAAATGCCAGTGCCTCTTCAGAGAAAGCAGGCATCCCTGGCATGGAACGCCGCAACACATAGCACTCCAAGAGATCACCGTTCGACGGGGGGTAGGGAATTACGTGCGGGGGACTAGAGACATTTGGTGTCAAGTGCGAATCAGTTGAGTCAGAGGAAAAAGAGGTAGACAGGAAGTTAAACTCACTTCGGGCAGTCTCAGATGCAGAAATCACGGACGATGAAAGGAAAAATGATGCTTGGTTTTGTGAAGGCGCCATTGGATGGGACTAAGCGCGCAATGATCGGGGATGTGCGACCAGTGCGGCTGAAGCAGCACTGGTGAGAAGAAGGCACTGTTTTTGGGAGGATCAGTACAGAGTTCTCTGTTATTTGTGTGTGTATGTATATATTATGTATATATTTTGTGCTTCAGTTGAGTCGTTTATCACGGTGCGATGCTCTTAGAAATCATGCGCGATTTTGGAAGGGAAAAGGGTCAATGCGAGCACCTTTCTCCCGGCAAAACGGCGGACAAAAGGAAGAATAAAATAACCATGTTAGCCTTCACGAAAACGTTTTCGACAAGCTATCTGGCCCGTAGTGGGCCATTAGCGAGTCGCTGTATGAGCACAAAACCACCTCTTCCCGAGTCAATTGAGTTTTCCTCAGGTTAGAAAACAAGGGCCACCCTTTGTTGCTGTGGGTTATGCTTCAATTACTAACACGAAACACAGGGCCTTGCAAGAAACACCCCGGATATAATGTTTCCTCGCTTCCTGTGCGCAATTTTGGCAGGTCGCACCGCTCAAAGGTGGGCAAGGAAACACTTAAATTTGCAATTGAAGAGAGCAAGCGTTTGCTAGGGGTACCCGCCGATTACCGGCTTGGGATTGTCCCCGCGAGTGACACAGGTGCCTATGAGATGGCTATGTGGAGGTAAGTGTAGCCTTTGGTGTGAAATCGTGTGTTTATGACACCAGCGATGGTTTCTTTGATGCTGTTTTGTTGTTCTGTGTGCGTTCTGTGTGCGTGAGTGGGTGTATTGTGGATTTGTTTATGACGATGTGTCGACGTGTCAGCAAACTCCACTCGGTCAATCAGGTGACTTATCCTCACAGTTTCTTCACTCATTTCTTCACTCACTTTTCGAACTCAACATAGCTTCCTCGGCCATCCAGAAGGACCGAAGGACATCGACGTCCTGCACTGGGAAAGCTTCGGCAAGGGTTGGTTCGGCGATGCTACTTCTCACTTGGAACTTCAGAAAAACGGTTGCAACGTTAATGAATATTCTGCCGGGTACGGCGAGCTGCCGGACCTGTCCAAGACGGCAAACGGCGACCATGATACCCTCTTCACCTTCAATGGAACGACAAGCGGTGTCCGCCTCCCCAGGAGCGACCCCTGTGGATGGATTAAGTCAGACCGCAAGGCACTCACATTTTGCGACGCAACATCCGCTGCTTTTGCCATGGATATGCCCTGGGATAAGCTCGATGTAACGACCTATTCTTGGCAGAAGGTCCTCGGTGGTGAGGGCGGACACGGAATCCTCATCCTGTCTCCTCGTGCCGTCGAGCGTCTGGAGACTCTTGGTCAGGTGCCCGGGCGCCCATTGCCGAAAATTTTTCGCATGCTGAAGAAGGGGAAGCTCGACGAGGCTCTCTTTACTGGAGCCACAATCAACACCCCCTCAATGCTCGCCGTAGAGGATTATATTGGCGCACTAAAGTGGGCCGATAGTATTGGTGGAGTTCCCGCCCTTATCGCCAGAGCTGAGGCCAACCTCAACGTCGTGAAGACGTTTGTCAGTGGGAACGATTGGATCGATTTCCTGGCCAAGGACGAGGACACCATAAGCAGTACAAGCGTCTGTTTGACACTGGATTTAAGCTCAGACGAGATCAAGGCCTTCACTACTCTGTTGGAAAAGGAGGGTGCAGCACTCGATATTGGAGGCTACCGTGATGCTCCTCCTAGCATAAGGATATGGTGCGGCAGCACCGTCGAGACAGCAGACGTCGAGGCTCTTATGCCGTGGCTTGAGTACGCTTATAATGCCGTCAAGAACTAAACAAAATGCGTTAGGAGAAGTGGATGCAGGAAAAGAGTGGATACAGGAAAGGAGTGGAGTGCAGAGCGAGGCAGTGAGAGCAATTTTGGGGATTAAGGATAAGGGGGGCGATGTTGAATTAGTAAGAAGTCGACAGACGAAGTCTTGTCTAACAAGCGAGATGGGCATCGTGAACAAAAAAGCTCTAATCTTGTGGAAGTGGACCAGACGACATTTTGAGAAGAAAAATATTCTTTTTCTGTTAGGTTTTGACTTTTTTTTTCATATCTTCTCACTTCCATCTTCCATCTCTTTCGTCTTTGTCATGTCGTTCACTAATTGTCCAACCCCCCCTTTTTTTCTCCAGAACGATGCATTCATTCAACCTCTCCTCTCAAAATTTTTTTATTTTTTTGTGAGGAGAAAAAGGGCACTCCCTTGCAGCTACCAAAGGCCGGCAATCTCCTTCAATCGCTTTTGTTTCCATGGCGGAAGCCCTCCAAAATCTTCAATACTCATACCGTCAAACGCCTTGCTAAAATCAGAGGCGGACAAGTAAGATTCTCTCCTCTTCACATCGACTATTGAAGGCAGGTCAGCAGCTGGGACAAAGGCCAGGCTATTTGGATAGAGTAAGATTTGGGTTTGGTTTGGTTGAGTTTGGTAATGTAATCGAAAGTAATGGCAGGAGAGATAAAACAGATTAGAATGAAGGGCAAAATTCCGGAGTATGGATTATATACAGTAAAAACGGTGAATAAAAGCACCACAAACTCACCTTTCGAGAGGAAATATCTTGTCGTCATCCTCCACACATTCCGTTCTCATGGTGGCAGCCTCGACATCCAATTGATTCTCAACATCCAATTTATTCTCACGATAATTCTTTTCCCGCAACCGTTCAGCCTCCCTCTCGGCCACTGCAACGAGTCGAATCCGATCCTCCTCCTTCTTCTGAAGAAAAATTCTTCTTTCCTTTTCCTCCAACTCAACCCTTTTCACTTCCTCCTGCAGACGAATATTCTCTTCCTCACGTTGCCTGCGATCCTCCTCCTTCGCAATAGCCGCCAACTCCTCCTTCGCAATAGCCGCAAGCTCTTCCCCCTCCTTCGCAATTGCCGCCAACTCCTCCATGCGAATTCGCTCTTCTTCGCGGTGATTGCGCTCCTCTTCCTCATTCTGAAGGAGCTGTCTCTCTTTCTTCCCCTCCTCCTTCTCAATTGCCGCCATCTGTTCCATGCGAATTCGCTCTCCTTCGCGGTGCTTGAGCTCTATTTCAAGAGCCTCGGCCTTCAAACGAAAACGCTCTTCTTCATCAACCTTTTCAGCAGCAGCACGATCCTGCTCAAACTCTTGCGCAGCGACAACTTTGTCACCAGTCTCTACTGCGTAATCTTCTTCAGGAATATGATAAAACTTTTCCTTTCCCCCGAGCTCTGCGCGTAGACCGACCCCGAAACTAGTGCAGCGTACCGCAGGAACATCTGTGCCATCGAGGGGACTCTGTTGATTGTGGAGGTTGCCCCCATAATCTTTGATTGGATTTTTGCCAGGAGACTCCGTCATAATCGGGTAAAAGGGACGATGTGTGTGTGGGTATGTAGAAATTCAGCACAACAAAAAAACGATTGAAATATTATGCAATGTTGGTTGATAGAGGTGATTTGCAAAAGAGAGTGGAGGCAGCAGGAAGGACTGATCCAGTTTGTCGCCACTCGAGTACGTATACTGAAAAAAAGGGTGCTTCGACGCACCATCATATCGTGAAGAGAGCAATTTAGTTTTTCTTGCGATGTACGGTTCTCTGCCTCTATCAACACGGACCCTTCTCGAGGCCAATGCATTTGAACAACTTCAGCAGCACTTGCAGAAAAACTCGGAACATGTTGGGAACATGCAGCTGATGACATTGAGTGGATTTTGCCGGAATTGCTTGGGCAAGTGGTTGATGCTCAGCGCACGAGACTACATCAGTGCGAATGAAAGCTCTGGTAGGCCAGAGATCGCTCAACTCAAGTCTATGGAGTATTCCGATTTTCTTCAGCGGATTTATGGCATCGAATACAAGGAGTGGAAAAAAATGTACAACGGCAAGCCCACCGAAGAAGAAATGGCAGCTTACAAGGCCAGTGCCTGGTTGCACGCTAAGCATGATGATGGCATCGGAGGCAACCAGAAGTTGGGCGAGTTAGAGAGGAATCAACAACCAGTCCCAAGCAACCTCTGCTGTGAGAATTTCTCAGATGATTTTTTTAACAAGTCATGTTCCATTGGTGGTGGTCAATTTGTTGCTGGCAGCACTGTTGAAGAGACAACGAAGAAAATCATGCTATCCATCAATTCATCGAGTAAATTAATTGTCAAGGTTGGTATTATAACCGTCTCCGATCGAGCCAGCCGCGGCGAATACAAGAATGGCGACGAATCTGGACCAGCTGTTGCTGCAGCTTTTGAAGATTTCATTAGCAGGGGAGAATGCAGCGATGTGGAATATGACGGAGTCATCTTGACAAAAATTGTCGCTGACGACATGGAACAGATTCAATCGGCAATCACATCAATGGCAAAATCGCAGTGCAACATTATTCTCACCACCGGCGGTACTGGATTCAGCAAAAGGGATGTGACCCCTGAAGCAGTGACTACCATGGAGGGATGGGTTGAAAACCCAACTCTCATGCAGTACTGCCTCCTGGAGTCTGCCAAAACAAACCCACTCGCAGTTCTATGTCGCGGTGTTTGCGGCGTTTTAAATACGAGCACATTTATCACAACCCTTCCCGGAAGATCCGAGGGAGCGAAAGAGATATTTGAGATATTGGCTCCGTTTGCCCTTGCGATTGCCTCTAATATGTAGGTCACATTAAGAGAAGAGACGGAGACGGAGAAGCAAATGTAGGGAGAGTACATTTCCAGATTGGTGAGGCAATGGAGGTGGAAGACCTGTGAACACAGATGGCGCACATAGAAATTAATACAAAGACAGGCAGATTTACAATGATATTTATTTTGTCAGG
>Ga0115556_1000201_pt1 | contig 38232 bp, 36 predicted proteins | sample COGITO_mtgs_1104_5_FD_87282 | JGI IMG/M metagenome (GOLD analysis project Ga0115556, IMG submission 87282) | Pelagic marine microbial communities from North Sea - COGITO_mtgs_110414 | ecosystem: Environmental > Aquatic > Marine > Epipelagic | place: Germany:Helgoland, sampling site Kabeltonne... | reverse complement strand
TTTCATAAAAAACTCCCTCTTTAGTTAGTTTTTATTTTTTTAGTTTATATAAACTAGGCTTAAGTTTCCTTAAACCAAGATAGAGCGTTAAATAGCAAATAAAATTAGATTAATGAAGGCTTAATTTTCACTAATTAACATTGATTTTACTTATTTTTTAAAATTAAATGCAATTTTTAATTTAAAAACCAACAAATTTAACAAAAACGAATCAAAATTAATGTCAGTAAAATTTAATGAAATTTATCAACAATCTTTAGAAAATCCTGAAAAATTCTGGCAAGAAGCTTCTAATGACATCTTTTGGTTTAAGAAACCAACAAAGATTTTAAATAAATCTAACCCTCCTTTTTACAAGTGGTTTGAAGATGGTGTTACAAATACTTGTTACAATGCTTTAGACATCCATATTGATCAAGGTAGAGGGAAAAAAACTGCATTAATATATGATAGCCCTATTACTGGAGATAAAAGTCAGTTTACATATGAAGAACTTAGATCAAAGGTCTCAAAATTTGCAGGAGCATTAAAAAACCAAGGTATTGTCAAAGGTGATAGGATAATTATTTACATGCCAATGATACCTGAAGCAGTTATTGCAATGCTTGCATGTGCAAGAATTGGTGCAATACACTCTGTTGTCTTCGGTGGTTTTGCTTCAAATGAACTAGCAAGCAGAATAGATGATAGTAAAGCAAAATTATTAGTCACAGCTTCATGTGGTTTTGAGCCTGCACGGACTGTTGAATATAAGCCCTTAGTAGATGAAGCCGTTAAACTTGCTAATCATAAAATTGAGAAAATGATATTGTTTCAAAGATCAGGTCACGAGGTAAAATTAAATGCTCCAATTGAAGTAAGTTGGGATGAGGTTGTTTCAAACGCATCAGATACTGACTGTGAAGAGATGAATTCAAATGAACTTGCTTACATTCTTTACACCTCTGGCACAACGGGTACACCTAAAGGAATAGTCAGAGATATAGGTGGACATATAGTTGCACTAAAATGGACTATGAAAAATATATATAATATTGATGCTGATGATATTTGGTGGTCAGCAAGTGATATTGGTTGGATTGTTGGACACTCTTATATTGTGTATGCCCCACTATTTAAAGGATGTACCACTGTTCTGTTTGAAGGAAAGCCTGTTGGCACCCCCGATGCAGGAGCATTTTGGAAAATCATATCTGACTATAAAGTAAAATCACTTTTTACAGCCCCTACTGCTTTTAGAGCTATTAAAAAAGAAGACCCTGAAGGTAAATTTTTTTCAAAATATGATTTGAGCAGTTTTGAAAGTTTATTTCTTGCTGGAGAAAGAGCAGATCCAGACACAATCAAATGGGCAGAAAATTTACTTAAAGTGCCAGTAATTGATCACTGGTGGCAAACTGAAACTAGTTGGGCAATCAGCTCAAATTGTACCGGAATTGAAATGATGGAGACTAAGTATGGTTCTGCATGCAAAGCTGTTCCAGGTTATGACGTTAAGATCATAAAACCTGATCAAACCTTGGCAGAGCCTAATGAAATGGGTGATATTGTAGTTAAACTTCCATTGCCTCCCGGAACTTTTCCAACATTATGGAATGCAGATCAAAGATATAAAGAAAATTATATGACTAATTACGAAGGTTATTACCAAACTTATGATGCAGGTCATATTGATGAGGATGGTTATATTTGGATCATGTCTAGAACTGATGACATTATAAACGTTGCAGGTCATAGATTATCAACTGGAGCTATTGAAGAGGTGTTATCAGAACATCAATCAGTTGCTGAGTGTGCAGTGCTTGGTATTGCTGATAAATTAAAAGGACAGCTACCAATTGGATTAGTAGTTTTAAAATCTGGTGTAGATAAGGATCATGAAACAATTTCAAAAGAATGTGTACAAATGGTTAGAGATAAAATTGGACCTGTTGCAGCATTTAAAGTTGTAATAGTTATCAAAAGATTGCCAAAAACAAGGTCTGGAAAAATTTTAAGAGGAACTATAAGAAAAATTGCAGATAGTGTAGAATATAAAATACCACCAACAATTGATGATCCGGCAATTTTAACTGAGATTAAGGAAGATTTAATTAAACATAAAATATTAAATAATGATTAAAACATATTTATTTCTTGCAGGTGCAGTGTTTTGTGAAGTTGCTGGAACAATGCTATTACCTGTATCTCAAAACTTTACAAAACTTGTTCCAACAGCCACACTTTCATTTTTTTATCTTTGTGCATTCTATCTTTTAACTTTTGTTGTAAACAAACTTCCAATTGCAATCGTTTACGCCACATGGAGTGGTCTTGGAATTTTTACTATTGCAATAATGGGATATATTTTTTTTAAACAAACTTTAGCTTGGCAAGCTATTTTAGGATTATTTTTAATTGTTCTAGGAGTAATTTTAGTTAATAGTTTTACAATAAAGATTAATTAATTTTAGAAATAAAATCTTTAAGAATTAAAAAGTAATCAACAATATCTTTATTAATCAACTTTTCATTAGATTTATGTCCTTCAGAGCCGGTTCCAGGACCTATATTAATAATGTTAACATTATCATCTGCAAAGTATCTGCCATCACTAACACCTATTGAAGATAAAAATTTTGCTTTTCTTTTTGTAATTAATTTTTTTGATTTAGAAAGTTCCGCTAAATAAAAATTAGATTTATTTGATTTAAATGGATTGGTACCTGTTAAAAACTTTATTTTTGCAGTATTATCAATTTTTTGGATAAATCTTTTTATTTCATCAAAAGATTTTTTAATATTTTCTTTATGTGTAATTCTTCTATCAATCACAATCTTAGTTTTGTAAGGGACAACATTGACATTTTCTCCACCATTTATCATGCCGATATTAATAGTCGATTTATGTATTCCAACATTATATTTTTTTAAAATTTTCTTATAATTTAAGTTTAAAGAATTTATTATCTTAGAGGATTTTTCAATTGAGTTTTCTCCTTTATGTGGCTCTCCTGCATGAGAAGTTTTTCCAAAAACTTCTACTTCTATCCAAAAAACTCCTCTTTCTTCAATTACAAAGTCATTATTAGTTGGAGCTCCCAAAACTAAAGTATGTGGTCTAATCTTTTTAATTTTTCTTAAATATCTAGTGCCATCTGGGCCTAAATTTTCTTCATCGGTTACAAAGGTAAAATCAATGTTACTTATTAAATTTGGAAATATTTTTTTAAATTTTTTGCTAAATAAAGATGAACTGCTGCGCTTCCTTTGCAATTAACAGCTCCTAGCCCATAAGAAAATTTTTTATCAATTTTTAAGTTATATGGATTTGTTTTCCACTCACTTAGAATTGGTCTAACAGTATCTATATGTGAATTAAAAACTAGAGATTTTTTTGATGAGCTGTGATTTGAAGCAATAATATTAATTTTTTCCCTATCTACTCCAAAAGATTTTATTTTCAAGCGTGATTTGTTTAAATATTTTTTTACATAATTTGAAAATAACTTACTACTTCCTGGTGGGTAGCACGTATCTATCTTAACAATATTTTTTAAGATATCTAATAATTCTTTTTCAATTTTATTTTTCATTAAAGGCTAAAAAGTTTTTTGGAATTAATTTTTATCATATATTCAATATCTTTTTTTGAGAACCCTAATTTAATTATTTGATTAATAAATATTGAAAATCCAATATGTGGTTTAGGTAAAATTGAAACTCCACAATCACCTGAAAGAATAACATTTTTTGGGTTAGCTTCTTTAATCAAAAATTTTAATAAATCTTGATTTGTTCCTTGTATTACATGTTTCTCTCCATCGACATGTGTTAATGGGACATTTGCAGCTTTTGATACAAAAAAATAAGAAAATTCAAACTTTACTTTAAATTTTTTAAGATCCTTTATAGTTTTTAAATCAAAAGTATTAGATGGAACTATTATCTTTTTTACTCCAATTTTTTTAGCTGCTGATACTAAGCTAATTGTTTCTTTTCCAGATAAATGACCAGTATTTAATACAATATTTTTTTTGGCAATTAATTCCAATATCTTTAAGGTTTCTTTTGTTGGACCGGAGTCAGGAACATAAAAACAGTTGTTGATGTAATTTTTTTTCCTTTTTTCTAACTTTGCGACATATCTTGTGTGATGTGTTGGAAAAGATATAAATTTTGCACCATCATTATTAAAATAACTATAATTTAGTGATATTTTGGCATTTTCGTAATTTACTCCTCCTGAGGGTGGTTCCATTATCAAACCTCCAAAAACTTTTAATTTTAATTTAGGTAGATGTTTTTTTACTAATGAAGCATAACCAGAAGTGTTGGAAAAGTTATCCATTAATCCAATAGCATGCATCTTGAGTTGTTCAGCTTTTTTTACAACTTCGAATATATTTGTGCTTCTTTTATTAATATGTGGGCAGCAATGTACGTGGTTATCAATTGCTCCTTTAAGTAAATCAATCTTCATTTATCTTTTAAAATTTTACCAACAAAATCCGAAGTTCTCTTTTCTTTTGGATTTTCGAAAATAATTTTGGGATCATTAATTTCTATAATCGATCCATTATCCATAAAAACTACTCTACTAGACACTTCTTTTACAAAACTCATTTCATGAGACACAATCAACATGGTCATTCCTTCTGAGGCTAACAATCTAACTGAATCCAATACTTCTTGAACTAATTCAGGATCTAGGGCTGAGGTCACCTCATCAAGTAAAAGAATTTCTGGATTTAAACAAAGAGCTCTAGCAATTGCGACTCTTTGTTGTTGTCCACCAGATAGTTCGTCAGGATAAGATTTTAGCTTATCTTTAAGTCCAACTTTTTCTAAAAGATTTATCGCTTGTTCTTCAACTTGTTTTTTATTTCTTTTCTGAATTTTTGTTGGTGCTATACAAACATTTTTTAAAACATTCATATTTTGAAAAAGATTGTATTGTTGAAAAACAATAGCAATTTGTTCTCTTATAATTCTTAAATCAGAATTATTATTATAATTTAACTGATTATTATTTAATATTACATTACCAGACTTTGGTTTTAGGAGCCCAACTAACATTTTAAGCAAACTACTCTTACCTGAGCCTGATGGTCCTATAAGACTAAGGATCTCTCCTTTTTCTACATTTAAATTTATGTCTTTTAAAACATGAAGCTTATCATAATAAGCATTTAAAGATTTAATTTCTATTTGTGACAAGTTTTCTCTCCATATATTTTCCAAATCTATCCAAAGGGAAAGATAAAATAAAATACAAAATTAAAATAGTTCCAAATGATAGTAAAGGTGAAAAACCTTTATTATTTAAAATTTTTGCTGCAAATGTTAACTCCATTACTCCAATTTGAGATGCTAAAGCTGTGTCTTTAATAAACATAATAAAAAAACTAAATGCAGGGGGCAAAATTACTTTCCATGCTTGAGGAAAAATTACTTCTTTTAGAATTTGAAAATATGAAAAATTCATTGCCTCAGCTGCATCCCACTGAGTTTGATTTATTGACTCAATTCCACTTCTAATGATTTCTCCTATGTAAGCTGTTGCAATTAAGCAAACTGTAATTGTTGCAATTAAAAATAAATTGTCTGAAATCTTTAAAATCATAAAAATATAAAACATTAGTAGTAAAGAAATTAAAAAAGGAATTCTTCTAAATATTTCTGTATAAATTACGATAAAAATTCTAAGAGGGAGCAAGGCTAAACTTTTTGTTTTTCTAAATATTGCTAATAATCCTCCAACACTAAATCCTACAAAACACCCAATTGCTGTTAGTAAAAATGTTACCCCCATAGCTTTTGCTAAAAAAATAATATTCCATATAGTAAAAAAACTAGGAATTTCCTCTATTAATCGTTCCATTACTGAATAATCCTCATCTTAGCTTTAAAAAAATACCTACCAATTATTGCTAGCATAAAAGTTGCTAAAAAAGTTATCGCTATATAAACAAGTGCTGTTAATGAAAAAATTTCAACTGATCTAAAAGTTTCTGAGTTTATATTAAAAGCTCTACCAGTTAATTCCTCTACACCAAAAATTGCAGCCATCGAAGTTCCAAGAGTCATTATTATATAGTGATTTGAAAGTGGTGGAAAAAGTACTTTCATTATATGTGGTAAAATAACGTATTTTACTTGTTGAGTTAAAGTAAAATTTAGAGTTTTGGCAGCATCTAATTCATTTTGTCTAATAGATAAAAAACCTGCTCTTTGAATTTCACATAAATAAGCTGCTGCATTTAATGTCATTCCCAAAAGTACAGCTACAAATGGAGATAATAAAATTCCAAATTCAGGTAATGCAAAAAATAAAAAATATATCTGAACTAATTGTGGAGTATTTGTAAAAAAAGTAACATACCAAATTACCATATTGTTCATTAATTTATTTCCAAAAGTTCTTATGGTTGCAAATATCAAACCAAAAAACATTCCACCAAAAAAAGCAAGTACAACAATTTGTAAACTGATCCACGCTCCTTTAATAAGATAAGGAAAAAATTCTAAAACTTGAGTGTAAACTAAAGTATAACCCATAATATGTTTCTACCCCTATATTCTTATTAAGGGGTAGAAAAACTTTTTTATATTTTATTTAAAAGTAAGGTTGAGGTTCAACACTGTGTACTTGTCCAATACCGAACCATTTTTCCCAAGTTTGATCAACAAAACCTGCTCTATGAAGTGTATAAAGCGCAACATTTAACCATTGTTGTAATGATGCATTACCTTTTTTTACACCTATGCCGCAATACCAAGTATCGATAGCTTTATCAACTACTTGCCATTCTACATTTTTATGCTTGTTCATGTGCTCACCTAAAAAGTCAACAACATCAACTATTGCATCTGCTCTACCTTGAGCAATAGCTCTCATAGCATCTGGATAGTTATCAAACAAAGTGATTTGAGCTTTTGTTAGATTTTTTGCTGCCCAACCTGCTGGCATTGATCCTCTAACTTGAGCTAGCTTAACATCAGCTCTATTCATATCCATTACTGCAGCAAAAGGTTTTTTACTAGTTGTCAAAGCACCAAAAACTTCAGTATGAACTGGAACAGTGTAATCAACTATTTTTTGTCTTTTATAGTTTCTTGTCAAAGCACCCATAACGATATCTATTTTACCAGTTGCAACAAAAGGTATTCTATCTGGTGATCCAGTTTTAATAAGCTCTAATTCAACACCTAACATTTCAGCTAATTTAGCCATAATGTCAGCATCAAATCCTACAAGCTCATTTTTTTCATTATATTTAGCAAGTGGTGGTAATCCAGGATTAACTCCTCCTTTTAAAACACCAGATTTCATTATTTCATCTAAAGATCTTGCTTGTGCACTTAATGTTAGTGACAAAAAGATTAGAATTGTAAATAATGATTTAATTATCTTATTAAACATATTTTTTCCCCTCTTCTATTTGTTTATTATTTCTAATGTTAACCAAAAATGAATATTGAAGTAAACTAATTTTAATTATGTAGTATGTTTTATATACCAACTAAGTTTGCATAAATTATCAATTAAGATAGATAGTATGTTTTTTATACCAATGGTAGTGCGGTTATATTATCATTTAAATTGAGATACTTTAAAGTATACTCAACCTTAAGTTTAATAATTTTAAAAGAGGTGGACATTATTACATGAAACAGTGAATTTAAGAATTCATGATTATTTTGAAAGAGGAAAAAAAGTAAGAATAATTGTTAACGATGACACTATAGAAGCTTATGAAGGTGAATGCCTTTCAGTAGTTCTTTTTATATCCAATAAAAAGAATTTAAGAACCTCCCCAAAACTAAAAGAGAACAGAGGTATGTTGTGCATGATGGGATCATGCCAAGAGTGTGTTGTATTGCTAAATGGGAAAAAAGTTACTTCTTGTAATATTTTTATTAAAGATGGAATGGAAGTTAAAACAGGAAATTTAAATGAATTTTAAAAAGGAGTACGATACAATTGTTATTGGTGCTGGACCAAGTGGAGTAAAAGCTGCACTAAGATGTTCGAAAAAAGGTCTAAAAGTTTTAATCATTGACAGCAATCAAAATAGTGGAGGTCAAATTTATAGAGCCCCACCAAAATCCTATGTAAAAAAAAGCAATAAATCTCTTGAAGAAAATTTAATCCAAATAAAATTTTCAAAACATTTAGAAGAAAATAATATAGATACTGCTTACAATCATACAGTTTGGCAAGTTTCACCAGGTTTTAAAATTAATACTTTTAATGAAGAAGGTGCAGTTGAATGGAGTGCAAAAAATTTAATAGTTGCGACAGGAACTTATGAAAAAATAATTCCATTTGAAGGTTGGACTACACCAGGAATAATTGGATTAGCAGCTTGCACAATTATGTTAAAATCACACCAAACTATACCTGGAAATAAAATAATTTTATCAGGTAATGGTCCTTTATTAATTCTTGTAGCTTACTATGTGTTAAAATTTGGAGGTAAAGTTGATGCAATAATTGATACAAGTTCAAAAATTAAATGGATACAATCAATGTTTTCTTTAATCTTAAATCCAAAAAACTTTATTCAAGGTATTTCTTGGATTTTTAAAATTATTCTTTCTAAAGTTCCTATTTATTCAAACTCATTAGTTACAAAAGCAAATAAAACTCAAAATGGTATCTCTGTTGAAATACAAAATATAAAAAATAAAAAGATAAAAGTCTTGGATACCGAAGTACTGGCTATAGGCCATGGTCTTACTCCAAGCACTGATATAACACGATTATTGAGAGTGGATCACTTGTATAACGAGCTTAAAGGAGGATGGATTCCAAAATTAGATAAATATTTTAGATCATCTATGAAAGGATTATATATAACCGGTGATGGTGCAGGAATATCTGGAGCCATTGCAGCAGAAGATAAAGGTGAATTGGCCGCTTGTGCACTCCTTAAAGATCAAAATATTATAAATGAAAAAGAGTTTAATAATACGACTAATAAAATATTAAACAGATTAAAGAGATATGAAATATTTGCAAAAGGTATTGCTGAACTTAATTCTACACCAACAAGTCTTATTAAAAATATTAATGACAATACTATTTTATGTAGATGTGAAGATATTACAAAAAAAGATATTAAAAATGCAGTTAATAATGGTGCAAAAAATTTGAATCAAATTAAGTCATGGACAAGATTTGGCATGGGTCCATGTCAGGGAAGAACTTGCCAGTACTCAGTTGCAAAAGTTGCATCAGAACAACTTAAATGCAACGTTAAAGACTTAGGTTACTTGACGGGAAGAACTCCTTTAAGACCATTCCCTCTAGATAAAGCAATAGGTGATTTTGAATATGAGGAAATAACCAAAGTTGAGGCAGCGCCATTATAAAATTATGAATAATATTGATATCGCAGTAATTGGAGGAGGAATAAATGGATCTTCAGCTGCACTTCACCTTGCAAAAAGTGGTCTTAAGGTTTGTGTAATTGATAAAGACTCAATTTGTAGAGGTGCCTCAGGAGTAAATGCTGGAACTTTAACAATGCATATGACAAGAGCAAAACTAATACCCTTTGCCAAAAAAGGATGGGAGCTGTGGATGAATACAGATAAGTGGCTTTCACACAACATAGATGTAAAACAAAAACAAGGTCTTTGTCTTGCCTTTACAGAAGAGGAGGAAGAACTTTTAAATGAAAGATCTAAAGTAAGAAAAGAATATGGTGCTGATATAAAGATTATATCAAAATCAGAAGCTCTTAAAATTGATCCAAACATTAATAATAAAATTAAATGTGCTGCTTTTTGTGAAATGGATGGTTATGTTAGTGCAAATCAAACAGGTGACGCTTATACAAAAGCTCTTAAAGAAAATAACGTTGATATTATTGAAAATTTTGAAGTTTCAAATATTAACAATTCAAACAATACATATGAGATTGTTGCAAAAGATGGAAAAAAAATTCATGCAAATAAAATTGTTTTAGCGACAGGAGTTTATTTAGAAAAGATTTTAAAATTATTAGATATTAATATTCGAATTAAATGTTTCCCTCAACAATTGATTGTAACTGAAAGAATGCCTGAACTTCTTAAAACTGTAATTACAGTTGCTCATGGGAAGTTATCATTAAAACAATTTGAAAATGGTACAGTCTTAATTGGGGGTGGATGGCCAGGTAAAGGAAATATAGAAAACGGTTACAATGAAACAATTCCAGAAAATTTAATTGGAAATATGAGACTTGCTTGTCATGCTATACCAAATTTAAAAAACTCAAGAGTTTCAAGGGTTTGGTTAGGTTTGGAGGCAGAAACTGATGACGCTATGCCAATAATTGGGGAACTACCAAATTTAAAAAATGCTTTTATAATAGGTTCTATACATTCAGGTTACACAAGTGGCCCATATATGGGAAAATTATTATCAGAAAAAATTTTAGGTAAAGATGTTGATCTAAGTTTATTTGATATCAAAAGGTTAATGAATTAATGACAAAAAATCTTAAAGGTATCTATGCGGCTACAGTAGTTCCGTTAAGAAAAAATAAATCAATTAATATGGGTGCTCTGTCTAATCATATAAAAGATACTATCAAAACGGAGGGTATAAAAGGGCTTTTGCTAAATGGGCATGCAGGAGAAAATTTTACTCTTAACGTAGATGAGCAAATAAAAGTTATTGAAATTGCAAAAAAATATAAAAAATTAGATAAAAAGCTAATTTCAGGATTAAATTTTGAAGATCCTTTGCTAGCTTCAAATGTAGCAAAGAAAATGATAAAAGCAGGCGCTGATGCCATATTAATATTTCCTCCCTTTTCATGGTCTCAAGGAATTTCTCATGAAATGATTTATCAACATCATAAAGTGATTTGTAATAAAATTTATAAACCTGTTTTTATTTATCAATCTAGTATTTATTCTGGACATCTTTCTTATAAAAAAGAACTTTTAAAAAAACTATTGAAAATTAAAAATGTTATAGGAGTTAAAGAAGGAAGCTGGGACTTTAAAAATTATGTAAATAATTATAAATTCTTAAAGAAAATTAAAAAGGATTTTTTAGTTATGGCTTCAGGTGATGAACATTTATATCCATGCTTTAAATATGCAAGTGATGGTTCTCAAGTGAGTTTGGCTGCAATAACACCTGATAAAATAGTAGAGCTAATTAGACTTATTGAAAATAAACAATATTCCGAGGCAAAAAAATTAGATAAAAAATTATTAATTTTAGCAAAAAATATTTATGGTAAATATCCACCAAATTTTGCTACAGCTAGAATAAAATATTGTCTTAAAGTTTTAAAAAAAATTCCTAGTGATTTGATGAGATCTTCAATTTTTCTTAATACTAATGAAAAGATTCAATTAAGAAAATCCTTAAAAGCTTTAGGATGTAAACTTTAAATTATTTTAAATAGAAAAATTCTCTAGGAATAAATTTTCTAATAAACGTAACTTGAAATTTCAGATTTTAGGAATTTACCATACCCTTTTTCACCCTGAAGTTCTCCATCTTGGACTATTATTTTTCCACGACTTAAAACTATACTTGGCCAACAATTTACTTTCATTCCTTCATAAGGTGTGTGATCGGTATCATGATGAAGATTAGAGTTTGTGATGGTTTTTTCTATTCCTGTTTCCCAAATTACAATATCAGCATCTGATCCTATACTAATAGTTCCTTTCTTTGGGTATAAGCCATAAATTTTTGCAGGATTAGTAGATGTTACTTCTACAAATTTATTTATTGATATTTTTTTACCTAAAACTCCATTAGAAAATAACAAAGGCAGTCTTGTTTCAAGACCTGGAACTCCATTTGGTATATGTTTAAAAGGAGTTTTATTACCTTTAATCATTTTACCTTTATCACCTTTAAAATTAAATGGTGCATGATCAGAAGACAAAATATCAAATGTTCCATTTTGAATTCCATTCCAAACATATTTTTGATTTTCAGGATCTCTAGGTGGAGGACTACAAACATATTTCGCTCCTTCAAAGTTATCTTTATTCAAATCATCTCTTTTTAAAAATAAATATTGGGGACATGTTTCAGCAAGAATTTTGTAACCTTTACTTTGCGCATCTCTAATTGTTTCAATTGCTTCTCGATCAGAAACATGAACAAATAATATTGGTGTGTCAGTTATTCTTGATAGCGCAATAGCTCTATTAGTTGCTTCACTTTCAACAACGCCAGGTCTAGAGTCTGCATGATGTATTGGATCTGTTTTTCCTTCAGCTTCTAATTTTTCTGTTAACCACTTTAAACATTCATAATTTTCAGCATGTACCATTACTACAGCTTTTTCTCTTCCAGCAGCTGCAAGTATATCTAAAATTTCTCGATCATTAAGCTGTAGATCTTCATACGTCATGTAAATTTTAAAATGGGTGTACCCATCTCTTACTATTGCGGGTAATTCTTGATTAATAATATTCGGACTAGCATCACTTATAATCGGATGAAATGTATAATCTATGTAACTTTGGTTATTTGCTCTCGTATGATATTCGTCAATAACCTCTCTCAAACTTTCTCCTTTAAACTGAATAGCAAAAGGCATTACTGTAGTAGTGCCTCCAAAAGCTGCCGAACGTGATCCGCTCTCAAAATTATCTGACATTTCAGTACCATCTTTAGTACGCTGATCTAAATGGCAATGACCATCAACACCTCCTGGTAAGACATACTGATTTTTAGCATCAATTACTTGTTTTGCTTCTTTAGATGAATCTTTTTCTAGAAAAACAATCTTCTCTTTATCAATTCCAATATCACAATTAAAAACATCAGAGGCAGTTGCAACTTTTGCGTTTTTGATAATTAAATCAATCATGAGAAAATATTATCGCGTTTAGATCAAATTGACAATACTTAACTAAATTGTAAAGGTTTTCCTTCTGCATCACCTAAAATCTCACCATCTTGCATTTTAATATTTCCAGCAATAATTGTGTGAGTTGGTGTTCCTTTAAATTTATAGCCATCAAAAGGTGTCCAACCACACTTACTTTCAATATTTTCATTCTTAATTTCAATCGTTTTATTCATGTCAACGATTGTAAAATCAGCATCAAATCCTTCTTTGATAAAACCTTTGTTTTTAATTCCAAAAATCTTAATTGGATTTTCACACATAAGATTCATCAATTGATTAAGGCTAAGTTTTCCATCGTTTACATGATTTAACATTACTGGCATTAAAGTTTGAACTCCTGGCATACCTGACGGACTATTGGGATAAACCTTATCTTTATTTTCTCTTAAATGTGGCGCGTGATCAGAGCCGATTGTATCATTTAAATTATTTCTAACTGCGTACCATAATCGATCATAATGAGATTTGTCTCTTAAAGGCGGGTTCATCTGCGCGTATGTTCCAAGCTTATCATAGCAGTCTGGCGCATAAATTGTTAAATGCTGAGGAGTTATCTCAAATGTAATATTTCCTTTATGCTGTGATAAAAAGTCAATTTCCTCTTTTGTTGTAATATGAAGAACATGTGCTTTCTTATTATATTTATTGGCAATTCTAACAATTCTTCTAGTAGATGAGATTGCACACTCAGTACTTCTCCAAACTGGATGAGAATGAACATCTCCATCTTTAATTAATTTTTTATTCATATTTAAGATTGCTTCATCTTCAGAATGAACTGCCACAACTTTTGAGCTATTTTCAAACACTTTTTCAATATCCTCTTCTTCTGCAACTAATAAATTACCAGTTGATGATCCTGCAAAAAGTTTAATTCCACAACAACCCTCTAAATTTTCTAAATCAGCTAACTCATTTCCATTATCTGCTGTTGCACCAAAATAAAATGCATAATTGCAATACATTCTATTTTTAGCGAGATCTAATTTTCTTTGAAATTCTGATTTGGTTGATGTTGGTGGATTAGTATTAGGCATCTCAAATACACTAGTAATCCCTCCAGCAATCGCAGCCCTACTTCCTGAATGTAAGTCTTCTGTGTCTGTTGAGCCTGGTTCTCTAAAATGAGTTTGTGTATCTATACATCCAGGTAAAACTGTCTGTCCCTCAACATTTAATGTTTCTTTTGCTTCTTCAGAAATTTGACCGATTTGGTGAATTTTACCATCTTTAACAGCGACATCTAAGTCTTTTAATTCTCCATCAATATAACAATTTCCATTTTTAATTATAAGATCTAACATTTGTGAAAAAAGTTATTATATTAAAAATTATAACTAATCAATTATGAATATAAAAAATGTTTACATTTTAGATGATAGAGCTATCCTTTACATTAATGGTGAAGACACAAAAGAATTTCTTCAAAATCTAATTAGTAACGACATTAATAAAGTAAGTGAAGCTAACACATGCTTTACTTCTTTATTGTCTCCTCAAGGAAAATTCTTGTATGAATTTATAATAGTCAAACATAAATCTGGTTATCTGATTGATTGTGAAAAGTCTCAAGTAGATGGATTATATAAACAGTTAAATACTTATAAATTAAGATCAAAAGTTGAAATCCTTAATCTTAGTAATGAATTTGTTGTAGCTGCATTTAGCCATGAAAAGTTTCTAACTTTTGATGAAGCTAAAGATAGTCCTGGTTTTACCTTAAAATATAGAGAGGATCCAATTCTACTTGATCCAAGAAATAAACAATTAGGAGCAAGATTAATTATCAATTTAGAAAAATTATATTTATCATTAAAAAAATTAGACTTACATGACTCTGATCTTAAAGATTATTATTCATATAGCCATTCATTGGGGATAGTCCCAAAAGACTTAAACAAACTACAAAATAAGATATTTGGTATTGAGTGTAATTATGAAGAATTAAATGGAATTGATTTTAAAAAAGGCTGTTACGTTGGACAAGAAAACACAGCAAGAATTAAGCTTAAAAATAAGCTTTCAAAAAGATTGTTACCAATAAATATAGTTAAAGGTGAGTTAAATGAAGGTGAAAGTATTTATTATAATGATAATGAAATTGGTAAAGTATTAATAGAGAATGATTACCCATTTGCTTTAATTAAGTACTTAGATGAAAATTTTAGTGAAAAATCTGAATTTAATACAAAAGAAGCTTCAATAAAAATAAGAAAACCTGATTGGATTAAATCTTAATACCTAAATAATTATTTACAAAATGTTTGATAAACAGTTGAGTAATTTGCTGCAGCTTGAGAGTATTCTAGAGCTTTTTCTTCATTTTTAGTTTTTTTCCAATGTTCGTCAGCTTCTTTTAGAAAATAACCAACAGCTACATAAATTTGACCACAGGTCATGTGATCATATTTTTTTTCATCAGCAATCAAGGTATTGCAGGACAAAATTAATAACAAAGTAGTTAGTAATATTTTTTTCATTAATTATTTGAATATATACAAAAATATTAAGATTATAAATACTACGATTATCCAAATACTAAGGTTTTTAAGAAATTGCTTTAATTGAGAATTTGATTGCAAAAAACCAGGGAGAACTAAAAGCAAAACTCCAACCATAAAAATTACTGAGAGAAACTTATCCATAAAATTAAAATTAACAAAGATTAATAGGGAAGTCCAAAATTACTATAAATTGAGAGATTTAAAAAAAATCCCTTAAAAAATTCGTCTTGGTGCGGTCGGAGAGACTCGAACTCTCATGGACTAGATCCACACGGCCCTCAACCGTGCCTGTCTACCAATTTCAGCACGACCGCAGTGTGTCATAATAAATGAATGACAACCATCTTTCAAATTGCTAAAAACTAACATGGAATTTACACAAGAAGTGCAAAAAGCAACAGATCCTATTTATCAAAAAATTTCAAAGGTAATGCCTGAAATAGAATGGTCAGTGCATGCTCCTTATATTCACAGAATCAATCAATTAAAAAAAGAGAAGAACGCAATTGTTCTTGCTCATAATTATCAAACTCCTGAAATATATCATGGTATTGCAGATGTTGCGGCCGACTCTTTGGCTCTAGCAATAGAAGCTGCAAAAACAAAAGCAGATATAATTGTGATGGCGGGAGTTCATTTTATGGCAGAAACTTCAAAATTAATGAGCCCAGAGAAAAAAGTTTTGCTTCCAGATATGGACGCGGGATGCTCACTGTCATCTTCTATAACTGGTAAAGATGTTAGATTGTTAAAAGAAAAATATCCAGGTGTACCAGTTGTTTCGTACGTAAATACTTCAGCAGATGTTAAAGCAGAAACAGATATTTGTTGCACTTCAGCAAATGCCGTAAAAATTGTTGAATCTCTTGGCGTTAAAAAAGTTATATTTTTACCTGATGATTATCTTGCAAAATATGTTGCCTCTCAAACAAATGTTGAGATTATTGCCTGGAAAGGGATATGCATGGTTCATGATCAATTTAATGAAAAAGAAATACATGATATTAGAGAAAGAAATCCAGGAATAAAAATTATAGCACATCCAGAATGCCCACCAGAAGTAATTAAAGCAAGTGATTTTGCTGGGTCAACTGGAGGAATGATTGATTATGTAAAAAATAACCAACCAAAAAAAGTCATGATGGTTACTGAGTGCTCAATGAGTGATAATATTCAGGTCGAAAATCCTAATGTAGAATTTATTAGACCATGTAACCTTTGTCCTCATATGAAAAAAATTACCTTGCCAAAAATTTTAGATTGCTTGGAAAATGAAACTGGTGAAATAATAATGGATAAAGAGACAATTGAAAAAGCAAGAATTCCTGTTGAAAGAATGGCTGCTATAGGCAGATAAAACTCTAGTGTCAAAAATAAAACTTAGCAAAGATTTTATTCGTAATACGGTTAAGCGAGCGTTAAATGAAGATCTCTATCCTTCTGGAGATATAACTTCAAGTTTAGTTAAAAATGATAAAATTATAAAAGTTAAACTTTTGTCCAATCAAGATGCAGTTATTGGTGGATTATTGTTTGCTAAATATGCTTTTGATTTGGTTGATGATAAAATTAAATTTATAATTAAAAAAAAAGATGGCTCACAAGTTAAAAAAGGTTCTTTAGTTGCAACTATTGTAGGTAAGGCCAAAAATATACTAATAGCTGAAAGAGTTGCTTTAAATTTTTTATCTCATATTTCTGGAATAGCTACTAAAACAAATAAATTTGTAAAACTCGCAGGAAAAAAATGTAAAATTTGCTGTACAAGAAAAACAATTCCAAACATAAGAGTCATCCAAAAATATGCAGTTAAATTAGGTGGTGGTGTGAACCATAGATTCAATTTAAGTGATGAATTTCTAATTAAAGACAATCATATCGCTAGTTCAGAAATTAAGAAATTAGTTTTATTAGCTATTAAAAATAAAAAAAATAGAAAAATCACAGTTGAAGTTGATAATCTGAAGCAGCTTAAATCTATTATAGGTCTTAAATTTGATACCATTTTATTTGATAATATGACTATCAAAAATTTAAAAGCAGGTATCAAAATTGCTAATAAATATTATGAAACAGAAGCATCAGGTAATATCAATTTAAAAACGGTTAAAGCAGTTGCTGCAACTGGAGTAGATAGAATTTCTGTTGGAAGTATTACTCATAGCGCTTCTGCAGTAGATTTAAAATTAGAAGTCTAAGATACAAATTTAGATAGATCAGGCTTAAAGTATTTAGGTCCTTTCATTACTTTTCCCGACTCATTATAAATAGGATTGCCATCCTCACCTAACTTACTCATATTAGAATTTTGAACTTCATCAAAACATTTATCTAAATCAATTCCAAATGCATGGCCAGCTCCATAAGCTACATATAAAATATCTGTTAATGCATCTGCTACTTCTAATAAATCCTTATTATTCATTGCTTCTTTAAGCTCTTCTAATTCTTCTACAATTAAATCAATCCTTAATTTATTGATTTTATCAGTACTAAATGACGGTTTGTTTTTAACTTCTTGACCAAAAGTTTTCATAAAAGTTCCAACTTTATTAAAATTTGACATATTGCTCCTGTAAGTTTTTAAAAATTTAATGTACAATTATAATTATTTATTACTTAGATATTAATCAATGAAATTAAGAAAAGAATTTGACAGTATTGGAAGTGTTAATGTCCCTAACAACAAATATTGGGGAGCATCCACCCAAAGATCTAATAAGTTTTTTAATATAGGTAAAATTCTTGTAAATATTTCTATAATCAAGTCTATTGCTATTATTAAAAGGTCAGCTGCAATAGTGCACTCAAAAGATAAATTAATTAGTAATAAAATATCTAAAGCAATTATTAGGGCATCTGACGAAGTTATAAAAGGTAAATTAGATGAGAATTTTCCTCTAAAAGTCTGGCAAACAGGTTCTGGAACACAGACTAATATGAATGTTAATGAGGTAATTGCTAATCGTGCAATAGAAATTTTAGGTGGGAAAAAAGGATCAAAAAAACCTGTACACCCCAATGATCATGTTAATAAATCTCAATCAACTAATGATGTTTTTCCAACAGCTATGCACATTTCTGTTGCAAAAGAAACTATCAATAAATTATTGCCAAGTTTAAAGATTTTAGAAAAAGAATTAAAAAAAAAATCAAATGAATTTAAAAATATAGTTAAAATTGGAAGAACACATTTACAAGATGCAACTCCACTTTCTCTTGGACAAGAATTTTCAGGTTATCATGTACAAGTTAAAAAAAGTATTGAAAGAATTGAATATGCTTTAAAAGAAATTTACTATCTTGCTCAAGGTGGAACAGCAGTAGGTACAGGAATAAATTCAAAAAAAAATTTTGATAAAAAGATTGTAAAAGAAATTACTAAATTTACAAAAATTCCATTTAAACCTGCTGCAAATAAATTTGCTGAACTTGCAGCACACGACTCTATTGTAAATTTTTCTGGTACTTTAAATACTTGTGCAGTTGCATTAATGAAAATATCTAATGATATTAGGTTTCTAGGGTCAGGCCCTAGAGCTGGATATGGTGAACTTATACTACCCGAGAATGAGCCAGGTTCGTCAATAATGCCTGGAAAAGTAAATCCTACTCAGTGTGAGGCTGTAACTATGGTGTGTGTAAAAGTTATTGGAAATCATAATGGTATTACAATAGCTGGCTCACATGGTCATTTTGAATTAAATGTTTTTAAACCTTTAATTGCTCACAATATTTTACAATCAATTGATTTAATAGCTGATAGCACAAAAAATTTTGCTATTTATTGTGTAAAAGGAATAAAAGCTAATAAAAAAAAAATACAAGAGCATCTAGATAATTCTTTAATGCTAGTTACGGCTTTAGCTCCTCATATTGGATATGACAATGCTGCTAAAATCGCAAAAACTGCACTTAAAAATGATACAACATTAAAATTTGAGACATTGAAAACAGGGCTAATAAACGAAAAAGACTACAACAGAATTGTTGACCCTAAAAAAATGATTTATCCTGCGTAAGATTTGATAGCCTCATTCATTAAATTCTTAAAATGAATTCTGTTTTCTATTTTACTTTTTTTTGAAATAAATTGATTTAAAACTTTATTTACTTTTTTATTAGTCTCATCGTTAATTTTAATATCTTTGAAATTAACTATTTCCTGATCAAAATTGTAGTTAAAATTAAATTCAATTTTTTTTAATTGTTTTCTATAGTTTCTTGGAGTTTGTAAAAATTTATAAATCTCATTAAAGTTATTAATATTTAGAATAAATTTTCCATCTAAAATTAAGTTATTGTCATTAATATAAAGAAGACTATCAGATATTTCAAAATCAACATAATCTGCCCAACTAAATTTGGTATTATCTATATCAATCAAACCTTCTTCTACTTTGATTTTAGCTACCAAATTAGTCATATTATCATATGGTAAAATTTTATTTGAATTAATCACGCTTACAATATTAAGGTTTTTGTTATTCAAAATTTCAGTTTTAAAAAATTGGGTTAAAATTGAATCTGAACTAAATAATTTTGAAAGATCAATATTTTCTGTATCACCATTTAAGTTTAAAAAAAATGGAGTAAAATTAATGTTGCCATTATAATCAAACTTAGGATTAATTGATTTATCAAAAAAATTAAAATTAAAAGAATTTTTATTTAATGTATAATTTGCTTCACTGTTATTTTTATTATGCGTTAAATTAATTAATCCATTTTTTTCAAATCCTGAATAATCATATACTTTATCCAGCTGTAGTTTTAAAAGATTTAAATTTATCTTAGAATATATCTTCTTATTAATTACATCACTTTGTAACGTGAAAGAATATGGAATATTGAATATTTCATTATTTGCATCAAGTGTATTTTTTAAGAGTTTATGATCATAATAATATTTCATTTTGTGAATTTTTTTTATTATCAATACCTCATCATCAATATTACGATAAAAAATATTGCTATTGCTAATCTCAAAATCAGAACTTAAAAAATTATTATCTAGTAGTTTTATAAAAAAATCGTAATTTTTATTATTTAAATTAAAATTTGCATTATCTAATAAAACTGCATCAACTTTAAAATTATTTAGCGAAAAAAAATTCTTTGCAGATAGGACAATCTTTAATCTATCTATATTTGCTATATTTTGATTCTTTTCTAAAATAGATACATTGTTAAATGTAAAATTTGGCCATGGAATTAAACTATAGTTTATATCTTTAGAAAAAGTAAAATTTGTATTAAATTTATTAGATAGCTGATTTTCAAGTTTAGTTATAACTATATTTTTATTGTATAAAAAAGGTATGGATAAATATGATATAACTAATGCAAATATTACAACTATGAATATAAAAACTCTTTTAGGTCTTGTAAAATCTAGAATTTTATCTCTTTGGAATAAAAAATTTAATTTGTTTAAATATTTTTTTAATAGACTATCAGTAAATGAATTAGCCTTTTTTAAAAGTTTGACAAAATAATTATGTTTACGCATATAAATTTAATAAACTTATAAAGAAATATTTTGAATGATAAACTCTGATTATCTTAAAAATTTAAATAAAGCCCAAAAGGAAGCAGTATTGCACCTTGATGGCCCACTATTAATTGTTGCTGGGGCAGGATCTGGTAAAACTAAAGTTTTAACTTCAAGAATTGCCCATATTATTAAGGAAAAAAAAGCATTTCCTAACCAAATACTGTCGGTAACTTTCACAAACAAAGCTGCCAAAGAAATGCAAAATAGAATTAGTAAAATGCTAGGATCAGCAGCTATAGGGTTGTCTTGGCTTGGAACATTTCACTCAATCTGTGCAAAGCTATTGAGAAAACATGCTTCAGCAGCAAACCTAAATTCTAATTTTACAATTATTGATACTGATGACCAAATCAGATTAATCAAAAATATTTGCAAAGCTGAGAATATTGATATTAAACAATTAGCCCCTAGATTTATTCTGGCGATAATTGATAGGTGGAAAAATAAAGGATTTTATCCTACAGAAGTAATAATCAATCATAAAGATATTTATGAAAAAACTATTTTACCTCTTTATAAAATCTATCAACAAAAATTAATAGATTTAAATTGTTGTGACTTTGGTGATTTAATTTTACATTGTGTTAAAATCTTAGAAAATTATCCAGATATAAGAAAAATCTATTCTAATAATTTTAAATATATTTTGGTTGATGAATATCAGGATACAAATTTTATTCAGAGCAAATGGCTTAATTTACTATCTGAAAAAAATAAAAACTTATGCTGTGTGGGAGATGACGATCAATCTATCTACAGTTGGCGTGGTGCTGAAATTAAAAATTTTTTGGAATTTGATCAAGTTTATGAAAATACAAAAGTAATAAGACTAGAACAAAATTATAGATCTTCACAAAATATTTTATCAGTAGCTTCAAATTTAATAGCTAATAATCAAAATAGAGTTGGAAAAACATTAACCACCACTATGGAAGAAGGAGATCTAGTTAAATTAAACTGTTTTAAGAATGGTAAAGATGAAGCTATTGGTGTGTCTGATGAAATTGAAAAAAAATTAAAGAAAAAATATTCATATAATAACATAGCAATTCTAGTTAGAGCAATATTTCAAACTAGAGAATTTGAGGAAAGATTTCTTAAAATAGGTATGCCTTATAGAATTTTAGGTGGAACTAAATTTTATGAAAGAGCAGAAATTAAAGATTGTGTTGCCTACTTAAGATTAATTCATCAACAAAAAGATGATTTGGCTTTTGAAAGGATTGTTAACAACCCCAAAAGATCTATAGGTGATAGCACTTTAAAAGTTATTCATGAATGCTCTAAAGAAAATCACTTAAGCCTAGAACAAGCTTCAAAAAAAATGATCGAAGATAACTTAATAAAGCCTAAAACTAAAATTGGTCTTAGTTTTTTTCTTTCTGCATTAGATAAATGGCGAAATGATATTTTGATAAAAAAAATTAGTCATATTAAATTATTACAAATTGTTTTAGATGAGTCAGGTTATTCTGCTATGTTAAAGAATAAGAAAGATGTCGATAATGAAAATAGGTTAGAAAATATAAAAGAATTATTAAGTGCAATGAAAGAATTTGATAATTTAGAGAGTTTTTTAGAACATGTCTCGCTTGCAACTTCTGTAGATCAGGAGTGGGATGGTGAAAAAGTTAATATGATGACAATGCATGGATCAAAAGGGTTAGAATTTGATGCTGTTTTTTTACCTGGATGGGAAGAAGGTTTATTTCCTCATCAAAAATCTATTGAAGAAAAAGGTCAAAAGGGGCTAGAAGAAGAACGTCGTTTAGCTTATGTCGGCATTACAAGAGCTAAGAAAAAAGCTATCATATCATTCTCTATGAATAGATTTTATCAAGGTGATTGGATTGACAGTATGGCTTCGAGATTTATAGAGGAATTACCTGAAAAATATTTAGAGAAAAATTCATTTTTTGATGAAGAAATAGATGACAGTAATGATTTTGAATTTAATCAGGATTTTGAAATAGAAGAAGGCACGAGAAGCCCTGGATGGATTAGATATCAAAAAAGAATTAAATGATAAATAAAATTAAAATTTTAAGAAATAAATTTAAGAGATATAATATTGATGGTTATATTATTCCTAAAAATGATGAATATTTTACCGAATATTCTAAAATTAATAGATTAAAAATTATATCTAATTTTTCAGGATCTGCAGGTTTAGCTGTTATTTTAAAAAATAAAAATTATTTATTTACAGATGGAAGGTATACAATTCAAAGTCAAATAGAGTCTGGCAAAAACTTTAAAATAATAAGCTATGAGAAAATTATTAATTGTGATTTATTTCAAAATTTAACATTAGGAATTGATCCAAAGCTATTTACTTATGATCAAATTAAAAAGTTTTTTTTAAAAAAGAATAAGATTAAATTTATTAATAATAATTTAATTGATGAAATAGAAAGTCCAAAAATTAATGATAATTTTCCATTTTTTTCACTAAGTAAAAAAATTGTTGGGGAAAGCCATATCTCAAAAATTAATAAAATTTCAAAATATTTAAAAATAAATAATTCTGATTATTTATTTGTAAGTGCCCCTGAAAATGTAGCATGGATTTTAAATATCAGAGGTGGAGATAGTCCAAATAGTCCTGTGCCAAACTCCAGACTAATTATAGGTAAGGATAAAAAAATATTTTTTATAGCTAAGATAAAAAAAAATAAAAAACTCCTTAAAGAAAAAATAATTCATTCTAATAAATTAATTGAAATTAGTGAATTTTCAAAAAAAATTCTAGAACTTAAAGGTAATAATTTTATAATAGATAATAAGTCTTGCTCAATTTTTTATGAAGATATTATTAAATCTCAATTTAAAATTACTAAAAGAGAAGACCCAACTTATCTTTTAAAAGCAATTAAAAATAAAATTGAAATAAAAAATATGATTAATGCGCATATTTTTGATGGTGCAGCTCTTACAAAATTTCTTTATTGGATTAAGAAAGTTAATAAAAAACAAATTAATGAAGTTCAAGCACAGAATAAATTAGAATCATTTAGAAAAATGAATAAAAATTATTTATATCCAAGTTTTGATACAATTGCTGGTTCTGGTAAAAATGGAGCAATAGTTCACTACAGAGCTAAAAAAGAAAATTGTAGAATAATTAGAAAAGAAGATATTTTATTATGTGATTCTGGCGGCCAGTATAAATATGGTACAACTGACGTAACTAGAACAATTTGTTTTTCTAGGCCCAAAAAATACATTAGTGATATTTTTACAAAAGTTCTTAAGGGTCATATAGCAGTTGCTAACACTAACTTAAAAAAAGACAATATTGGTAGCAAAATTGATAAAAGAGCGAGAAAATTTCTTAAAAAGAGTGGTCTAGATTATGCACATGGAACAGGTCATGGGGTAGGTTTTTTTCTCAATGTTCATGAGGGTCCCCAATCAATATCTAAGATAAATAAAGTTAAAATAAGAGAGGGAATGATTTTAAGTAATGAGCCAGGCTACTATAAAAAAAACAGTTTTGGTATACGTATCGAAAATTTAATATTTGTAAAAAAAACTAAAAATAAAATTTTTTTTGAAAACTTAACATTGGCTCCAATTGAAAAGGAATTGATTAATTATAAACTTTTAACTTCAATGGAAAAAAACTATTTATTTAAATATCACGTCAATGTTTATTCTAAAATATCAAAGTATTTAAATTTAAAAGAACGAAAATGGTTAGCTAGTTTTATTTAATAGTTTTAAAAATTGATTTTGATCTAAGATAATTATGCTTAATTGTTTAGCAGTTTCTATCTTTCTTTTGGTGGGTTTCTCACCCACAATTAAATAGCTTAATTTTTTTGAAACATTACTTACCGTTGTGCCAGAGTTTTCTTCAATCAAAGATTTTGCTTCAGCTCTACTAATACCGTTAAGTTTTCCAGTCAACATAAATGTTTTATTTTTTAATATTCCATTATTATTCTCAGCCAAAGTATCTCTAATATTTAAAATTTCATGCAGTTGTTTTAATATATCTAAATTAGTTTTATTTGAAAAAAAGTTTTTGATAGAATTTATCTGAGTTTCACCAATACCATCTATATTTAAAAGTTCATTATATTTTTTATCTTTAGATAGATCTTTAAATTTAGAAAATGATTTAAAATATTTTGAAATTAATTTTGCATTTTCCAAACCAATATGTCTAATTCCTAATGAATAAATTAATTTTTCTAAAGAAATATTTTTTTTTTCATTTATTGAATATTTTAAGTTTTCAACTGATAACTTTCCCCACCCCTCAAGAAATTCTATTTTTTTAAAATCTAATTTAAAAATATCTTGAGGTAATTTAATTAATTTTAATTGATAAAAATTTTCAACTATTTTTTTTCCGAATCCCTCTATATTAAGTGCTTCTTTTGATACAAAATGTTTTATTTTTTCAATAGCAATTTTTTCACATTCATAACCATCACTTGTGCATCTTCTAACAGCATCATTTTTTTTTGTAATATTATTAAATTCTTTAACTGTTTTTGATCCACATGAAGGACAATTTTTAGGAAAAATAAACTTTTTAATATCTTTAGATCTCTTCTTTATATTAACAGATAATATATGGGGTATTACGTCTCCAGCTCTTTCTACAACTACTGTGTCACCAATCCTAATATCTTTTCTATTAATTTCATCTTCGTTATGTAATGTCGCATTAGAAACAATTACTCCCCCTATGTTAATAGGCTCTATCTTTGCAACTGGTGTTAATGCACCTGTTCTTCCAATTTGGATATCAATACTTTTAATTATTGAAATTGCTTTATTTGATGAGAATTTATGGGCTATTGCCCACCTTGGTGCATTTGCAACATTACCCAATCTTTTTTGAAGTTTAAAATCATTAATTTTGTAAACAATTCCATCTATGTCAAAGTCTATCTCAGCTCTTTTTTTTTCAATTTTACTATAATTAACTAATAAATTTTTAACATTAGTAATCAATTTATTAAAAGGATTTGTCTTAAAACCCCATTCATTTAATTTATCCAAATATTTAATTTGACTTTCAACCTTTAAACCTTGTTCATATCCAAAAGTATAAGCAATAAATTTTAATGGAATTTTACTTGTATCATTAGGATTTTTTTGTCTTAATGAACCTGATGCAGCATTTCTAGGATTTGCAAACTTGTCTTTAATATTTTGGAAGTCACTATTTTGAATAAATACCTCTCCCCTTATATCAATTTCCTTTGGGAAATTATTTGATACGATCTTTTTAGGAATATCTTCAATTGTTGCAAGATTCTCTGTAATATCTTCCCCTTCTTTACCGTCGCCTCTTGATAGTCCTTTTATAAAAATACCATTTCTATATGTTAAAGATGCTGAAATGCCATCAATTTTCGGTTCTGCACTGTATGAAATCTCAAAATTTTCTTTTTCAGATATAAAATTTAAAATTTTTTTTTCAAAATTTAAAAGATCGTCTTCTGTAAATGCGTTTGCCAAAGAAAGCATCGGAACTCTATGTAAAGCTTTTTTAAAGTTTTTTGATGGCTTGTAACCCACTATCTTAGATGGAGAGTTTGCTGAACTAAGAAAAGTATAATTTTTTTCTAATAATAAAATATCTTTTTTTAATTCATCGTATTCTTTATCTTCAACTAAAGGTTTGCTTTTATCATAATAATTTTCATTATAATCATTAATCAACTTGATTTTTTGATTGTACTCGGACTTTATTTTTTTTTTATCCATCTCAATCAAGTAGAGATTTAAATTTTTTCAAAATATTATTTTTATTATTATTTTTTTTGAAATTATCTCTTTTATCTTTTTCATATGATTTATTAAATACAGCATAGGATTTTTCATACCACATTGATGATTGATAATTATAACCTAAAAGTTTAGCATATTTTGCTGCCTCATTTTTTAAGCCCAGCGTATAATGAATTTCTACTAATCTATGTAGTGCTTCTTCTGTGTAAATTGTTGTTTCATAATCATCTATAACTTTTCTAAACCTATTGATTGCTGGTATCCATTTTTTTTTTTCAAAATAATATCTCCCTACATACATTTCTTTTGATGCCAATGTATCGTTTATAAGATCTACTTTAAATTCTGAGTCTAGTGCATAATCTGTATTTGGAAAGTCTCTCATAACAATAATGAAAGTTTTTTTTGCATCTAAAATTGATTGTAAATCTTTTTTTTCATCCACAATTTGCTCATAGTAAGAATTTGCCAATAAATAATAAGCATAATCTAGGTTTTTATAATTTGGATATACTTTTATAAATCTTAATAATTCAGCAATTGCATCTTCATAATAATCTTGCAAATAGTATGAATAAGCAGCCATTAATGCTGATTTGGGTGCCCAATCAGATTGTGGAAATAATATTTCTGCTTCATTAAATTTTTTTGCTGCAAACAATACATCTCCTGTTTCTAGAGATTTTAAACCTTCTTCATATGCTTCTAAAACCTGTAGATCTAAACTTTTTTCATTAATAACTGATTTTTTAACGCTATCTTTTGAACAAGAAATATTAAAAGAAAGTACAAGAAATATTAAAATAAACTTAATCATTTTTGATACTTTATATAGATTTAAAAACTAATTTTAAAGATATCTTTATTCTAGGCAATTGATTTCAATAGATGTCTATTGATTAGTGTATGTGGGAGATTTTTTTCTTTAATTTCTAGAATTGAAAAATTTTCTTTACTTTCAAATACTTTTCGAAGTAATTGATTTGTTAAATAATGACCACCTTGCGAACAAGTTATTGCAGCTACCAGTCTGTATCCTGACGTGTATAAATCTCCAATACAGTCTAATATTTTATGATTTACAAATTCTTTATTATTTCTCAAACCTTCAGGATTAAGTACTTCATTATCTTTAACAACCACCGCATTATCTAAACTACCACCTTTTGCTAATCCATTTTTCTTAATGAGTTCAATATCTTCGAACAAACAATATGTTCTAGAATTGTAAATATCTGTCAAATCGTCTTCGTAGACTTTAACTTTATTTCTTTGATTTCCAATTACTTCATTTTTATATTGAAGCTCAAAATCTATATCTAAAGATAACGTTGCTGGCTGAATTGAAATAAATCTTTCTCCATCTGAATACTCTATCTTTTTGTTAATCTTAATAATTTTAATTGGAGCATCACTCACCTCAAATCCTGAGGATATAATTTTTTCAATGAACTCTTTTGCAGAACCATCCAATATTGGGACTTCTTCATTATCTATTTCAATTAGGACATTATCAATTCCTAATCCAAATAATGCACCCATTAAATGTTCTATCGTAGATACCTTAACTCCAAATTCATTTTCAATTGTTGTATTTAATGATGTGTTAGTAACATTCATAAAATTTGGATAAACTAAATTTTCACTCTTTAAATCAACTCTTTTAAAAACAATACCATAATTTGGATTTGCTGGCTTAATACAAACATTAACATTTAATCCACTATGAAGAGAAATACCTGTAAATGAGACTTCGTTTTTAATTGTTTTTTGAGTTAAGTAAGACACTCAATTCTTTTAATTGGATTTAATTAAATTTCAAAAACAACAAATATTACTAGAAAAAACAATTTTAACTGAAAAATTGGAAAAAGTTTTCAAAAAAACCCTTATTTTTAATATTTTTTGGAATTAAAGTAATTTCGTTGACATTATAGCCATTTCTTATTTTCTGTACAATCTCTGGTAATTCTAGTTTTTCATCTTTTAGTTGATTCTCAAGATAATTTAAGTCAAAAAATTGCTCAACTTTAATTTGATATTTTTCAAAAATTTTATCAAAAATTTGCTCTAAATTTTTTGAAATAGAAATAAAATTAACTTCTAAACATAAATCATCACTTTTAATATTGTCTTCGAAGAAAAAATATCTTTTACCATTTATAAGATAATTATTTACTATCATATGTATAATGTTTTGATCTCTGTAATTTTCTTTAAATAAATCTTTGATTTCAGTAAGAGTATTTTTTAAACTTTCACTATTTACTAAATAATCATAATTTTTTTTTTTAATACTGATATTTATATTTAAATTTTGACTATTCTCTATTATCACAAAAATATTTTTAATAAATTTTTTTGATAATTTTTCAATTCTAAAAATATTATCATCTAGAAATTTAGTAAGATTATTTAATTCCTCAAAATCTATAATATTTTTAATCTCGAGTTCTTCCTTGTATAAATTTTTAAGATTTATTTTATCAAATAAAAAAATTTCAAATTTATTTTTTGAAATACTTAAATAAGTTTCAAGATCTTCTTCAATCATTTATAATAATTTGATTATTAATTCTTGCGTCTACTACTTTGGTATTTTTAAAATTTTTATTTTGTAAAAAATCTAACACAAAGTTTAAAGTATGTTTGTCAAAATAAGACGATAATTTAATTATTCTATTATCTTTTAATTCAATGTCCCACCTTCCAGATGGATAAAAGTATAAATTCTTAACTTTTTCATAAGATAATTCTGAATGATCAATAATCTCTTTAAAATTTAGAAATTCATGAATTTTAGGTTTGCCAAAAATAAAAGGTAAGGAATTATTATTTTGATTATTATTAGAGAGTTTGCCATTTGCTCCAACTAAAAATATTTCTTTCTTGTGATTTATTTTTGCTAAAAATTTAGTTTTTTTAATATTAATATCTAAAGTGGATGGGTATCTTTTAAAAATTTCATAATCTTGTACTAAATTGTTTGAGCTTATTAAGTTATTAATTTGATTTTCATTGATAAAAAATAAATTATTTAGATTTAAATTTTTAATCTCTGTTAATAATGATTGATTATCTCTTTGGCCAAGTCCTAAAACATTAACATCTTTAACTTCTTCGAATTTAATGCTGATAAATTGATTATTATTAATTGACGCTACCAAACACAATAAAAAAAAATATAATAATATATTTTTACCTTTTCGTTGATGCATCTTGTAAAATCCATTCTATTAATTTCATAAAACTAATTCCTCTGTATGCAGCTATTTCTGGAACTAGGGACATTTTAGTCATGCCAGGCTGAGTATTAATTTCTAATAGATAAAATTTATTTTTAAAAAATTTAAAATCAGACCTTGTTACTCCTTTACATCCAATAACTTTATGTGCTTTCAATGCTATACCAGTTACTTTAGCTAGATAATTTTTTGATATATCTACAGGAATAATGTGCTGAGTTTTTGCATTAGTGTTATATTTTGCCTGATAGTCGTAAAATTTTCTTTTTGGTTTAAGCTCAATGGCTCCAAGTTTTTTGTTGCCCATAATTGCAACTTGAATTTCTCTTCCACCAATAAATTCTTCAATCATTACTTGTTTATAAGTTTCCATTAATCTTAGAGTTTTTTGTATATTATTTTTTGTACAGATATAAACATTAACACTTGAACCTTCATTGATAGGTTTTACCACTACTGGAAATTTTAATTTTTTTTCAATTTTTTTGATAATCTCTAAATTATTTTGATCAAATGAGTATTTAATATATTTTGGGGTGTCTATGTTATTTTTAATAAAAATTTTTTTAGAAATTTCTTTGTCCATGGCTATTGCTGATGCAATAACACCTGAGTGAGTATATGGAATTTTAAATTGTTCCAAAATAGTTTGAATGTATCCATCTTCACCAAACTGACCATGTAAAGCATTAAAAATGATTCCTGGTTTAAATTTAGTAATATTTTTTTCTAAATTATTATCTGGTTCAGAAATTTTTACTTTATAACCATTCTTTTTTAATTCTTTAGCCACCTGAAATCCAGTATCAAGACTGATTAATCTTTCCTTTGAAATTCCACCTGAAAGTATAAGTATTTTTTTTTTCAATTTATTCTAAAATTTTAATTTCTGTTTCTAATTTAATTCCAGTTTTTTTTAAAACATTTTCGGACACATATTCTATTAAATTTTTCATATCATCAAACTTTGCATTGCCTCTATTTATAAAAAAATTACAATGTTTTTTAGATATACAAGCATCTCCAAAAGATTTTTCTAATGAAACTGACTCTTTAATTAATTCCCAAACTTTTTTATTTGATTGGCCTACTGGATTTTTAAAAGTACTACCACTAGTTTTCAACCTTAGGGGTTGTGTTTGTTCTTTTTTTTCTTTTAAGCTATCAGTTTCTTCTTTAATTAACTTTGAGTTTTTTTTAAACCCTTTAAAAGACGCACTTAAAAAAATTAAATCATCAGACAATCTGCTGTCTCTATACTTGAATTCAATATCCTTTGCCGGAATTGTCAAGACTTGCCCAGATTTATTAATTGCCTGAATAGAGATTAATATATCTTTAAATTCTCTTCCAAAACATCCTGCATTCATTTTTATTCCTCCTCCTACTGTGCCCGGTATACATGAAAGAAACTCAAAGCCACCCAAATTATTATCCATTGCAAATTTTGAAAGTGAATTATCTCCAACTGCACTTCCGGCTATAATTATATCTTCAGCTAATAAGGAGAGATTATTAAAATTATTTGAGAGTTTTATTACAATCCCGTCATACATCTTATCTGTTATTAATGTATTGGAACCTCCTCCAAGAATAAATATTTTTTCTTTATCTTCAATTTTTTTTAAAAATTTAATTAATTCTTTTAAATCATTAGCCTTATAAAAAACTTTTGTTTTACCTCCAATATTGAACCAATTTCTTTTTTTTAAATCATAATCTAATTTTAAATTGTTAAATTCTAATGATAATTTCTCTAAATTTATGATCATAATAATAAATTTGGTATTTCCCTCATCCAAGTTGAGATTGTTCCAGCCCCCATACTAATAACAATTTTTTTTCCATAAATATTGTTTTTAATATATTTAGCTAGTTGAAATTTATCATCAACTAAAAATAATTTTACTTTTGAGTTTTTAATTATTTCTTTTGCAAAATTTAAATAGTTAAAACCTAATTTAATTTTTTCCCCTGCAGTATAAATAGGAAATAAAATTACTTTATCAGAATCCTTAAAAGCATGACTAAATTCTTTTCTTAAATCTTTCAATCTAGATATTCTATGAGGTTGGAAAATACATATTTTTTCATACTCTTTATAAACATTACTTACTCCATCTAACACTACTTTAATTTCTGTCGGATGATGAGCATAATCATCAAAAAAATCTACCTTGTTATAAGTAAAAATTTTATTAAATCTTCTTTGAACACCTTTAAAGTTTCTTAATCCTTTTTTAATATCTGAAATTGTTAGCCCAACAGTCATTGATAAAGCAGCAGCTGCAACAGAATTTCTAATGTTATGAATTCCTAATAATGGAATTTTAATTCTTTTAATTAATTTATTTTTTTGATTTGGTAAAATTATTCTTAAATCAAATTCAGAATATTGTCTAAATTGACATATATTTTTTATGCAAAAATTTGCTTTGGAATCTAAACCATATGTATAAAAATTTTTATTTTTGAGTTTTCTGATTAAGTTTTTATTATTTTTATCATCTAAACAAATAAATGATTTTCCAAAAGATGGAACTTTATTTACGAATTTAACAAAATATTTATTCAATTCATTCATGGAACTGTAAAAATCCATATGCTCTCTATCAATATTAGTAATAATTGAATAAGTGGGTGGAATATAAATAAAGCTACCATCAGACTCATCTGCTTCTAGGATTGACCAATCACTTTTACCTAATTTTGCAGAGTTATTGATTGAGTTAATTACACCACCATTGATAATAGTGGGGTCGATCTTTGTTTCCTGAAAAATTGAAGCAATTAAAGAAGTTGTAGTTGTTTTGCCATGTGATCCCGCTACCACAATATTCTTTGTTAAAGAGACTATATGCGCCAACATTTCTCCTCTTTTATATATGGGTAATTGTTTTTTTTTAGCCTCTATTAATTCTGGATTATTTTTTTTAATTGCTGAAGAAATAACTACAATAGTTGCTTTATTAATATTTTGCTTTTTGTGTCCTATTGAAATGTTTATTTTTTCTTTTTTTAATCTTTCAATATTTTTATTGTTAGCTATATCACTTCCCTGAACTTTGAACCCTTTACCCTTCATAATTAATGATAAACCACTCATCCCAATGCCTCCAATGCCAACAAAATGTATTATTTCAGATTTTGCTAATTTAATTTTCATCTTATAATTTCTAATAAATTTTGATTAACATTATTCCAGGTGTTTTGATAATTTAAATTTTCTAATTTCTTTATCTTTTTTAAAAAAATTTCTTTATTTTCTAATATATCTAATAAAAAAACATAAAATTTTTGTTCATTAAAATTACTTTGATCAATCAGCCAACAACAATCTTTATTTTTATAATAATTAGCATTCTCGAATTGATGATTATCTTTTGAAGTTGGCAAAGGTATTGCCACAAAGGGCTTATTCAAAAATGCAATCTCAGCTAAACTTGAGGCACCTGCTCTTGTTATACATAAATCTGATTCTTTTATAAGTTCGTCTAGATTTTGAGTAAAATTAAAAACAATATTTTCTATTTTGTTTTCTGAATAAAAATTTTTAAGAAAATTTATATTTTTTTCACTTGTTTGATGAATTATTTTAAGTGGAATTTTTTTGGAGATCTTAATAATTGTTTCATGAATTATCTCATCAAATATTTTTGCTCCCTGACTCCCTCCAATCACAATTAAAGTAAATATCTCATTTTTTTTTTCTCTAGTTTTTATTTCATAATATTTTTTTCTTATAAGAGGATGTATGGTGGTTATCTTATTTTTGAATTTACTTGGAAAACCATTAATTTTGCTAGAATAACATATAATTTTTTCACAAAATTTTAAAAAAAACTTATTTGCTCTCCCAATAGTCATGTTTGGTTCTAATAAAAATATTTTAATATTCAATATTTTTGCAGCTAAACATAATGGTAAAGACATATACCCTCCTGTTGAAATTAATATTTGGATTTTTTCTCTTTTCAATAAATATAAGGATTTAAAAGTAAAAAATATTATTTTTAAAATAATAAATGGTAATAAAATTGATTTTTTTAGTTTCGGTGTGTCTATGACAACAACTTTTAAATTACTAATATCTAAATATTTTAAACCTCTTAGATCAGATGAAATTATAACATCATGTTTAATTTTTAAATGCTCTTGAATTATAGATGCAGGTATAACATGTCCACCTGACCCCCCAGTAGAAATTAAAATTTTTTCTCTCATCCTAAGTGGCTAATATTTCTTTTTGTTAAATTTAAAATTATTCCAGACAATATTGATACACCCACAATTGAAGATCCACCATAACTCACAAAAGGTAAGGTCATCCCTGTTGTTGGAAACAATCTAATATTAACACCTATGTGAATTGTGGCCTGCATCAAAATTAAACTTACACATCCAATTAAAATTAGTTTTATTTTTTCGTTTTTATGAGAATTAATTCGTTTACTAACCATATAAATTAATACTAAAAACAATATTAATATCAATATTATGGCAACAACTCCAAATTCTTCGGAAATGACAGAAATAATATAATCTGTGTGTGCTTCTGGCACTCTATTTTTTAAAATACCTTCACCAATTCCTTTTCCAAAAAAACCTCCACTTGTGATCGACTCAATTGCTTTGTCAGATTGGAAATTATGAGTTCCTATGTCTCTATTAAAAAAAGAAAATATTCTATCTTGAATATAATCAAACTTAGGAACATAGATGATTAAATAAGTTAAAAAAACTAACATAAAAAAACTAAATCCTAAAAGAAAAAAAATATTCACACCTGATGTAAAAATTAAAACTGTTAGAGAAAAAACAATAAGTAATGTTTGACCAATATCAGGCTGCATAACTAAAAACAAAGAAATAATAAAAACTAGGATAATAGATAAGAAGTATTTAAAATAAATATTAGAGCTTTTTTTGCTACAAATAATAGTAGCCAACATTATTATTAAAAATGGTTTTAATATTTCTATTGGTTGAAATCTTGGTAAAAAGAATAAATCTATCCATCTTTTGGATCCCTTAACCTCAATACCAATAATGGGAACTAAGAATAATGAAATTAAAGAAATAGAAAAAAGTATAATAGAATATTTAAATAATTGATCAGCACTAATTGATGAAAAAATAAAAATTATACATATTCCAATAAGAATATAAATCAGATGTTTAAAAAAAAAGAAATAACTATTTGTATCTAATTTATCAGACGCAATTAAAGAAGTTGAAACTAGAGAAAAAAATAACCCAATAATAAATAACAATGTTATAAGAAAAAAAATTTGTTTATCAATATTTTTCCACCATTGATAATAAAATTTGTATATCAAACCATCACTTATCATAAATAGCTTTTTTCACCAATTTATTAAAATATAATCCCCTATCTTCAAAATTTTTAAAACTATCAAATGATGCACCAGAGGGACTAAATAAAATTGTATTTTTTTTTATTTTATTTTTTTTAATATCTTGAAAGATTTTGGATAATGTTATCTTTAAATTTTTGAATTTTTTAACAACCATTTTATCTTTTAATTTTCTATCAAATTCTTCAAGATAATTACCAAAAATATAAGCTTTAAAATTTTTACATTTTTTTTTGGATAATTTAAATTGATCATTTTTTTTTGGTATTCCTCCAATAATCCAATAAATATTATTCAAAATTTTTAATAAATTTTCTGAAGAAGCAAAACTAGTGGCCTTTGAGTCATTAATTATTATTAAATTTTTATTTTCATAAATAGTTTGTTGTCGGTACTTTAGTCCTTTAAATCTGTTTAAAGTCTGCAATAAATCTCTATTATTTAATTTTAATTTTTTTGAAATTTTTAAGACAAAGGCAAGGTTTTCTCTATTACCATGAGATAAAAAGTATTTATTATTTAAGTTCTCTAGTATTTTATTTTTTTCTAAAATATCTACTTTAATAATTTTTTGCTTTAAGCTGTTATTTTTAATTTTATTGTTAATAATTGGATCATTTTTGTTTATGAATGCTACAGACTGATTAGATTGAGATTTTAGTAGTTTAAATTTAGCATTCACATAATTTTTAAAATTTTTATGCCTTTCAATGTGATCTGGGCTAATATTAAGTAATACGGCATATTTAGCGGTAAATATCTTGCTATAATCCAATTGATAGGAAGAAGCCTCTATTACAAATATGGTTTTTTTAGTTATTTTTTTTTCAGCTAAAACTGGATTTCCTATATTACCTATTAATCTAGAATCGTACTTTTGATTTAACAGAACTTCATGTAACAGTTTGGCTGTTGTAGATTTTCCATTAGTTCCAGTTATTGTAATGCTTTTATTTTTGAAAAAAGAATAAAATACGTCTAAATCAGTATGAATTTTTAAAAAATTTTTTTTTAAAATTTTAGATAATTTACAATTTAAAATATCAATACCTGGGCTAATAATAATTTTATCAAACTGAATCTGTGAAATTTCTTTTAAGTTTTTAATTTTTTGCCTTAGGCCTAGATTAAGTTTTTTTTTTATATCATCATCAAATAAATAAACATCAGCTTTATTATTTAGAAATTTAAATGATGAAAGACCACTTTTGCCTAATCCATAAATTAATATTTTTTTTCCTAAAAAAATATTTTTTTTTATTTTCATTATCTCAATTTTAAGGTAGCTAAACCAATCATTGCTAAAATAATTGAGATAATCCAAAATCGAATTACAACGGTTGACTCTGGCCATCCTTTTTTTTCAAAATGATGATGAATAGGTGCCATTCTAAAAATTCGTTTACCAGTCAATTTAAAGGAAATAACTTGAACTATTACAGATATAGCCTCTAAAACAAATAAGCCTCCTGTTATTGCTAATACTATTTCATGCTTTGTAATTATTCCTACCGCACCCAAAGAACCTCCAAGTGCTAAAGAACCTGTGTCACCCATAAAAATTTTTGCTGGCGGGGCATTGAACCATAAAAAACCCAAACATGATCCTATGATAGCTCCACAAAAAATTGAAACTTCTCCAGTTCCTTCTATATAGGGAATTTGCAAATAATCTGAAAAAACCATATTTCCTGTTACATAACTTATAAAAGCAAAACATCCTGCAACTAATATTACAGGTACGGTAGCCAAACCATCAAGTCCATCAGTCAAGTTTACAGCATTTGACGAACCAACAATCACAAAAACTGAAAATGGTATAAAAAACCATCCAAGATTAATTATTAAATTTTTAAAAAATGGAAAATATAGATTAGTTATATCTTGATAATCTACATAATACACAAAGAAACTGACTCCAAAAATTGCTAAAAAAATTTGTGAAAATATTTTAAACTTTGAAGATATTCCTGATGAATTATTATGCTTAATCTTTTTGTAATCATCAAGAGCTCCTAGTAAACCAAAAGAAACAGCAATGTAAATACAAAAAAGGATACTTATGTTTGTTAGATCTCCCCAGCATAAAACAGAAATTAGTAGTCCAAATAGAATAATTACTCCACCCATAGTTGGTGTGCCAATTTTTTTTATTATATGATCTTCTGGTCCATCATCTCGTATCGGATTTAGTATTTTTTTGTTAGAAAAAAATTTAATGAATGGGCCACCAATTATTAAAACAATAATCAATGATGTAAATAATGATAGGCCAGTTCGAAAGGTGATATACTTGAAGACGTTTAAAAACCCAAAAATATCAACAAAATTTAATAAAAATTGATAAATCATTTTATTTTGAACCTTTTAGATTATTTACTATCTTATTGAAGCCAGTTGCATTTGAAGCTTTAACCATAAGATAATCATTATTATTTAAATCATTTTTAATCAAATTAATAATTTGAGAGTTATTTTTTAATATTCGTCCTTTTTTTAATTTTGAGACTAAGTTAAAGGTGTTCAAAATTTTTTGACCCTTTACAAAAACTTTGTCTATCTTAGTTTGATTAATAATCTTAGCAATAGATTGATGTAATTTTTTCGAATGTTTGCCAAGCTCAAGCATATCGCCTAGTAACAAATATTTTTTTGAATTTTTTGAGGTGATTTTATCGTAATTGAGAATTGCTGAACTAAGAGATAATGGGTTTGAATTATAGCTTTCATCAATTAAATTTAAATTTTTATTTTTAAATTTAATTTTTGAAAAATTACCCCTACCATTAGGTGTTTTGAAATTTACAAAAAAATTTTTATTAATTTTAAGTATATCAATAAAAATACTCATTACCGCTAATGTGGCTAGAATATTTAAGATATTGTTTTGAAAATTATTTGAAATTAAAAAATAAGATTTTAAAT
>Ga0115556_1000183_pt1 | contig 40324 bp, 24 predicted proteins | sample COGITO_mtgs_1104_5_FD_87282 | JGI IMG/M metagenome (GOLD analysis project Ga0115556, IMG submission 87282) | Pelagic marine microbial communities from North Sea - COGITO_mtgs_110414 | ecosystem: Environmental > Aquatic > Marine > Epipelagic | place: Germany:Helgoland, sampling site Kabeltonne... | reverse complement strand
TAATTCATTAACTTTATTAACTGTATCTAATTGTGCTAAATCGTTTCTAGAAAAACTTCTTTTATCTTCAAGGTCAACTAATCCAAAGCTATTTATTACTTTCATAATTAATTCTTGTGGTGGCATTTTTTTAAAAATCTGATTTTTAGACATTATTATTATTAAAAAACGAGAAATTAATTCTAATATTTTAAAAAACCGAAAAATAAAAAGCAGTTCAATTTTATATTAAATCGTATTATAATGTCTATTTGTAAAGGGGTATTAAATCTGAGATTAAATGTCCTGATATAATGTATACATGAAGTTATGATGACACACATATTCACGATAACGGTAATGCGTTAATACATAATTTAATGATTGAACGAAAATTATATGATGGTATAAAAGATCTTTTTATATGAAAAAGAATATTACAACATTAAGTATTAATGAAATCTCCAAGATATGATAAGGTTCATACCAGCAAGTTAACCATTAAATTATTTGCTTTATAATAGAAGTTTGACTCATAGTTTTAAAAATTATGTAAATAAGGTTTTGAAAACAAAATATACACATATGGGTATAAATTCAGAAATATTAGGTTTAAAACAAGCATTATTGTGGAGAAGGTTAACAGAACGATATTTTACCTAAATGGTTAAAAAAACAATTTGAACGAATAGACCTTAATTATAATCATCCCGAAGATGAGATTAATGAGTTATTTGATGTTAATTAAAAATTAAAATTGAATTTCGGTCTTAATTTCATCAATATTAAAGCGGGGTAGAAGCAGAATTGCTTCATGAAGAAATCTTTTTTTGTATGTCAAAAATTTAAATTTATTGGGATACAATTGTCTATATTTTTGATTATTTAATATTTTATCTCTTATGTACTCAGGTAATAGGTGTATACTTGTATATGGCATAATAAGCATTAATTGTAATTTATAATCCACAGCCACTAAATTTTCATCAACTGTAAACATCATATCTTGTTTTTTATCAATATAATCATATAAATCATTAATTGTAGGTGAAGATTTATATGGGTAATACCATTCATAATTAATACAGCCCTTAAAATAATAATTTATGAGCCAATATAATGTTTTAATATAATAATTACAAATATCATCAATATCTTCCTTTTGAGTAACGTTATTATAGTACATATAAAACTTTTTTTTCCAACATGTATCTTTTTTAAACTGAATATACTGTTTATTAATAAGTGGTCTTTGTTCAACTTTTACAATGTCTTTTTCATAATCACTCATATTATGTTTGTAAAACGGCTCTTTACTTTTATATTTTTGGTGTATTTGAAAAATTTTCCTTTCTTCAGTATTCATTAAGTTTAATAAAAATTTACTTAATGTAACATTATTAATTTTTAGATTATCATCAAAAAAAGTTCTATTTTTCGAAATAATCTCTTTTTTATAAGCATATATTATTTCATCAATACCATTTTCATCAATACTTAATGAAGGAAATGTTGGTAAGAAATCATTACCTAAAAAGAAACATATAAATATATATCCGTGTAATATTTCATTATTACTTAATGATGTTGATGTAATTTCTGATTTTAATTCACTAATTAAATATTTTTTTAACATCTGAATATTTAATAAAAAATACTCGTTTTTAATATTATTCTGTGTTTCTCTAAGTAAATAAATATTATATTTGTTAATTAATGATAGCATAATTAAATCAGCATCTAATCCATAAATAAAATTATTTCCTTCGTTTGAATTCTCATTTATATATTTCATAATTTTATGCTCACCTTCACCTACCTCATGACAACCAGATAAGATAATATCAACACCGAAAAAACCTTGTTTAATTTTTACCTGAATATATTCTTCCATAAGATTCATAAAATCAGTGCCAGGTGAAATAGCGTTTGTATCCCATTGACAAATATTATGATTATATTTTTGCTTAATACTATTTGTTTCTTGTTTTAAATAAGAACTTTTATAACGTCTATCACGTTGTTGCATGATTTTGGCCATTGGTGCAATACCATCAATACCAATATAAACAAGACTTGATGGATTAACAAATTTAATAATATTTTTTAATTCATCAACTATACTTTCACATAATTTTTCTTCGAACTTATCGTTTGGTAATGTACTATCAACATTGTGTGCACATGTGTGTATTATACCGTTAAAATCTAAAAATAATCTTTCACATTTTGCTTCGTTGCCTGTATAATTAATTTTGATTTCAGGATAAGATGATATAATGGTCTTAAAATATAAAGGAATACCCATGTTCGTATTATAACGTCTTAATTCTTTAAGTAATAATTATAAAAACTTAATATAATACATTGTTATATGAATACAAATATAAAATTAAGGGAATTTAAAAATAGGATAAAACATAATATATATTTGTTAAAATTTTATAGAATAATAATACAGGAGTTGCAATGTTCATTTACATATATAGAGGAAAATATAGAGTTTTTATATACAAACAAACTTATAAGTAATACCGATATTAACTTTTTTTGTGACAATAATGCTAATATAAATTCAAAGTTAAAAATATTAAACGAATTAAATTTATTAAAAATGTATAAAATCGGATATCGTAATCTATTAAAGGAAATCATTTACTTACAAAACTTTCACAAAAATATTATATTAAAATTTGGTACCAAAAATCTTATACTAACATTTAAATGTTTAACTAATAAAAATGTTAATGATTTTTTACCAAAATATATAACTGAAAACATGTCTTGTTTCAGTATTAAACATTTTAATAATGAAGATATAAAACAATATAAAACCATTTTAACGAAAAAAAATGATTATAAGTTGCAAAGTATAAACAATATTGAATACGTTGACCCATTTATTATAAATAATGGTCTTAAATTAATACTCAAAATCAATAAACGTTATTATAGTATTATAATGTTTTCAAAACTAATATATAGTCATTTATCAATATATGTTAAACCGTTTGAAAATAAAATAGAAGAAGTTATAGTTAACTTAAGTAACCGTATTAATAATAAAAAATTTATACAAAATTATGTTAATTATTTACCATATAATAATCTAATTCTTAAAAGTGAAGAACAGCTTTCAAACTATGCAATTTCTTTATTTACACTTTATAAAAAAACACGTGTTAAAAACATTACTACTTTAACTAAAGAAATTAATAATGAATGTCAAAAAAAACAATTTGAAATAATATACAGTCTTCTTTTAGATGATCATCATTTAGAAAATACATATATTGCGAATATTCTTTTAAATGAAATAAATAATAATAATGATGTTAATTACCTTAATATTATATCTTGCCTGCATGTATCCCTTAGAAATAAAATAAAGCGGATACCTAAAATAAATTATAAAGAGTCTCTTGACGACAATGATATTAGTAAATATGAAAACAAAATTTTAATATGTAAATGTAGTGAGCAAGCTAAATTAAAGGCTTATGAAAAAAATAAAGAATTACAAAATCTTAAAAATAGTGAAAATTCATCAAAAGTTATACAGTATTTAGACGGTTTCCTTAAAATACCATTTGATATATATCATAATCTCCAAATACACGACGCTTATAAACTGTTTTTATATAATTACAAAAATATGGTTCAACAAGTTGTTGGACTAAAAAATAATTTAAATTTAGAAAAATTTGATAATATCTTAATAACCGATATTATAAATAGACTTGAAAATAATTCACAAATTTCACAAAGGTCTATAAACAATTTTTTTAACTTTTTTAATATTATTAATAATCAATCATATTACAATATAAACAAAAAACACATGTTAACTGATAAAATAAGTAAAATTTTTAATGAAAAGGACATAATTACTATATCTAAAAAATATAAACTTCGAACTAAGTTAATAAACACGACTATTAAAAAGCTAATAGAAGAGACTTCATTTATTAACGATTATGAAGAATATATATGTGATAATGGATTTGGTAATAAAACAGTGTTTAATAGTCTAAAAAAACAGATTAATACTTCTAAGGAATATTGGAACATATATAAAACAAAACAAAAAGATTATCTTAGTCACGTAGATAATGTTTTAGATAACACTGTATATGGTATGAATGAAGCAAAAAGTCAAATTAAACGAGTAATCGGTCAATGGATTAGTGGCGAACAAACATCAACAGTCTTTGGTTTTGGTGGACCACCAGGAACAGGTAAGACAACTCTTGCAAAGGGTATATCCAAGTGTATAATAAATGAAAAAAATGAACGACCTATTATATTTATAGCGGTTGGTGGGTCAAGTAACGGTTCAACATTAGAAGGTCATAATTATACATATGTTGGTTCAACTTGGGGACGTATAGTTGAAGGATTAATGACTTCTAAATGCATGAACCCAATTATATATATTGATGAATTGGATAAAATAAGTAAAACTGAACATGGGCGAGAAATAATTGGTATATTAATACATTTAACAGACCCTTCGCAAAATAATCAATTTCAAGATAAATATTTTGCAGGTATTGATTTAGACCTTTCTAAATGTTTGATAATATTTTCATATAATAATATTAATGAAATAGATAAAATACTTCTTGATCGTATACATAACATCAATACTAAAACATTAAGCAAATACGATAAAATAAATATAGCTAATAAATTTTTATTACCCGAAATATATAATAATCTAAATCTAAGTACAGAAGACATCTATTTTGACGATGAATCTATAACATATATTATAGATAATTTCACTTTTGAAGCAGGTGTAAGAAAATTAAAAGAAAAAATTTATGAATTAATTAGAGAATTGAATGTTCGAATAATTAATGAAGAATTTTTAGAAAAAATAAACATTAATACTAAACTAATTGATAATATTTTAGGCGAAAATAATAAATTAAACCTACGAAAAATTAACGAATCTCCTCAAATTGGGAGAGTATGTGGTATGTATGCTTCAAGTTATGGATCTGGAGGAATAACTATAATAGAATCATCTAAATCATTATGCGAACAAAAATTATCATTAGAATTAACAGGCAATCAAGGTAATGTTATGAAAGAAAGTATGAAAGTTTCTAAAACTCTTGCTTGGAGTCTTATATCTGACGATATTAAGAAAAAGATAAGGAATGATGACCCATTTGGTATACATATACATTGTCCTGAAGCGGCTGTATCTAAAGATGGTCCTTCTGCAGGAGTAGCTATTACCGTATGTATTATATCATTACTTGCTGATATACCAATCAAAAATAATATTTCAATAACTGGTGAAGTTGATTTAAATGGAAATGTTCTTGCAATAGGTGGACTTGAATCTAAATTAGAAGGTGCTAAAAATGCAGGCATTAAACTTGCTCTATATCCAAAAGAAAACGAAAAAGATATGAATAAAATTATAGAAGAAAATAAACTATTAATAGATAATGATTTTAATGTACAACCTGTTTCAAAAATTATTGATGTTATTAATATTATTTTTGATAATTCATGCATTAAACCTTCTTTTTTAGTAGATAAATAATATATGTTTTAATTAATATGGGTATAAATGAAGCAGTATGTGTAATTCAAAATAGTGATATAACCGGGAATATTGTTTTTAAATACATTAAAAAGGACAAATGTATGGAAATTATAGTTAATTTACAAAATGTACCATCTGGATATCATGGTTTTCATATTCATGAATCGGGTGATCTTCGGGAAGGATGTAAATCATTATGTAAACACTTTAACCCAAATAATATGGACCATGGAGGATTAAAATCAACAAATCGTCATTTAGGTGATTTAGGGAATATTAAACCTGATTTATTTGGAAATGTAAATAAAACTGTATATGAACCAAATCTAAAATTTTATGGAAAATGTTCGATAATTGGTAGAAGTATTGTAATTCATGATAAAAAAGATGACCTGGGTAAAGGGAATAATAAAGAAAGTTTAATAACTGGTAATGCGGGTAATCGAATTGCATGTGGTGTTATTGGTATTAGTAAAAATTGTTGTTAATTAAAAAATATTTATAAATATTATTATAAATATAAATTATGGATGATTATGTTAATGTTAAGTTTATAAACTATGATTTAATAGAATATATTGATAATTCTAAAAATGAGCAAGTTGATGATATAAATTATACTCTTATTGAAACAGATTTACAATTTAAATTAACCACGTTTATTAATACAGTTAATATAATTGATTTCTTAGTTAATTATAGTGATATATATAGTTTTTGCAATTATTCACTTGATAAATTAACAAAACAATATAATGTAGATTCTGTAAGACAGGATATTTTTTATAATGGTACAAAAATAATAGATACCGATGTTTTTTTAGAATTCCTACTATTTAAATTTAATAATAAAGTTAACGAAATATTAATGTTTATAACCCAAACTATATATGCATTTATTATACAATATATACAGGTTTCATTCGATAAAAATATTTATGTTGGAGAAATATCAAACAATAAAAAAAAAATGCAGATAAATATTATTTATAAGGACGGTCAAAATATAGAAATAAAATCGTCTAAAACTCTTAGAATTTTTAAGGTAATTAATACATTAAGTTATACATTAGTTGAATTTAATATTACGTTTGATATATGTTTAAATAATGAATACGTAATTGTTAAACTTTCTAGATAAAAGTATTTTGACTATTTTCAGTATAATTCACAAGCTCTATTATCGATTCATTTTCTATCCAACGTAATGTTTCCCGGTCATACCTATAATACTTTATTTTAATAATATCACCATTATTGCCTTGAAACGTATATACAATATTACTTATTTTATCTATATCATCATTATCATTGATACTTACAATAATATCACCTTTTAATAAATTATATAATGTTGTTGATGGATTAATACTATTATCAATATCTAAAATCATATAACCATTAAATGTTCTTACATAATTTCTATAATATTCTAATACATCTGATGAAAAATAATCAGGAAAACTATTTTTAATTACAATATCCCTAAACAAATATTTGCTTATTTGCTTAACAGGGCATACTGAAATTCCTATCATTTTCCCTAAATTTTTATATGCATAATTCAATACTTTATTTTCCAAATTAAGTGTATTGACTTTTAACTCTTCAAACCTATATTGTTCCATAGAATAAATATTTAAATTTGTATTTTGGTTTATTTTATGGTAATAGCTATATAAATCATTCGCAAATCTACCTATAAAATAACCAGTATAACTCTGTTCTAAAATTTCTTGGCCTTGTGGATTAACAGTTTTATATCCATGTGTATCCATAACTTTTCCCCAATTTACCAAATTTGTTTCTATAACTTGCGTAACTCCTAAATATATTTGAACACCATTCTCAAATCCAAAAACTTTATAATAAGAGTTGTTTTTTAAAGAGGTTTGGTCGTCTAAGAAACTTAATGATTCTTTATAAATATAAATACTCTCACGATTTTCAAGTATTAAAAATTCGATATTTGTAATTTGATTAGTACTATTTTTAACTACCCCACCTTTAATATATAGTTTTAAATTTGTATCAATATTAACTACATTACCAATAGAATCATCTTTATTCGTATTTAGAGTAGCAATATTTAATGAAGTTAAATATTTATCAATACATATTTTAATATTAAATGAAGGTATTGAACGTATTAAGTTATTTTTTGAACTTCGAGTTATACCTAAACATTGCATATGATTATCTATAATCATTGAACCTAGGAAATTATCACATGATAATGATATAAGAGAAGAATAAATATCATAAACTTGTCCAAAATATTTATTAGATGATAAAAGGCGTATATTTGTAGTTTCTTTTCCACATAATATACCTTTTAAAGTTGTTTTATTAATAAAATTATCTGAATTCATTCCTGTAACAAATATTTCATTATTAATACGATTGTCAATTTGCAAATTTGGGAATTCTCTACCTGAAAAAACATGTGATGGATAATATAAAATAGCTAAATCCAATCGGTCATCATACCATAAAACAGTAGTATCAAAATGTAAAAAAGTGTTATTGATATAATGGTAACAACTAATATTTTTAGGTAAAATATAGTTTTGTATAAGCGATGATTGTAAACTATTATATTCTTTAATATACTTTGTATTAGTAACATTTTTGTTACTAATTGATAAAAGATATACACCTCCAAATAAATCTAAAACCATATATAATTTTAATCCATTAATTACAATATAATCAACAATATATGAGCCTTTATCAGTTTCATTGCTTTCGTAATATGAAAAAGAATCAAATGTACGAATATTTGTTAAATTATTATTATTAAAATTAAATATTTCTAAACCTCTTGTATAATTTGGAACTAAAATTTCATCATTATCCAATAAAAAATCATTATAAAAATTATTTGTCAATAAAATAAAATTATCACTATTTACTGTTTGTAATGCAAAATAACCGTTTATGTTATCATCTAAATTCTTATCAACATCAGTTTTAAATATTATATTTGTTACATATAAACTTGTATCATTTCGAATAAAAACATTATTATTATCATCAATATGTAAGCTATTAAAACCACGAAAATCATCATATTTTTGAGTATTTATACCGACCGTGTCTAATTTGATTAACTCCCTATCGCGGTCGTTATCTAATAAATTTACGATATATATATTTTCTTCCTCATTTTCATTAAAATTAAAAGTTTTATATTCTTTTCTGTTTTCAATAGACGTATCTAATTTATCATTAATTATGTAAATTAAAAATAAATTTGGTATATTATTATGTATAATATAACCGCTTATATTGGGGTTTGTATACTTTTTAAATGACATAAATTTTACATGCGAACCATACCATGAAGACTGGTATTTTAAATAAGGCGGGAAAATACCGTTTGTAAAATCAAAAGTATATACATTAAAACCGTTATGTATACATTCACTATTTTTCGGTTGTGTAACAAATAAATAATCATCATATGTATAAACCATATCAAAACCCAATAAAATATTATTTTCATTATCATAGAGGTTTAAATCAATTTTTTCTAATTTTATATTACTATCAAAATCACGCAAGTCAACTACTTTTACTAAGTTCTGACCTTCTGTAAATATAACGCAAACATAATTTAAATCGTCTTGAGTATTTTTTGGTATAAATAAATGCCTGTTAATATTTATACCGTCATCTAATTCTAGAGCTTTTTTTAATATAAGCTTATTTTTAACAATTTCACATATAAATAAATTAGAAGGTGTTAATATTAATGATAAAAAGTGTATGGTTTGGACACCGTTATTATTTAACACAATTTTAATGAACTTTGCGTCACAAAAATTTTTATGGTCTATAACATATTTAGTAGTTAGACCAAAAGTATCCATATTATCTAATATTTCTAAATTCTTACACAATAATGAATCTTTATCAAGTTTTGGTAATGTTATATTACTGAATGGTGATATCATATAACTTGAACCATTATGATTAACTATACATGAATTTGTATGATATGACGAATTTATCAATTTAATATTCCCTGAACTTTTACAATAATCCAAGGTTAATTCTACATTTGATTTTTCAGACATTTGAGTTATATGGTCTAAATTATATATAGCACTTTTATAGTAATTTATGCTACTCATATATAAATAACAGATAAATAATCTCAAGTTAGATACAAATATGAATATAATTAATTTACCACAAGATATTATATTGTATATTATCGATTTTATTAATAATACTAAACCATTTGTATTATTTAGATATTCCTGTAATGATATACTGAATTTAGTTTCATTTTCTAGGATTTATTATAAAGGTTCATTAATTGAACATACTTATTATGTAAATAAAATAAAACACGGTGAAAATATAATTTATAATGATTACCCAAATATTAAAACATTGCGAAAATATAAATATGGTAAATTATATGGTATTACAAACCATTATAATAATACAGTATTACGAAAACATATAAATTATAAAAATAATATGCGACATGGTAAAATGAAAACATATGATGAATATGGTAATTTTATATCATATGAAAACTATTTTAATGGACATGTACATGGCAAACAAATACTATATAATAAAAATGGTAAAATATTATATAGATTATTATATAATATGGGTAAATTAAATGGTAAACAAACATTTAATTATATGAGTGGGAATATAAAGTATAAAAAAGAGTATATTAATGGTTTAGAAAATGGCAAACAATATGATTTTATTGATAACGATAATAATGATATAACCTCAATATGTAATTATATAAATGGTAAAAAAGAAGATTATCAATATTATTTTTATAAGAATACAACTATAATTGGTAAAATTATTAATTATAAAAATAATTTAAAACATGGGGAAAGCATTTATTTTTAATGAAAATTAATAAAGGTTATATGTTGTATGGGTTCAATAAGACTTTATAAAAAATGAAGATAAACTATATTATTGTAATGTTATTGAATAATTCATATAGTAGAATATAATTTAATAAATTTATTATATACTAAACAATCATTTATACCCCTATCATATTTTTTTGTTAATAAATCTTTATCATCATCATCTAAATTTAATAATAATTCGTTTATATTTATATATGGGTTTAAAATAACTATTGAATAATATATTCGAATTATATGAATAAAAGTATGTATATCCTCAACATTTATATTATTTAAAGAATCATTATAATATAGTATGTCTTTATTGTTTTTAATTAATGGTAAAATTATGGTTTTCATGTAAGAAACATTATTATTGAATATGTCATTTATTTGGTCATTATCATTTAATTTACTAATAATATTATTTACTATTTCTTTAATAAAATTACAATTACTATTAATTATATTTATAATACTTATTCGATTTACATATTTTTTACTTTTTTTACCTCGCTGATTTAACAACTCTAAAGGTCCAATTGTTTTATTAATAACAAATGTACATGCATCATTTATATTAATGTCATCATTATCAAATAAATTTTCACTAATATTATTATTTTTACTAAAATAGATATACTCAGTATATAATAATATTGATCTCTCACATAAAAACATAGTTAACTTAATATTAAATGTATAATAATAAAGGGTCCAAAAAATAATATCAATCATATTAATCGAAAGTTTTGCAAGATGTTTATCATTTAATCTTGTATATGTATTTTCAAAAGCTGTAGTAATACATTGAATATAATAACTATATATTTTTCTAAGGTCATTAAGAGAATATATTTCTTGTTTTTTTGAATTAATAAAATCAGATATCTCACCTTCTTTAGTCAATAATGTCATTTATCTAATGTTATGTTTTATTTTACGATATAATACAACAATTTTTATTATTATCAACTTCGATATTAATACTTTTTAAAGTACGTTTTGGTATATAAACTACCTCACTAAATATATTATTAATATTAGTACCTTTTTTTGCACTTACATATATCATTTTAATATTGTATTTTTCACATATTTTATTTGCAAAAAACACATTATCTTGATAATTTTCGTTCATTAAATCCATTTTATTTCCTAATAGTACAAATGTCGCGTTTGGAACTTCTTTAGTTAATTGTTCTAATTTTGTTTTGCAATAATGTATTGTTTCTCGGCGCGTAACGTCAAAAACCATAAAAACATAATCAGAATTTCGATAATATATTGGGCCGAGTGATTCATATTTTTCTTGACCAGCAGTATCCCATATATCAAATTTAAAATCTTTCATACTAATTTGAGCAAATGATGCACCTATGGTGGATTTAATATTTTCAGCAAACTGTTTATTAATATATCTATATATTATACTCGATTTGCCTACATTGGCTTTACCTATAAAAACCCCTTTTACAGAACGTTTATCCATAATATCATTGGATAATATAAATATAAATATACATACGCTTTTAATTTTGCAAAATATAAACTACTTAAAGCTTATTTCATTAATTAATATGTCACATAACATACAACCAAATCTTTCCGCGATTTATGTGATCTACTTTATAAGAACCCTAAAAGTAGCCAATGTGGTTGTACTGCAGTATATACTAAGACAACATTTGTTGGGCCTTACAGGATATATAAATCAAGAAGCATGCATTAGTGTGTGAGATAAAAGTTTTTAGGAGGTAGACTTTTTACTGTGGCCGAAAGACCTCTTAGTTTATTATTATATTATTCCCTCCGTTAATTATATCTGGGTTTAGCTCAGTTGGAAGAGCAATCGACTGTAGATCGATCGGTCAGGTGTTCGAATCACCTAACCCAGACAAGATCTGTTTAAAACCTTTTACATGGTTATTAGTTGATTATAGGACTAACAGCAACCCCACTATTTTAATTATAAAATGTCCTATGTAAGCGATATTAGTCCAGAGGTTAGGATGCATGCCTTCCAAGCATGAGACCGGGGTTCAATTCCCCGATATCGCATATCAGATATAATTAACTTTTAAGTTTCGTGGTCTAGTGGTTAGGACGTCTGCTTTACACGCAGAAGACCGTGGGTTCAATCCCCACCGAAACTAAATGATATATTAGTAATATTAGCTTATATAGTAACAATAATAATGGATATTGGACAACGTGTCCGAGTGGTTAAGGAGATGGACTTGAAATCCATTGGGCTCTGCCCGCACAGGTTCGAGTCCTGTCGTTGTCGTAATTTTTAATTATAGTTTTGACAATCTATAATTAAAAATTTAAAAATAAAATCTAACTTTTTAGTTTATAAAAGAAACAAGAATATATCTTTTTCCATTCGTTATAGGTATTCCTCTATGTAAATGTGTCATTTTACCAGGATGTATTATTATACTTCCAATATCGTTGTTACATATTTTTTTGTCTTTTTTAATAAAATGACATCCACCCCCTTCAAAATCATTATTTAGACATATATTACATGTATATGTTGATGAATCATGATGTGGTTTTAACTCTTTTTGACCATCCATACTATACTTCACAATAAATGATATGTTTATTTCTTTTGTTGATAATGCATAACAGTTATATATTATTTTAGATATATACTTATCTACTATATTCCCCCAAATATTTTCTAATCCAATTTCTTTTAAATGTATATCCTGTGTAGGGACATTTTCTTTATTACCTAAACGTTTATCAAATTCATCTGTGTCATTCCCTTTTGACCATTCACCATATTCTTCGCTTTTTTGAATTATTTCATCACAAAAAGTTTTATTAAAAACCTGTATTTTTAACACATCATCTATTGGTTCATTTATTATTATTTTTTCTAAATTATTTCGTAAATCATAAAAATCTTTTGACAAATATTTTTCTTCCCACTCATCATTAAAAATATCAATTTTTACATCTTCTATTAATTCACCATATTTTTCATTATTTAACATGAAAATATAATCATTGTTTTTACGTATATTATAACAAAATGCCATATCATAACCTTCACCTTTATCAACATTATCATAAAAATAATCACTATTAAATTTATGCGAATCAATCAACATACAAGACCATGCATATGGAACATTCATACAACCATATACTCTACCATTAATATAATCAATATAATCAAATGAACGTTTATAAAACCCTTTATTATCTAAATCCCCCCAAACATTTGAAAAAAATGAACCCTTTTTTATAATCAATGGTGATATATAATTCCTTTTCTCTTTTAAAAGATTAATTAAAACTTTTTTATTATGCAAAACACATGATGTTTCTATATAAAACACTTTTTCACATTTTAAAAATTTAATATAATTATCAATCAATTTAAAACTAGTATCCTTCTGTTTTTTTACATATGTTATATTATTGAAATCTTTATTTAGATTATCTAAATGTACACTATCACCAAAATATAATATATTTATCTTATCTTTCGGATAGTCAATATTATTAATCCCATTAATAAACCGATTATTAACATCAATCGTTTCATAAACACAAATCAAAACGGATGGTAATTCATTTTCTGTAAAATTTTCAATACACTTATATGTATATATATCGTTCCAACCACTAAAACAATAATTACTCATTGAATTTAAAAACAGTTTTATATCACTACCTCCATTTGCATGAACAAAACATGGACGATTATTATTATATTTAATACACATTTCTTTCATTTCTAGGACTATATCAGATATTATACCATTCATACAAAGAAACATTTTACAATCATAATCTAATATTATCTCTTCGTTTTCTAAAAAAATATTTGTATAATATAGTTGGTCATCATCCATATCATTTATTTCTGTTTTTAAAATATTTTTAATATCTTTTGCATAACCTATAAATAGTCCAGAATTCAAGTATTTTGTTTTTGTTTCTGAATTAGGGTACTTATCTATTAATGTCGTATCTGGCCATAAATAATATTCTGATGCAAAAACTATTTTATTTTTATAATTATTTTCATATAGTTCGTATACTATACTTGAATGATTATTACCAATAACATCATAACTATCTGTAAAAATAATTAATTTATTATCATCAACAATAGTTTCATTGAAATACGCCTTTAATAAATTAACTTTTTGACCACCACCTGGACCTATTTCCATATTTCCACCACGCCATTTGTTACCAAGACCTAAAATCTTATAATCATAACCATAATAATTACATGATTTAGCATAACGTTTTAAAGCATCATTATTGTCAGTAGCTACAGTTAAAACTAATATATTACTATTATAGTAATTATATGGTTTTGAACTAAAAGTTAAACTATTAGTAAATGCATCAGCATTTGGCTTTAACAACGGTGGTTCAAACGCATAACAATTTATTTTATCACAGTTTTTGAATAATTTTATTAAATCTGTATTGCTATGTTTATTATACATTAATGGTAAATATTCATCTACAGGAAATAAATTATTTAAATAAGTTTCATTATAAAGTTTTTTAGCACACTCAGTTGTTAATACATATCCAATAGTCCAATAACTAAATATAGGTTTTACAACTTTTTCATTGATTTGTTCTTCATTATCAATACCCATTTTTTTCCTTCCTAAGTAAACTAGGTCATAGTCAAAATCAATATTATTAACTGTATTAACAAAATCTGGGTCATTAACAATAAAATCATCTTCTAATATTATTGCACTCTCTATATTTTCATCAACTATTTTTTTCCAAATATTTAAATGCGATAACGCACAACCAATTTCACCATTTGTCATATTAATTTTATATGTTGGTTCATGCCATTTAGAATAAATATTAAAACGTATATCTTCTAAATCGGTTCTTCCATCAACCGCATCATATATTTCATAATTAACCCCCAACATATGTAATGTGTTATTAATTATAGCTCTTTTTTGCGTTTCTTTTTTTAAACTAATAACAAATATTTTCATTATGTGATAATATTATATTTTTTTTAAATACTTTATATAAAATATTTTTATATATTATAATGACAGATACATGTGATTCAGAACTATTATCATGTTTAACAGTTTATACTATAAACAGTATTCATGACGATGGTGCAATTACAATTAACGAAAATCCAACTTCAATATTAAAAGAGGGGCTAAAAGGGACAGTTTTTCCATATAGTAACGACAAAGGTTCACGTTATCTTGTTTATTTTAAACCAGATGAACTTCGTATGATAAATGATATCTTAGAACAAATATCACAAAATAAAAAAACCCGCGAAGATGAAATTATAGAAGAAACAGAAAATAAACTTCGTAAAGTATGCAATATGTGTAATAAAGTAATGGATTTTAATGAATGGACTGAATTAAAATGTAACACCTGTATATTTACATCTAATAATAAAGAAATATTAGATAAAGCTCTTGAAAGTAAAAAAAATCTGTTATTAAAAGTTGGTAAAGATTTAGGACTATCAGAAAATAAATTAAACCAAATTATAACCAATAATGGTTTAGATGGTTCAAAATCACTTGATTTTATAATTGGAGAATCCAAAAAAAGTAATAATGCTCAACAAAATTGGGGAAAAGTGGCAAAACTTAATAAACAGGCTCAAAAACTTAAATTACTTAGTTCAGAAATGAAAGAAAGTAAAGAAAAAAAACGTCTTATTTACCAATATAAACCTTGTTTAACAGTTAAAGATATTGGAAAATGGCATAGTGGTATGTGTAACGATTATGAAGATCATACTCAATTATTATCTAAAGAATTAGTTGAAAATTTAAGAGAACATAATTTAAAACTAGAACAAATCGAAGACCAAAGACTTAAAAATATTAAAGATGTTAATGAGCGGTTTGAAAAATGTATTAATACCAAAAATATTGACAACTGGAATTCTGACAAATGTTACGAATATACTAAAAATCAAGACGTACTTACAAATGAATTATTGCAAAAACTACAAGATAAAAATAATGCATTAAATAAAATTGAACAAGATAGACTTTCTAAAATTGAAATATTAAAGGAAAATTATAGTAAATGTTTTAAACATAATAATATAGCTAATTGGGATAGGGATGGCTGTAGTGATTATACTAACCATAATTCTGTATTAGGCGAAGTAATGTCTGACCAATTAGCAAACTACAAAGGTAAACTTATTGAACTTAAACGTAAAAATTTATTAAAAATTCAACTAACGACTGAAAAATTTACCCCTTGTTTAAATATTCAAGATTTACAATCATGGGTTGATTCTAAAGAAAATTGTGATACATATACACAATTTGAAAAAAGTTTAGATAATGATGTATATAAAAATTTAAATATACATAAACAAACTTTAAAAACTACATATGACAAAAATAAACAAGAATTAATAGAATTAACCGAAAAATTTAACTCTTGTTTACAAACAAATAATCTTGATGAATGGGATAGTAAGCAATGTGATGATTACCAACAAAAATCAGCATTGTTAAAAACTATAGGAAACAAAGATGAGACCTTAGATGTTAAATTATATAATAAAAAAATAGAACTTATTGAAATTAAACAATTAGCTGACGAAGAAGCAAAACGACTTGCTGATGAACAGATTCGATTAGAAAAAATAGAAAGGGAAAGACTTAATAAAATTAAAGAAATGGCTAAACGATATGAAAAATGTCTTAAATCCGATTATAATTCATGGAATCAAAACTTAGTTTGTACTAACTTTAAAAAAAATGAAGATCTTAAAAAAGATGACCCTACCTTATATAAACAGCTTATAAATATAGAAACTGGTCTTAATGAAATAGAAGCAGAGCGTACAAGTCAAATAAAACAATTAATGAAAAAATATGAACCATGTCTTATAACTAGTAATGTTAAAGACTGGAATTCTCAAAAATGTGAGCGATTTTCAACCGAAAAATTACTAAAAGAAAGCATGATAAGCAGCAATTTATTAACAGCTTTAAAAGAACATGATGATAAACTTAAATTATTACATGCAAAAATGTTAGAAGAGGAAGAAAAACTGCGTATTATGCAAGAAGCTTTAAAAAAAGAAAGAGATGTCAATATAAAAAAGTGTAAAAAATGCTTAACATATAATGAGCCTGATATGGAAGGCTATAATAAAATGTGCAATCAATGTATTCAATATGAAAAAGAAGGTTTAAAAATAGGTAATAAATCTGAGTCTTTATTAGAACACCGTAATCATATTACTAAGCTCATAATACAAAAGGAAACCGCTGATAAATTAGCAAGAGAGGTTGAATCTTGTCAAAAAGCCTTTAACTATAATGAATCAAACCTTACAGAGTTTAACCAAAAATTTGGTAATTGTTTACAATTAGAACAGCAAGGTATTGATATAAAAAAAAATAAACCAGGTGCTTTAAAAAACCATCAACAATATATCAGAGATATTGAACAAAAAAGGGTGAAAATCGAAAAAGAACAAGCAATATTACTTTCAGAAAAAAGAAAAAAAGAACTTGATGCTGCAAAATTAAAATCATATAACCATTTTGAAGCAAATTGTAAAAAATATTTGGATCCTACAGAAAAAGAGTTAGAATCTGATTGGAATAACAAATGTGACTTAGATGGAGATTGGACTAAAAATTTAGATAAAGGTAAGTTACAAAAACTAAAAAAGGCTAAACAGTTATTTGAAACAAACAGAGCTCTGTTTTTAAAGCAAACGGAATATGAACTTAAAATAAATGCAATGTTAGAAAATATTCAAAGTATTATTAATAGTGATTTATTATCAAAACAAAAAATAACAAATGAAGCTGATATTAACAAATTAAATGAAATAGTATTATCATTATCAGCTTTATCTAAAATAGAAGGGGTAAATATAACTCCAAATCTCATAAAGACAATTAATAATATTATGACTAAAAAAGGTGGTGGTGGCGATGAAGGAATAATTCCAGTCAGAAACGAATTTGTTGACCATATTAATAAATTTATAAAAACGAATCAAGTTAAATTAACAAAAGTATCGACTTTTATTAACCATTATAATAACAAAATTATACAATGTCAAAATTTGTCAAAGTTTACACCTGACGATTTTTTGAAACTGGATGAATTAGAAAAGAATTATGCTAATTGTGAAGATTATGAACAATTTAATGCTAATTATAAAGGTAAACGACAAGACTTAATAAATTCTGCAAAATTTAACTGGGGTAAACTTAAAGGTAAGCAACAACCAAGAGATATGACCAATTTAACATCAGAACAAATTAATATATTCGATAAATATGCGTCAGCTGGTATAGCAAACGATAATCAACTAGCTCAATCGGAAGCTTTAAACAAAAATGAACAATGTATTCAAAAATATAAAAACCCATCAGATGATGTAATATTAGCAGGTTGGGATACTACATGTGACTCAGGAGCAGGTATACTTAAATTTTTACCAGAAGATAAAGTTCCTGGATTAAATGAGTTAAAAGCATTACATTCTGATATGAAAAAAAATAAAGAAAGGGAAATTAAAGAGCGAACTTCAGCCAAAAACGCAGCAAAACATTTAGCTGAAAAAGCAAAAAGTGAAACAGCCTTTAAACTTCATCAAACAGAAGTTAATAAATGTTTAGATTATGATAATTTAGTTAAATGGGAAAAAAATAATTGTGATGATTTACAAACTGTTAACCAAAATAAACTAAAATCTGCACCTTCAGAAGAATATAATGCTAAATTTATAAAAAATTATAAGACTTTTAATACATCACTTTCTAATCGTCTAAATGAACTTGTTAAACAAACACATGATGAATTAAATAATCAAGTAAATGAATGTATGAAAACAATAACACCAAATGAATGGGAAGATAGTGGTTGTAATAAGGTTAGTCAAAAACTTAAACAATTGCAGTCTGATGTTAAAAATCCAAAAAGTAAAGCTAAAAATTATGAAAAAGAAATAAATGACGCATCAAAGTTACTTGTAGACAAAATTGCTAATATTCATGTCGAAGTCAAAGTTGCTCAAACTGCATATGACAGTGCTGTAAAATTATTAAGCACTTGTAATAAAAAATTAGAAAAAAGTTCAAATTTAGGAAAACAATGTGAAGGAGAACAAATTATGAAAGAGGTGGGTAAATATAAAGTTATATTAGGTAAAACAAAAACTCAAAAACTTATGGCTGATATCTTAAAAATGATCGATTTGCAAAAAAAAAAACAATTAGTCGAAGAAAAAACAAGGGCTGAAGCTAAAGAAAAAGCAAGGGTTGAAGCTAACGAAAAAGCACGTCTTTTATCTGAAGAAAAATCACGCGTTGAAGCTGAGAAACAAAAATTAAAAACAAATGTAAAAAAATGTTTAGAATCAACTAAATCAGCTAATTTTAATAAGGCTGAATCTTGTGGTGATTTACTTATTTCTCAAAAAGGTTTAGAATATGAAAAACAACTACTTGATAAATTAACATCATTACAAAAAGCTGAAAATGATGCTCTAATTGAAAAAGCCAAACAGGAAGCTTTAAGACTTAAACTAATCGAAGAGCAACGTATTTTTTCAGAAAAGGCCAAAAAAGCCCAAGAAGAATTTTTACAGAGTTTTGGTAAATGTATTAATAATAACCTTAATAATTGGAATAAGGATAAATGTGATAACTTATTAAGTAAGGGTAACTCTCAACAAAATAAAGAGTTAAATCAACATATTGATAATTTACGCAAAAAAGCTCAACAAACATTAGAAGCATCTAAACAAATAGAAAAGCAAATAACATTATGTAATAATGCAATTAATTTAGAAAAATGGAATATTTCTAATTGTGATAGTTTATCAAAACAATTAAACCAATATCTAAAAGATATTGATACAAATGGAAGTAATAGCGATTATATGGCATACGAAGATGCGTTAATTAATGGAACAGTAAATATGAAAGAAACTAAAACTAAACTTGCTATTGAAGAAGAACACAAAAATAATGAATTGCGAAATAAAAACAATAACAAATTAACAGAAAATATATTTAACCTTATAAATAATAAATATTCAAAATGTGAAAATGAATGGAATAACAATTGTGATAAATATGACTGGATAAAAGATGAAAACACTCTTAAAAAAAATAATGTACCCACTGTTCAAATATCAGAATTGAAAAATAAATATGAGTTATTAAAAAAATATAAAACAAATAATTATATATTCAAGCCTTGTTTAACGGTAAAAGACTTAAATACATGGGCAATAAATGAATGTCAAGCGTTTCATCTAAATAAAAATACAGTTTCAAAAACACTTTTTGATAAACTTATCAAATATGAAAATTACCTTGATAACGAAGATAAAACAAATGGACGTAAAATAGTCAGCAACTTATTAAGTAAAGTAACACTAAATAATTGTCTACAAACACAAGGAGGTCCAAATAACATAAATTTATGGGAATCAAGTGGTTGTAGTAAATTAAGAAAAGATATACTTGAAAAATGTTCAATATATGGGTTCGATTTTACTGAAGTAGATGAATTAGGTAAAACAATGGGTTTAACTAATATAGCCCATAACTTTTTACAAGAACAGTGGGAAAAAGGAACATTTGATAGAATACCTGAAAAGGGACTATATATAGTACATGCATTAAGTATGAAAGAACAAAATTTGAAGCTATTAAATGAAAAATTTAATAGTAGTGTACATAAAAGATTAAAACCTAATTGTAAACCGAGACATAGTAGTGTAAGAAATATACACGAATGTTGTTCAAAAAAATCATTATCAAGAATGGGTGATAATTTTGAATGTGCAGGTGGTAGTGCAAAAAAATCAAGAAAAAAAAGTCATAAACGTTAAATTAATTAGTATAATATGATAATTATTTAAATTTATATATTATGAAAAAAATCATAAGTAAGATTATTAATATAATTTTACTATTTATTTTTCCTAAATTGCCCTTAAATGATTCAATCTTATCGCTACAGTATTGCATAGTAAATCCAGGAACAGAATATCCACTTGCTACATCGAAAATATTAAAAGGTGATAATTGCATCGCATTTGTCATTAATGAAGGTACTAATCCATTCATTGTTTTTATTTCACCAACCTTTAATCCAGGACTATTATCTATAAATGCATATCTTTGTTTAAAACATGCACCTCCTAATGGATTGGGTATCCAAAGAAAATTTTTGTTACTACAATCTTTATAATTTTTTTCTTTATTTGAATAACAAAACCCTATTTGGGCAAAATATGATGATGAATATACTCCATCTAAAGGCCTTTCAAAAAAAAAATCCTTATACGGTGGTTTCTGACCTTTCTGGGAAGTCTTTATCTCAGAATATCGTTTACATGATTTATCATATATTTTAGGAGATAAGATACCGATTTGAAGTTTTACTTCAGATAATGTTTTCTTCCAAATTTTAAGATTTTTATCACTAATCCCATATGGATATTTTGGTTTAGGTGGCGGTTTTAAAATATTTCCCAATCCAATCGCTCGTGATAATTTATTAATACCTGACCCAATATCATCACCAGCTTTTTTAAGTCCATCGCCAAGTTTATTAAAAAGATTAAAGTTTTCTATATTTTTATTAGTAAAACCTTCCAATTTTTTTTTTTGTATCCTCCAATTTTTTAAGTCCTTATTATATTTCTTTACTTTATTATCAACTATTTGTTTTACAGCTTTTATCATTTTATGTAAAGCTTTAACTCTTTTAGAAAGGTTATTTAATTTATCCCTAACATCAACATTTATACAATCTGGTAAATCTGAATACTTGTTGTTTTTAAATTTAATCGATGAAGAACTATTTTTATTTGGATTTGCATCAGATGTTAATGATAATAATATTTTAATTATAACTTCAACCGTGTTGGTTAATTCTGTAATATCTCCCGTACCACTAATAGTTATTGTCTCACCATCAATATCATGGACACCTCTGGCAGGGTCATATAAATTATCAGTATATTGTGCATAATCCCAATCATAATTTGACCAAGGATAAATCATATTTTTAACCCATGAAAATTTACGAAAAAGATATTTATCGTAAGCAGCACTAATACAATTTAATGTATATCTTCCACCTAATCGAATACATTTTTTTTTTTGCAACATTACTTCTCCGAAAGCATTATCTGCTGCATTTAAAACATCAGTTAAATCGTTTGACATATTTAAAGCAGTATCCATTATTTATAAAATGAGATTTTAATCGATAATATATATAAAATTAGGCAATTGTATTAAATTATATTCTTTATCATTCGCAATTATAACCATTTCAAGTATTTTACCTAAATTATAATTACTTACAAAACCTTCTATATTATTGAACTCAATATTACTTTGTTTCGGGTAAAGTTGTTGATTTCCGATATAAATATCCGATATATATACATCATTATACTTGTCTTGTATATATTCAATAATTTTTTCGATTGTTATATTTTTAAAAATTTCACAATCCCATTCAGTATGATTTTCTGGTATTGAAATAATTGGACATAACATAATTGGGTCCATATCACAACTTTTAATATGTTTTGGTCCATTTGGAATATATTCTATGCAATTATTTTGAATTATGTAATTATTATAAACACCTGTTTTTTCAAATTTGTCGACTTCAATAAAAGCTTTAACTATACCATGAAATTTTGTAAAATTACTAACAACGTTTTTATTTATTATAAATTCTTCAATTATTTGATATGAATTATTAAAATCTATTTTAAAATTTACACATCTAAAACTTGCAAATGTATATATTAACTTTACATTATTTTCAATATTGAATTGTTTAGGTGTATCATTAAATAGTTTCATATCAGGAGATTCATTTTTAATTATTTTTTCAGGAATATTGTTAACCATCTCACATATTTCTGATTCAGAATGATCTAAATCAGAAATAAATTTTATTAACAACTTAATAAAACTAATTGGTATATTTTTATATGAAACCGTCTCAGGATATTTTCTTGGAAATTGCCAATATAATTCACCTTTTTTAGTAACTTCATTTAGTGTATGTGTTTTTTGTATATCATCAATTGTCTTTTCATATAAAAAGTATAGTATTTTACATACGTATATAACAATTTCGTTAATATTATATGGTTCATTACAATATTTATCCTTATCTATTAATTCTAATGAATTTATGGCCCATTTTATACAATGTTCATAATGAAAAGGGTTTTGTATTACACATTCCTTAAATTCTTTTTCCGGTTTTATATTTGTTTTACTCAAGAATGTAGTCTTATTTGGTATTATCCAGTCTAAATTGCATTTATTCTTTTCATATTCAACATTTAAAATTGGGGTATTATTAATAATTGAATATAATTCAAGTTTCGATAAATCTTTACAATCATTCGATATATTAATAGCAGTATTATATTTTGTTTGGTCATTAATATTAATACTATTATATTCTAAGTCATAATCTAAATTACCAAAAACATTCTTTACTATCGTCTTATCTATACGTTCAGATTTATGAAACCATATCTGATTTTTATTATAATGATCAGTATATCCATTCGATATAGAATCAAAACATTTTAAAGCACATAATGTATTAAGATATGATAAATGATTCACAATCCGTTTTTTACTATTGTTTATCCCAAACTCAATTAAATATGTAAGCTCTGTGAAATTTACATTATCAAGGTCATATAATGAATTATACATACAATCATATATATTTTGCTTCTGATTAATTTCATAATTTGGTATCATATAATGGAGTTTCATAAATTTAGAAAATTCTCCTTCATATTTAAGCACAAATGTATTTTGGTCTTTTTTTAAAACTTCTAATTTTAAATTGTGTGGTTTTAATAATACGTAATCCCCGATATTATAATTATTTCTACATTCATCTAATGTTAATATTAAATTATTACAATTAGATATATTAAAATTTAGTATAACATCATAATTTTCATATCTAATTTCGTTAAAATATGTCAAATATGTGTAATTAAAAACATATAACCCTTTTACAAAACTAATTATATGTTGACATTTCAAATTTATAAGTTTTTTTGATATTTCCAAAAAATTTGTAAAGGAGGTGTGAATATAAATGTCACAATTAAACATTTCGTCTTCATTGCTTTTAATAAATTTAATATTTGGGTATAATTTGGTGATATTCGTTTGATATCTATTAACTCTAACTGTATTTAATCCATAATTTGAAAAAATTTCAATAAGTTTGAAACTTGTCCCGTTTAACGGGTTAATTGAAAGTGTTATTTCGGATAAATTAATATTATTCATGACTTATAATTAATATTAATATCAATTTTTTATACCTAAAAAAATTCTTCAATTGACGTTTTTGCATTAATTAATTTCCCGCGTTTATCCAACAACTGTGCTCTCTCTGTTATTACTTCTTGCGTTTCTTCCAATAAATGTTCTTTATTATCATCGTTTCTTGTGACTAACGCATATAAACGTTGATTCATTTCTGAACAACATTTATTAACATTATAATACATAACATATTTGGGTATACTATTTTTAATATTCATAGTTACAGTGCTATAATATGTGTTTAGTATTTCGCGAAAACATTCAGTATCAATATTGTTTGCTTTTGCTGAATTTTGTACAAACTTTATTACACTTCCATTAAAATCTGTATCGTCTGTCCAAATATATCCTTCTTCTATTTTAATAAATGATATTAACATTTTAGAAGTGTTATCACTACATATTGATATAATATCATTTAACATAACTGCTTTTATAACTTTTATTAAATTTGGATAGCGTTTATATGTGTAACTTTCTAAAATATCATCCATCAATAATATTAAAATCTTTTTTATATCATCATTACATAAAATAGTTGGTTCAATTAATAATTTAAAACTATTATAACTTTTATCTAATAAACATGCCTCAATAATGTCAATTGATGGAACTGGAAATGACATATGATTACCGTCACAATTCTCTAAAAAATTAAGTATTTGTGAATCACTAAACAACTCTTTTTTATAGGGTTTTATTTTTTCAATATTTTGACGATACTCATTAAACCGACTTTTAATTTTTCGACCTGCATTATAATTACTCCCTCGTTGCATAAGAGCATTTTTATAATCAGTTGTAAACATGTTTAATATAGAACTTAAATCTTGTTTAGTAATTTCATCATTTGACAAATGACAACCCATTTGAGTTAATTTATTTGTTACATCACATAAACTCTCGTTTAATTCAGTTAATATATTGGGTAAAAAAGTTTTAAGAGATTTTATTAAAATATTAGCTAAATCTTTACTTAATTTGCGTATTCCAACGCGACCACTATATATATCATGACTATAAATGGGGTGATTACTAAAATATTCTTTTTCTAAATCTAAAATACTTAAATTCTTACCCAAATCACTATCAGTTTTTCCTTTTACTACATAATAACCTAATTTTAATTGTAAATCTTTCGATATATCAGTATTTATAAGGTAGTTCCCTATATTATTATCATTATTCATTAAATCAACTTTAGTCAAAACGCCTATAGAACGTTCACCTTTTGGGTCATATTTTTTTATCATTTCAAAAGTCATATCGGTTTCAAGATCAGGGCGGGCAGGCATCGCTGCGATTATAATTGAGGACTCTTTTGATATATATGATGCTATTAAGTCCTGTATTTGTTGTTTAATATCTTCAGGTTGTCCTTTATCAGTACATGCGATTGATGTTAAACCAGGTAAATCAACTAAATTAATATTATTCACATACGGTGAGTATATTCTTAAATTAATTGGGGTACTATTAATATTTTGTTGTTCTCCCGCATACAAATGAGTATAATGTATAATTTCATTATTTATTTGTTTTTGTTGTTCTTTTGTAGGTGTTGGATAGTCAAAACATATTGATTTAGTAGATATCCAAACATTAGATTGATATTTTCCAAATTCTGCGTAATTTTTAGGACCATTTATTAATTCAAGATTAAGTGGAACTCTTGTTACCATTGATTTACCTGTAGGTAAAATATCACTACCAATAATACTATTAAGTAAAGAACTTTTACCTGAGCTTTGAGTACCAATTACAACTAATTTTGGAATATCAATATCGAAAGTATCGTCATTAAATATGTTATTAAGAACGTTAGCAAGCTTTAATATTTGTTTATTATCAGTAAGTGAGTGAGATTCTTCTGATTGTTTAAAATAAGAAATACCTATATTTTCTAAAAATGACATTTATTTTAACACACATTTAATTTATAAGTTAATTTATAAGTTAATTTATAATAACTATATAAAGATTTTACACGTAAAAATTACATAATGAATAAATACCAACCGTCCGTAGTTATAATTGTACCTACATATAATAGACGCTCGTTTATACCAAATATGTTATATACTTTTAAAAATCAATCTTATCCTTCTGAAAAGTTAACTATGTTAATTGCAGATGATGGTAGTGATTCGGTTGAAGATCTTTTAAAAGATGTTCCACAAATTATATATAAACGTTTTGATGAAAAAATTCCCTTAAGTACTAAACGAAATTGGTTAAATGATAATGTCGAGGGCGATATTATTATATGTTGGGATGATGATGATTATTATTCCCTTAATTACGTAAAACATGTTGTAGGCAAACTTAACTCGAATAAGTGTATTATGGCTGGTTCAAGTACAACATACCAATATTATCCAGACACTGGTAAAATTTATAGTACTCCATTCTTTGGACCTAATCACACATGCAATGGTATGACAAGTTACAAAAAAGAATATCTTAAAACACATCGGTATGAAGACGGTAAAAGTTGGGCTGAAGAAAAAGGTTTTATGAATAATTATGATACCAAAGTAGTACAACTTAATAAATTTGGTATAAATATTGTTGTTAATCACAGTACAAATACTTATGACCGTATTTCTACAATCCCAGGCCACTTTACCCTAACTAAATTTAAACTTAAGGATTTTATTAAAGATAAAACACAATTAAATTTTTTCAAAACCCTCAGTATGGAAAATCTAAAAAAAGAAATTTTAATTAGCCACAGTTCAATTAATAAAGCTGTTGATAAAGTGGTTGTATTAACTACTGAAAAAAGACGTGAAAGATGGCAATATATGTATCATCAGTTTAAACAAATCGGTATTTACAATTATGATAAAAAACTAGGTGGATATCCCGATGTGGATAGGTTACCTAAGACGGCATATTCTAAAATTCGCGAGAATAGTCGAATGGAAGATAAAGATTATATTAGAGGGTTTATAGGATGTAAAATTTCACATAGAGATATAATCCAGGACGCCGTCACTAAAGATTATGAGAGTGTACTTATTTTAGAAGATGATGTTAAATTTTTAGACGGATTTGAAGAAACATTTAAAAATGCCATGGAACAAGTAAAAGACCTAGAATGGGATATGCTTTATTTGGGAGGACGTCATCAAAAACCTGTAACATATGAATCTGAAAATATAGTAAAAATGTCTTGTACTTATGGTGCTTATGCCTATATTGTACATAAAAGAGCATATCCAAAAATCTTAAATTATATCTTCCATGAAGATAATGGTACTGAACTTGATACGTTTTATGCTCATGGATTACATGCAAATGCAAACTGTTACTGTATTTACCCCCATATTGTCGAACCTGAAAAAAATGAAAGTGATGTATATGGTAAGGAAATTGATTATGTTGAAGAGGCACGTAAAATTGAAATTATTAGTAAAGATGAATATTTTTATGAAAGTAAATCAAAATATTATCTTGACCGATTAAAAAATAAAGATTATTTTACATATTCTCGTTTTGCTAATTATGAATTTATGTATTTAACTAGTAATGATTTTACTAATTGTGACAAACATGAACATAGTGGTCCACTGTCGGTTGATCTTCGACAAGTTTTAGAAAATCGTGATAATATTGATAAATATGCATCTAAAAAATATATTTATCATTCACCTGATTATGATAGCAAATATAACGAATTATTTAAACGTATGGAATTACCTAAAAAACTATTTACAAAAAATGACTTTTTAAAGGATATGCTTGTTGACCAACCTAAAGATTTTAAAAAATTTGTTAAATATCTAAATGATAACCATACTCTTTTAGTTGGTCCAAGCCATTTAACTCAACTTAAATTTCTTAAAAATAATAGTCATATTGAAACAGAATTAAATGCATTTAAATCTGCAGATGAATTAGATGTTGGTGTCAGAAACTATTTAGAAGAAAATGAAGAATGTCGTTTAATTATGTTTGCATGTGGACCTGCCACAAATTGTTTACTAGATAGACTTCATGAAGATTTTGGAGAAACACATTTTATGATTGATGTTGGAAGTTTATTCGATAATTTTATTGATAATAATAATATTGTTTATAGAAAATTATCTAAGTCATTAAGTGAAATTCGTGAACAGTATGATGGTAAATGGTCTATTATTGACAGCTCATTAAGTCATGAATTTGCTAATAAACCAGATATGGGTAAATCTAATAGTAATAATAGTAATCATGAACTTGAAAAGGCCCTTGAAATAATTTCAAGAATGGGTAATGTTCCAAAAGAAAAAGCATATGAAGCATTAGTTAGAGCTGAAGGTAATGTACAAAAAGCAATTGACGCATTACGTAATACAAACAATGATGATGATGATACGGATAATGATATTGATGACCTAGACCGAAACATTGAAAAAATTGTTAAAAAAACAGGTGTAAGTAAAGAAAAAGCTTTTGAAGTTTTAGTTGATACAGAAGGAAGTGTAAGTAAAGCTATTAAAAAACTTGGAGGGGCTAAAACAACTTCCCCTAAATCAGAACTTTCGGAAGATGAAGAAAAAGATATTAATATTATTATGAATCAAACTAATCTTTCAATGGAAGATGCTATTAAAGCATATAATAAAAATGATAAAGATGTTGTTAGTACTATACTTGAAATTTCTAACTCTGACTCTAAATCGGAACTTTCAGAAGATGAAGAAAAAGATATTAATATTATTATGAATCAAACTAATCTTTCAAGGGAAGATGCTATTAAAGCATATAATAAAAATGATAAAGATGTTGTTAGTACTATACTTGAAACTACAATGTAAAAACCGAAATATAAAACATTAATATTTAATTTTATTTTGAAAATTTGAAATTAAATATTATTTATAATTAACATGCTATTATATAGTGATGATAACGGATACGAAGCCGGTATTGATGAAGCTGGAAGAGGATGTTTATGTGGAAGAGTATATGCCGCGGCTGTAATTATGCCTAAAGAATTTAGTGACGAAACATATCGACAAATTAACGATTCAAAAAAAGTTTCAAAAAAAAATAGAGCTATTTTAAAAGATTATATAGAAAAAACCGCTATTTCATATGGTGTTGGATATTCTGAACCACACGAAATTGATAATATTAATATTCTTAAAGCTACAATGAAAGCAATGCATAGAGCAGTTGATAATATGAAGGTTAATCCAGATAACATTTTAGTTGATGGTCCACATTTTGAACCATATTTAACCGATGACGGATGGATATCCCACCAATGTGTTAAAGGGGGTGATAGCGTTTATTTATCAATTGCATCAGCAAGTATTTTAGCAAAAGAATATCATGATATGTATATTAGAAATCTATGTGAAGAAGATGAATCACTTCATGAAAAATATGGTTGGTTACAAAATGTTGGGTATGCTACTAAAATACATCGCGATGGTATATGTATGCATGGTACATCTAAATATCATCGTAAAACATTTGGATTATGTAAAAGATATTAATCTATATTAATTATGACCTGCATAATGGACAATATTTATTATTTTTTATAATTAATTGCTTTATACATTTAGTACAAATACACAAAAAATATAACCAAATAAATACAACAATATATTACATAGTATTTTACCTTCAATTTTGTTTATATTAAGTTCATCTTCATAATTATTTGTTCCATTGATATTTGTCTCATTCATATAATGTACTTAAAAAGCCATTTTTTAAAATACTTTAATATAAATATATAATAAATGGACGGGTTAAATATTATTAATAAAATTAAAAAAGGGGTAGCAAATACTGCTAAAAACAATATCAATTCAGAAATTAATAAAATGAAAAAAAGAATAAAAACTAATGTAAAAAATGATAAAAATACTAAATTTGAAAATGAATTAAATTTACAAAAATATATCGAAAGAACTGGTGATAAAACATCAAAATCGTACGTTTATCCTTGGAAAAACTTTGATTTTGATTATAAGGGTGAGGTTAAGAAACGATTTAATCCTAAAAAAATGGGATTTAAAAATGACCCTTATTTAAATACATTTATTAATAATGTATCAATGTTACCTAATTATATTGGAGTGCTTTTAGACAAATCTGTACCTGGTAATCAATCTAAACCGGGTATAAGTGATTTAAAAAATGCTAGTAATAAGGGAAAAATAAATAAAAAATATGACAAATTAGGTGAACCATATCCTGGATTTTCAAAAGAATATCCAACAGAAGTTAAAAACATATTGGGGATGGGCAAGTATTCTTCATCGTATTTTCAAAAAAGTGGTTATTGTCCTGCTAAAGGTATAAGTCATAAAGATTGTTTAAATAAAAAATATTATTGGATAACTACAGACAAAATTTTTACCAATGTTAAAACTAATTTTAAAAATATGGAAAACAGTTATAATTATGTAAATTTATATAATAGTAATGGACAATCAACAAGTCAAAGCTCTATGTTAAAAGATATTCGTGGTAATGAATATTTTATTGTTAAAGGTAAAAATGGTAATTTTAGCGAACGATTAAATAAAAACGTTTCAAAAACTCTCAATAATAATCATTTTATTGAAATAAAGGGAGGGAAATATAATGGATTATATTTTCAAAATATGGCTGGGAAATGCCAAAAACCTAGATATGCTTATATTGAAAATAAACCTGGGAGTATGATTGGTGATGGATTAATCGGTTCAGTTCAACAATCAATTATGGAATTAAATCCGATGGAAATGACATCAATACTATTAACAGAAAAAAGTACAAATAATAAATTTAAGGTTTTGCCTTGCAAAGAGGGGTTTATAACAGATAAAAGTTTATTAGGGCATAATGATATAATAGAAATATTTATTTTATTAATAGTTATTTCGTTATGCCTTATAATCATTTTATTAACGTTTAAAAAATAAAAATATCGATAAATAGTAAATGAATTCATTGGATAAAATATATAGAGACTATGGGAAAGAGCTCAATGAATGTAAAACATTACAAGAAGGTTCTATTCGAAATTGTCAAAAAAAAAGTAAGGCTGAGAAAGTTGTATGTTTTCAAGAAGCTGAAAATAGGTTCCCTGTAAATGTATGTGTATCTCGTGTTAAGAAAAAATATTTAAGAAAACTACCATTGGTAAAAGATTCAATATATCCTTGGGTTAATTTTGATTGGAGTTATGTAGGATACGTTGATAACTTTTATAATGTTAATAAAACTGGGGCTACTGATGAAGCTTCATGGGATGCAATTGTATCATTTAAAGAAGAAGATATGGAAAAAGCCGAAAAGTTATATAATGATTTGGTATCAGGGAAAATAAATCTTCCTGAAAGTGTACCGTTTTTAGGTAAAAATCCAAATGCAATGTATAAAATAATGAAAGGGTATGTTTTTGATGCTAATCCAGGCAAATATTCTATACCAGGTGTTACTGATATAACTGGTTCACAAAAAAGTAAATCATCAAAAAATATACCTTGTATTAAAATACCACAATTTACAAATGGTAAATATAGTACCAAGGAATTTTGTCCAAAAAATATGTCGAAAATCAATATGTTTCAAAATTCTCAAGGTCATGTTAATAAAAGTAATGAGACAACTGGGTGTAAGGGAAATAAAATATGTGAAAAAATAGTTAATATGTCAGACGATAATAATAAAAATGTCCCATATACAGATAATTTTTTTAAAAAAAAATTAGACGGTAAAAAATCATCATCATATTTTGTAAGAACTGGATTATGTAAACAACACAAGTGTAATACTAAACCTAGATGTCAAAATAAAGGATATATATGGGCACAACAATCTGATAAAATTAATGATGGTATATGTTATAAGACCCAATATACTTTTATTGATAATAGTTCAGGTGGAAAAATTAGTATTTATAATCCCTGGAATAAAAAATACCATAAATTAAGTCTACCAGATGGGTTAGTTCCTTCTATGATAGTTGATTTCGCAAGTTTATCACCACTAAATCTTATGAAATTGTTTAATAACAAACGTGGATTAGGATATGACGATATGAAATGTAATAATAATGCAGAATGTTTTACTGCAAATAAAAAACAAAATCCAAACATATTACTTAAAATTCCATTAATTATTTATATATTTATTCTCACCTTAATATATATTTTTTTAAAAAAATAAATACAACATTACATACGTATGATGTTGTTTAAATACAATTTTATATTACATATACTTAAAATAACATTATGTATTATAATTAAGAATATTTTCAACATGCAAAATATAATGTTTGTTAAAAAAAGATCAGGGCGTGAAGAAAAAGTTTCGTTTGATAAAATTACTAGCAGAATTGAAGCCTTGTGTATAAACATTGAACCAATATTAACCCAAATTAATCCATATTTTATAGCTCAAAAAGTTATATCAAGAATTTATGATAAAGTTTCAACAACGGAAATTGATGATTTAACTGCAGAATTATGCACATCTGAAATGACACGTGAACCAGAATATGGCGATTTATCATCACGAATAGTTATTTCAAATAATCATAAAAGTACAGATGAATCATTTATCACTGTAATAAATAACATGTATAACAACATTGATAATAAAGGTGTCAGAAATTCACGAATATCTGATAAAGTTTATAAATTTATTCAAACAAATCAGAATTTGATTACTGAAAAAATTGATTATGACCGAGATTTTAACTTTGATTATTTTGGATATAAAACACTTGAAAAAGCTTATCTTGTAAAATTAAATGATATTGTTGTTGAGAGAATACAACATATGTTAATGAGAGTTTCATTGGGTATACATTGTGATGACATTAAATCTGCACTTAATACATATGATATGATGTCTAATAAATATTTTATTCATGCAACGCCCACTTTATTTCATGCAGGATCTAATCATCAACAACTATTAAGCTGTTTTTTATTAGGAGTAGACGATTCAATTAAGGGTATTTACAAAAGCTTAGATGATTGTGCCCAAATATCTAAATGGGCAGGTGGTATAGGAATACACATTTCAAATATTCGCGCTAAAAACAGTATCATCCGAGGAACAAATGGTGTTACGTCAGGTATAATTCCAATGCTTAAAGTTTATAATGAAACAGCTCGATATGTTAATCAAAGTGGTAAACGAAATGGCTCATTTGCTATTTATATTGAACCCTGGCACGCTGATATTATTGGATTTTTAAATCTACGTAAAAATCATGGCGATGAAAATCAGCGTGCAAGGGACCTTTTTTATGCTATGTGGATTCCTGATTTATTTATGAAAAGATTAAATGAAAAGGGTAAATGGTCTCTTTTCTGTCCTGACGAATGTAAAGAATTATCTAATTTATATGGTTCCGAATTTGAAGAAAAATATATTCAATACGAAAGGGATGGTAAAGCACGAAGTGAAATAAATACTGAAGACCTTTGGAAAGAAATTATTATTTCACAAATTGAAACAGGTACACCATATATCCTTTATAAGGACCACTGTAATAATAAATCAAATCAAAAAAATTTAGGAACAATTAAAAGTTCAAACTTATGTACAGAAATTATTGAATATTCTGATGATAATGAATATGCATGTTGTACACTTGGTTCAATTGGCTTACCCGCATTTATTAAATATGATGATAATGCGAAGCCTTATTTTGATTTTATTAAACTTAGTGAAGTATCTAAAACAATGACAATCAATTTAAATAAAATTATAGACTTAAACTTTTACCCTGTACCTGAAACTGAGATTTCAAATAAAAAACATAGACCTTTAGGTATTGGTGTACAAGGGCTTGCTGATGTATATTGTAAAATGAGGTACCCTTTTGATAGTGAAGGTGCTTATACATTAAATAGACAAATTTTTGCTACAATATATTATTCATCAATGTGTGCATCTCTTGAATTATCTGTAGTACATAGAGAAAACTTAAAAACTACTATTAATATAAAAAATAAAATAGAAAAACATGTAATGCATCTTGAAACATCGCGTAATGAATTAATTAGAGGGGCATATTCATCTTTTGAAGGTTCACCTATTAGCAAAGGTCTATTTCAATTTGATTTATGGGAAAAAGAACCTGAAAAAGAGGTCCCTGGGATAGTTTTTGATTGGAATGGATTAAGAAAAAATATTATGAAAAATGGTATTCGTAATAGTTTATTAATGGCTCCTATGCCTACAGCTTCAACATCACAAATTTTAGGAAACAATGAATGTATTGAACCGTATACAAGTAATATTTATTCTAGAAGAGTTTTAGCTGGAGATTTTGAAGTAGTTAATAATAATTTAGTAAAGGATTTACAACAATTAGGAATTTGGTCAACAAATCTTAAAGATAAAATTATTATGAATAGGGGTAGCGTTCAGAATATTGATGAAATTCCTAAAAATATACAAGATATTTATAAAACAGCATGGGACCTATCACAAAAAGTTATTATTGAGCAATCAGCTGAAAGAGGAATTTATGTATGTCAATCCCAAAGTCTAAATCTTTGGACACCTAAACCAGAAATAAATAAAATATCTAGTATGCATAAATATAGTTGGAAGAAAGGTCTTAAAACTGGTATGTATTACTTAAGAACAAGAGCCGCAGCAAGTGCTCAACAATTCACTATTGACCCTACAAAAAAAAAAGAAAATAAAAATGATGAACAATGTGACTTTTGTTCAGGTTAAATATTAGGGCAACGGCCTTGAAAATGCGTTAAATAAATTACTATACTTTAAAACTTCAATAGTACTCATACCCTTTTCTATAATAACTTCATTATTACGCCATCCTAATTTACCAACCCCTTTTAATTTTATAGGTATATGTGTATTATATTGTGTATATAATGGAGGTATTGATAATTGGAAAAATATTTTACCATAGTATGAATAGATAATACGACCACACAATGTAAAAAACCTATATTTACCCTCACGTTCATTATTAGTTAATATATCTATATTAACAATATAAAATTCAATATTATTTATTCTTATATTTCTATATCCAATTTTAATAATATTCGCTAAATTATTATAATTCGTAAAACGTTCCCATTCCTCCTGTTCATTTTCTATAAATGAACTGTATATATTTTTACATGTTAATTTGAAAATATTATAATGCATTTTTGAAAATCTATTTGGCACAATATGGTTTTCAATTATTTCATATGGTAAATATAATAAATTCATAATAATATATTATATCATTAATATCAATTTTGTAATCTTAAACAATATATTATATAATAAACAATAATAATGACATTACTAAATCAGAAACAATTAGATAAATGTAAACAAATTTTTGAAGATATCGATACTAATAAAAGTGGGGGTATTGATTTTTATGAATTATATTCAGCAATAACTAAATTTTCTAAAACAATATCAGCAAATGAAATTATCCAAATTTTTAATGATTTCGATATTGATAATAGTGGTGAAATTGATTTTAATGAGTTTATTACAATTATACGAAAATTTAATTTTAATCTAAATGAAGAAGAAAATGCAATAGAAACCTTTATAGCATTGGGGTCTAATGATGAAAACGGCTTATTAGATATTTCATTAATAAATAATTATTTACTAACATTTGATATAGAATATGATTCAGAATTATTAAAAAAACATTCAATTAATGGTAAAATAAATTTTAAAAATTTTAAAAAATTATTCTTTGATATGAATTAAAAAATTGATTAAATAATTATATTTTTTTAAAACATGTTCCGTGTAAATAACACACAATATGATAATGATTTTACTGATATTATTTGTGAAACATCTAATTATATTGATTTAATAGATTTATCTAACATAAATAGTAAAGATTTTGATATATTTAAAAATGGATTTAAATCTATTACAAATAAGGGGGAAAATCTATTAATTTCCCTGTCTGGAGGCGTTGATTCAATGGTATGTATGTATTTTGCTAAAATGATGGGTTTTAATGTTAAAGCTTTAATGATAAATTATCTTAATCGTGAAACTTCTGATAGAGAACAAGTATTTGTTAGTTGGTGGTGTAATAAAATTGGTGTTGAATTATTTATATATCGGATGGATAATATTAAGCGAGAGAGAAATTCAAAAAATAGAACCGAATATGAAGAACTAACAAAAAAAATTAGATTTGATTTATATAACCTTTTTGAGAATAGAAGGATTGTACTTGGGCATAATAGAGATGATTGTTTAGAGAATATATTCTCTAATTTAAAAAAAAACAGGTCATATCATAATTTATTAGGAATGAATAAAGTATCTAATATTAATGAAGTAAATATAATTCGACCTATTTTAGATATTAAAAAAACGGAAATAATTAGATGTGCAAATATTCTAAATATACCGTATTTGTATGATTCAACACCTAAATGGTCTGAAAGAGGAATGATGAGAGATGTTCTTATACCAGGTATAAACGATTTTAATAATAATATTTTGGGAAATTTAATTAATTATTGCAATGAAATTAGTGAATTATTTGGTGTAATTCATGATGAAATAAATAATCTTGATATTCAAACTATAAATAATGTAATGTTTATAGAAGGGAATATGCGAAATATCAAAATGTTTTGGAAAGAATTATTTAATAGAGTAAATATAAATATAAATAATAAATGTATAGACCAATTAATAAATAATTATCAAACATTAGTAATTAGTAAAAAACAATACATGATAGGCAAAAATATATCTATGATCTTTCAAGAAAAAGATAAAATTAAGTTGACTAATCAATAAATATTTAAGTATATAACATATAAATAGTAATTAAAATCAACACATATATTATAATAATGTCGAAGACTATTGAACCTGAATTTAAGTATTGGACTTTAGAAACAATTCGTTCACTTTGTGAAGAAGATGATGTTAGGAATTCAGTACTTATATACATGTTAAGCACTAATTTTCCAGAATTTTTAAATAATTTTTATTTTGGTGAAACTCTAGATATTTTAGATCCAAGCCAAATGCCTGGTGGTAGTTTAGAAGGATATATACAACACATTTTACAAATATCACATACTACTGGTAAAAATTATTTATTTACATTAGATAATGGTGCTGATGGCGAAAGTCAGACTCATTTCCAGTCATTTATATATTTAGCTGGGGAAAAAACATTTATTGCGATTGACCCTGCTAAAGTTAATAAGTTATCTAAAAGCCAGGGTAGAGATGCAATTTATGATGGCAAATCGGTTAAAGCTATACGTAGGGCTATAAATAAAAATTTTAAACATTTAGGTATTAATTTACATGAACTAGAAGTTACAAATGCAGCACAAACACGTAGTGAAGATGTTTTTTGTCAAACATGGAGTTTATATTTACAAGTAAATTATATGCTTAATATTTTACATTACTATAAAACATATAACAGTATTGATATAAATAATGTTCCTTTAGTTAATATTCAGCCTGGTCAATTAGATAGATATCGAGTAATTGATTCATTTTATAAACAAATTTTACATATGCCATTTTTAACTAATCATAATATCTTACCGCAACAAAATGGGCAAATATCAAATTATTTAAATCAGGAATATTTAAAAGTTATTAATTCAGGAAAAGCTGGACTATGGCCAAGTAAAAAAAGAATAACGGCAAAAGATCATACCAAATTACAGAAATTAGACCCTTCAGCGTTAATATTAAATAGCGATGAAAATTTATATGTATCTTCAGATGGGGATGAATTAAATGATACTGTCCCTAGTGTTAGACGTTCTAGTAGAATTGTTGGAATGGGTGGTGGTAAACGCAAAAGTAAAAATAAATATACACATTTAAAACCAGGTAGTATTGTAGTTTTAAAAAATGGTACACATGCAAAAATAATGGAAAATAGACAAATGCGTTTCATAAAAAACAATAATTAACATAACTATAATTTTGAATAATACTTTATTTTATTAAAAGGTCCCTTAAAAAACATATAAGCTAAAACAATCCTAGAATTTGTTTTACAACAATGATTTGTATATGGTTTAAAATTAATTGATTCTCCTTTTTAATTTTAACCCATTCCGTATGATTATAAAATTCATCTTGACCGTCTAATATAACATAAAATTCATCTTCACCGTCTAATATAACATACATTTCATCAGTATCATGATAGTGTATTTTAAACTTACTATTAGCCTGTATTATACAATATCCAAGAACATAATTAATGTTATCAACTAAAGTATAATATACTAAGTTATCGGATTTAAGTGAATTAGGTAAGGTTGTCATATCTAAGACTTAATATATAATTATATAGACTTCTAATTTTAAAACCTATAATTTTAAATTCACAGATATCTATGAAATTAAATTATTAAAAAAAAATACTAATTTGCAAAGTTGATCGATTTAGTAAAAAAAAATTTTCAAATAAATCCCCTTTTTCAAATTAGCACCCCCCCTCCCAAAAACGTTACAAAATGCACCGGTGCAAAACGTTACATTTTATTTTAGGTAAGAGAATTTCTTAAAAAGATAATAAATGAACCGGTTTTATTACCTATGTTTTGTGTCAGTTATTTTTCCGTTATTTTTTCGTTATTTTTTCGTTATTTTTTCGTTATTTTTTTATTTAAGGTAACAAAATTTAAGGAGTTAATGTAAAATAAGTATAATAATAAAGTTTATTATAACCAAAATATGATATTGTATAAAAATTAACGTTTTTTGTGCCAAAATGCACCAAAATGCACCAAAACAGGGTTTTTTTGCACCAAAACTGGTGCAAATTATATCGTAAGGTGAACGTTAATTTTTAGTTTTTTCCATTTTTTATTATGTATGTTCGGTATTGGGTATAAAAGTTAATATACGTTCCCTCCGGTGCAAAAAACGTTACATTTTATAAAAAAACGTTATTTTTTGTTTCTTATGATAATTATTGTAATATATAAAAAACATGCGTTATATTAATATTTTATATAAGCACCAGTAACAAAATATGTTTTATTAATAAAAACGTTATTTTTATAAGGACTTAAAATTTAATATTATATCTATATATATCAAAATATGGTTTTATATAGATGTCAAAATTGTCCGTATAAAAGTAACCATAAAGGTAACTATATTAAACACCTTAATAAAAAAAAAAAATGTTATAATGAAAATATAAAACCTATTTATGATATTATTGAAAAAAATAACGAAAATGCACTAAAATGCACCAAACAAAGTGCAAATAATATTCAAAATATAACGAATGAAAAAGAAATATATTCTTGTGAAATATGTGGTAAAGAATTTAGTAGAAAGAGTAGTCTTATACGACATTCGTCTACCAGATGTAAAAGTGAAAGTATTAATAATCTTAATAATGAAATATTAAATAATATTATTACTAAATTATCAGATATGTCAACAGAACATCAACAACAAAGAGAAGCATGGAATTGTGAAAGAAATGAATACAGAAAAATTATATC
>Ga0115556_1000180_pt1 | contig 40672 bp, 37 predicted proteins | sample COGITO_mtgs_1104_5_FD_87282 | JGI IMG/M metagenome (GOLD analysis project Ga0115556, IMG submission 87282) | Pelagic marine microbial communities from North Sea - COGITO_mtgs_110414 | ecosystem: Environmental > Aquatic > Marine > Epipelagic | place: Germany:Helgoland, sampling site Kabeltonne... | reverse complement strand
ATCCAGCAGGACCCCAACGACGTGGATGCTCTCAAGCGGCTGGGAAAGCTACTGAATGAGAAGGGTGAGTATACCGATGCTATAAAGTATTATGATGCTGCCCACGCCCTCTACATCGCTGCGGAGGCCAGAGATGAAGCCGCTGCTGCGGAGAAGGCTAAAGAGGCACAAGATGCTGCCGATAAAAAGGCCAGAGATGACGCCGCTGCTGCGGAGAAGGCTAAAGAGGCACAAGATTTAAGTTATGAAGATATAGATGACATTTTGCGAAGATCTGCTCAGGCCGAGGAGGCTAAAAGAAAGGCTGTCCGCGCAGAACAAGAGAGGTTAGCTGCTGAAGAAGCTGCCCGCGCAGAACAAGAGAGGTTAGCTGCTGAAGAAGCTGCCCGCGCAGAACAAGAGAGGTTAGATGCTGAAGAAGCTGCCCTTGCAGAAATTGAACTTAATTTTGATTTTCTATCTGGGTTTGGAGGCGGCACAAAAAAGAAGAAAAAGAAGGTTTCACGTAAATTAAAAAGTAAAAATTAATATTTAAAACTAATTCATTTTTATCTATTATGGAAATTGTTTTTGATAATAGAGAAAAATATTTGCTAGATTTGATAGCTACTTCACAAGAGCCTATTTTTAAAAATATTAAAACCGAAAATTTAGAATTAGGCGACATTATTATTAAAAAGGATGATAAACCTATACTTATTTTTGAAAGAAAAACGTTTACTGACCTTGCACAATCAGTAAAAGATGGGAGATATAAAGAGCAAAAACTTAGATTACTCAATAATTACAATCCAAATATGATAATTTATATACTTGAAGGTCCATTAAAAGGTTCTAACGATAAAATATTTAGTGGAATGAAACTTGGGGTTATCAAAAATATTATTATTAAAACACTTATCCGTGATAATATTAAGGTTATAACATCTAATGATCTTGATGACACTATGTATTACATTCAAACTGCATATAATAAATTGGAATCAGGACAAATATCTATTAATACACCAGAATTAGAAAATTATAATAAACTTGTTAAAACTGAAAAAAAAGCTAATGTTACAAATGACAAATTTTTATATATAACATTATGTCAAATACCTGGGGTATCATCTCTTGTAGCTACACCAGTCGCATATGAATATAAAACTATAAAAAACCTATTAAAATCATATGATAAACTTGAAACATCAATTTCTCGTGAAAAAATGTTAAAAGACATGCAATGTAATGAAAAAAGAAAAGTTGGACCAGCAATGTCTAAAAAAATATTTGAATTTTTATATAATGATTTAGAAGAGCCTAATATTCAATAATCATAATCATAGAATTCTCTTCCCTTGAGGAGGATTTCCATTATTATTTTGATTATTTATACTAGTATAAGTTGGGATTGTATTTTGTATATAAATAGCTTTTGTTGATTTATATTATTTATAATCGAATACTACCTACAGTTGGATTTTTTATATTAGGTATTTATGTTTGTAGATTGACATTTTCATTAAATAATTCGATAGTTTCATTTATAATTGTTTCATTAATTACTTGACTAGTCACAGTATTTATTTCACCTTCATCGCCAATATGTTCATCTACTTCATGTTCATTATTTACTTGATTAATATCATTATTTACTTGATTAATATCGTTATTTACTTGATTAATATCATTATTTACTTGATTAATATCATTATTTACTTGATTAATATCATTATTTACTTGATTAATATCATTATTTACTTGATTAATATCGTTATTTACTTGATTAATATCACTATTAATTTCAATACGTCTTCTTTGAGAAGGTTCATTACCAATGTATACACCATCGCGGTCTCTTTTAACTTTAACAGTTCTTCTAACTTTCAATTTAGGGTTATATGAGTTTATATCATTATAAATAATTTGAGCAAGGTCGTTATTTATTTCATTTGTAATTTTATTTATAATATTTAGGTTATTCATTCTACGTTGAAGATAATATTTTTTAATAATTTGGTTAAACAAACTATTAAGTTCTTCAATCGTTTTATTACTATCTACTATACTTTTTATGATATCGATTTTAAGAAACTTCCAACTCAAATCAATAATATTATCGATAATCTCATCTTTTTCAAATTCGTCAACATATTTTTTTATAGCTTTTTTACAGAAATATAAATAATGCATCTGCACCATCATTTCTGTATCATCAATATAGTTTTCATAAATATTAATAACAATGTTAGAATAATTATCCTTCTTTAAAAATTCGATCATTTCAATTATTTCACTTGTTTTAAATTCTTCTTTCGTATATGGATTGCATGGTCTTTTTGGTTCAGGTACACAGTAAATACTATTTTCAATTGAATTAGTTAAAATTTGTTTAATATCGTTAAGACTAAACCAATACTTATGACCATTATCATTTATAACACTTATTTTTTCATTTGATTTATAATCATTTTCTAAAATTAAATCACAGTCGTTAACAGATTTAATTTTAGAATTAACTTTTCTACGAAAACGTTTAATATAGGAACGCATATAAACATTAAAATTAATACACTTACCATAATATTCAATAATACAATCTATTTGTTTTGAATTAAGAAATTGATTTCTGGTATGATATGTTATTATTTTACGTTGTCCCTTTTTGCACAAATTTTGTAAACTATTAATAATTGTAGTTAAGACATAATCGTTATTTTTGAATGGTATTAGATACATTTGTTATTAATGTAACAATAATTTTATATCAACTTTTAAATATATAAAACTTGATTTTGATTTAAGAAAATATGCGTATATTATACTAATAATGAGCGATGATTCAAGGAGTAATGATGAAAATAGCGTCAAAACATTAACACCATATAATCCAAATAATATTTTAATTCAACCCAATGATATTATGAATATCCTTAATAATAACGGTATTGATAAAATCAATCTTAAAGATATTAATATTGATGTCTATAGACAAGCATTTATGCACAAATCATATATTTTAAAAAGTAACTTTGAACTATCTAGAAAATACGAAGAAAATATTATTATAAGTAAAAAACCTGAAAATTGTCTTGATTTATCAGATGGTGAATCTTATGAAAAACTTGAATTTTTAGGTGACAGGGTAGTTGAACTTGTTGTAGTTAAACATTTATTTGATAGATATAATGATTTACCTGGTTCAGATGAAGGATTTTTAACTAAACTTAAAACTCGTATAGTATCAACTAAATCATTAGCCTCATTTTCTGAATATCTGGGATTTAATAAATATATTACTATTTCCAAACATGTAGAAGAAAAATGTGAAGGTCGAACTAATCCTAGAATTTTAGAAGACGTTTTTGAAGCATTTATAGCTGCTTTATTTCTAGATTTTGCAGAAGTTGAAACTGATACTCAATTAAGATATGATTTAATGTCAGGACCTGGATATGAAATTTGTGAAAAATTTATTACTTCAATTATTGAACAAACTATTGATTTTGAAAATCTGATTATGAATGATGATAATTATAAAGATATACTTCTTAGATATTTTCATAATACTTATAAAATAACACCTAAATATATTGAGATTGAATCAGACGGACCTCCTCATAATCGTACATTTATAATGGGAGTATTAGATAATCAAGGTAGTATAATTGGTAAGGGTACAAAAAAATCAAAAAAAGCTGCTGAACAAGAAGCATCACGCCAAGCACTTATATATTTAGGAGAATTATGTCAGTAATTAAAGTTAAATTTCTGTTTATATAATAAATGAGCAATAACAATCCTAAAATAGAAAATTTTTTATCGGATGAAATATACAACGATTTTACTGATGAAAAAGGGAATTATATTATAGGGAAACATGTAGGAAATGATTTATTTTTATGGAAAAATAATAAACGTAAAACTTTTTATAAAATTATAGATAATTATTTTTTACAAAATGGTGGAAACGATATTGACTCGGAAGAAGGGGGAGAAACCACTGAGGAGGAAGTTGAGTATGAAGAAGAAGGGGTCGATGACGAAGGAGACCAAACAGAAATGGAGGTAACTGTAGAACAAGTTATGTATCAAGATAAACTCGTAGGTGCTAAAGATAACGACAATGGAACATACGATATTTATTCGTTTGATAATGACGAATTAATTCAGGATTCAGTTGATAAATCGGAATTAACCTTTATAAGAAGTGATGAAGAAGAAGGAAACGAGGAGGAGGAAGAAGGAAACGAGGAGGAGGAAGAAGGAAACGATGAGGAGGAAGAAGGAAACGATGAGGAGGAAGAAGGAAACGAGGAGGAAGAAGGAAACGAGGAGGAGGAGGAAGAAGGAAACGAGGAGGAAGAAGAGGTAGATGATGAAGGAGACCAAACAGAAATGGAGGTAACTGTAGAACAAGTTATGTATCAAGATAAACTCGTAGGTGCTAAAGATAACGACAATGGAACATACGATATTTATTCGTTTGACAATGACGAATTAATTCAGGATTCAGTTGATAAATCGGAATTAACCTTTTTTAAAAGTGATGAAGAAGGAACCGATGAACAAGAAGTTGAGTATGAAGAAGAGGTAGATGACGAAGGAGACCAAGAAGAAATGGAGGTAACTGTAGAACAAGTTATGTATCAAGATAAACTCGTAGGTGCTAAAGATAACGAGAATGGGACATACGATATTTATTCGTTTGATAATGACGAATTAATTCAAGATTCAGTTGATAAATCGAAATTAACCTTTTTTAAAAGTGATGAAGATGAAGTAGAAGAAGAAGACGAAAATAAAGGAGTTGAAGAAGGAGTACTGAAAGGAAAAGATAAATCTCAAGATGAAGAAGAACTAGATATGCAAACTAAGTTACAAGATAAAGAAACACTTCCTACATATGACTCAAGAGACCTTTATTTTGCAAATGAACGTAAAACATCAGGTTATCATGATTTTTATAAAAGGTATTTAGAACCTTTTCCACACCATGTTAATAGTGAATCGTATTCTGAACCATTTAAAAAGTGTTTAAATAGAATAGAAGTAAATGAATGGATAATGCCTGAAATTAGTGGTTTTAATAATTTTATTAGAGATGTTTTCACTGTAAAAATAGAAGAATATATTAAAAAAAATGATAAGGAATCAGAACGTGATAAACATTCTCAATTATCTCCATATTATGAGGAAAATATACAAAATCAGCAATTATTTGTACAGAATTATTTACAAGAAAATAGCCCTTATAGAGGTCTACTTGTATATCATGGATTAGGTTCAGGAAAAACTGCAACAAGTATACTTGCGGCAGAATCAACTAATCACCGTAAAATTTTTTGTTTTTTACCTGCATCACTCGACCAAAATTATAAATTAGATTTATCAAGATGGGGGGATATATCATATAGAAGTAGATGTAGATGGAGATTTTTGAAGAAAACAAAAAAATTTACAGATAAAAAGTTTAATAAGTTACTTAATAATTTAGGTATACCGCATGGAAGTTGGAGTGAAATTACCAAATTTGATCATAATAATTTGGATGAATTAGGTTATAATCTTGATAATGATGATATTCGCAAAATACGTACAGAAAATTCTACAAAAAATGATGAAGGTATTTGGTATGTTGATGAAGATAATGGTTTTGAATATGATAGTTTATCATTATATGACCGTTTTAGAATTAATTATATGATATCTAAATTAATAGATAATAAATATATTTTACCACATTATAATGGTAATTCAAGTTGTATAAAAATAATTTTTAAAAATTCTCTAGGTGAATTATATGAATCTAAATGTATCGAATTAGGTATAAATAAACCGAGTAATTTAAAAAGAAAAGATTGTGTTACCTTAATTACCGCTGTATATAATGGTGAAATTGAAAATCCATTAAATAACAGTTTTATAGTTATTGATGAAGTACATAATTTGGTTTCACGTATTTTAGGAGGAGGATCATATGGACCTATGTTATATTATCTTATTTGCAATTCAATAAATACTAAAATTCTAGCAATGTCAGGTACACCAATAGTTAATAACCCATATGAAATTTCAGTTTTAATTAATATGATAAAAGGTTATGAAAAAATATATAAATTAGGTATTACTAGTATAGGCCAATTACATGAAGAAGATATTATGAAAATAGGTAATGAACAAAATCAAATTAGAAGTATAAAGATTAATGCTAAAAATATTTTAATTACAAGATTACCTTTAGGATTCAATAAATCTGATAAAAAAGGATCTATAATGCATTTTTCAAATGTTCCTAATATAGATATTACAAATTCGTATGAAACTAACACTTGTAATGACGAAGAGTTTATTGATAAAATTATAGAAATATTTACTAATGAAGAAAAGCCATTTTTTAATAAAAATCCAGATTTAAAAGAAAATATAAATATAGTCCCATGTTTTCCTGATAGATTAACCGGTCTACAAACAAGTGATAATAAATTAATGATTGATAACCCTAATATTTTATCAAGATCACTGGAAATTGCTCACAAAACATTTATTGAAAAATATATAGATGAAGATAATAATATTAATGCTGATTCTATAGAAGATTTAAAAAATAGAATAAGAGGTTATATTTCATTTTATAATGAACACCCTGATGGTTTTGCTGAAAAAATATTTGACCCAGAAGAGCCTTGTTTTGTAGAAATGTCTAATTATCAGTTATTTGAATATAATCATGTGCGTGATATTGAGCGTGAAAAAGAGGGTAAAAAAAAGAAAAAAGTTTCACTTGATATGGCTAACATTAGTGATATAGAAGATAAATCTTCAGACTTTTTTAAAGTATTCTCTAGACAAGCATTATTATTTGTATGGCCACCCAATGTTAAACGTCCAAGGAAAGCTGATTATTATTCACAATCATCTAATAAAAATATTGAATATTTTACTAATGAAAATTCATTTTTAAGTAATGATTATCTACTAAATGAGTTTTTATATAAAGGTAATATATATAAATCAGTTAGAGATGCTCTTGTCAAGTTGGAAGATGAATCGTTATTAGAAGACTTATTAGAAAAAAAATTCAGAATGAAAGAACTTAAAACCAAATTACTTTCAACATTAACACTTAATATAAACGATAAATCTGAACTTCCTCAAAATACAAACGAATTAATACTTAATATTAGGGAAACTTTAAATAATGAGGCTAAAAAAGAAGCAGATATAATTAATACGCAAAAACAAAATTACAGTGAATTACTTTCACTTGCAGGTGAAGATTCAATTAATACAGATAATTTTAATGAAAACCGACAGAAAATTATAGAAGCCATTGCTTCAGAAACGTCAAAAACTAAAGAAGAAGCAGAAAAAATACTTGATAATTATATAGCCAGTATAAATAATGATGATGATATTGATATAAATGATGTATTTGAAAATATCGATATTGATAAATTATATAATGAAGAACTAAAAAAACAAATTGATAAATTAACGGATACGAATTTATCACCAATTGCTTATAATAAATTTTATAATGAAAATAAAACTGAATGGAGAGATGTTGATATTAATAATAAATTTCAGTTAAATGAATTATCGCCAAAAATGTGTGAAGCTGTTGAAAATATTGATAATTCTGAAGGTCCAACATTCATATATTCACAGTTTAGAACTGCTGAAGGTGTTGGTGTATTTTCCAAATGTTTAGAATCTTGTGGCTATACATTTAGAGATTTTTATAGTAATAACTATAGCAAAGAATTAAAAGAAGGTAAAGCTGTCAGGTATAAGGAAAATGAAACTTTATGGAAAACAGGTCGTATAATCAGTATTGATGGGGGTACCGTGAAATTATATCCTGGAAGTATATCTGATACTAAAGCGGAAATAATTGAAAAAAAAATAAATGAAGTTAAATTGGCTTATTTTGCTTACTGGTCAGGTGATGTTAAACAAACAACAAGACATGAAATTCAAAAAACTTTTAATCAATCAACCGATGACCCAAATACGGATAATAAATGGGGTCAAAATATAATGGCAATACTTGCTACTTCAGCTGGAGCAGAAGGTATTAATTTACATTTTGTTAGACAAGTACATATTCTAGAACCTTATTGGAATAATGTACGCATTGACCAAGTTATTGGGCGTTCAAGAAGGTTTTATTCACATGAAAAATTACCAGAAGAACAGAGAAATGTTAAAGTTTATTATTATATTTCTAAATTTTCAGAAAAACAAACTGGTCAAGACACCACCAGTTTAGAAAATTTAGATGAGTATGATGAAGCTGATAGATTAACACTATATAATATATATTCAGGTGATGAGGGTAATTTGTCTGTACCTACAACAAATGATTTTAATAAATTAAAAGCAAGTTTATTATCTTGTTTGGCAGCTGATGCAGGACTTACATCTGACCAATTTTTACACACCACATCAATAAAAAAAACAAAAATTACTAATCAAATTTTAGATATTATGAAAGAATCTGCTATTGATTGTAATTTTAATTTAGAAATAAATCAATCTACAAAAGGTTTTGATTCTACTTTAACATGTTATACTGATGATAAACTACCAGACGGAAGTGAAATTTATAATATAGGTTCAAATAAACTAGAAACCACTGAATTCAAAGGTTATGAACAAAAAATACTTTATCAAGAATTTAAAATTAAAACTGGAGTAATTAAAACTTATATGAGTTTTAACGTTTCATTAGATGATAAAGACAAACCGATTACTGAATTACTTCAATTCGCAAAAGTAATTAATATGTATGATTTCTTTTCTGTAAATAAAATATCTCCTAATACAGTTGGTGAAACCTTTACTGAAAGAAGTAACGCTATAAAATATATTATAGATAATATTAATCAACATAATAAAATAGGTATAGTAAAAATTGATAATGGTCAAATTGTTCCTAAATGGGAAAACATGGCTTTAATAAAAAATAACATTATATTATCGAAACCACCGCCACCAGGTATAATTACTGAATCAATCGATAATTCAATTAAGTCTGAATATAATCCCAATGCAGAATATGATGGTGCATGGAGAAAACAGTTAAATGTAATATTAACTGGAAAAAAAATGACACAAACTACTGAGTTAAATAAACAATTAAGTGTTAAAAGTAATATATCGGTTATTTCACAACCACAATCAGAACCAAATACAGGACCTGAATCAGAACCACAATCAGAACCTACAAAAATAAGTGCACGTGATAAACTTAGAGCCAAATTAAAAAAAAAAAAATAATTATTCACCTATTCTAAATTCTTCTGTAGTTATTGTAAATGCAAGTGATATTTGTAATGTTTTATTAAGTATTTGTCCCCAAGAATGATTATTTGTATTTGTAATTCTTGCAAATACACCATTATTTAGAAAGCCTGTATGATTATTAGCAATGGGATCGATTATTGAATATTCAAGAGGTATATTAATTGATTCAATCATCTTAATATTACTATCAATATTTTTTGTACCTAATCCCATAACAATATGTCCTTCATCTCTATTCAAAAAATCCATAAACTCAGTGTATCCAACTAAATTATTGTGTTTACTCGTATTAGCTTGCATATTATTGTATTGTGCAGTTAAAAATTTTAAATTTTTAGCTATTATTCTGTCACCTATATGAAATTGCGATTTATCTACACTATTATTGAATTCTAAAGTAATATACTCAATTGTATTATTTTGCCATGTATCATTTTTGGAGTGATTAATTTCTTTAATATATATTGTTTCATTAACATTCTTAAAGTATTTTTCACCATCAGGTTTTAATAAATTAATAGTCATTCTATCTAATTTTTGTATATGATTATAATAAATAGATTCATGTTTTGATTCAAGTTTAATATAATTTCTTCCTATAATTGTTTCTTCATACGGTGCACCTTCACCTTCACCTAAATATAATTTCTGTGTATTATCATGACCTAAATCATCTAAATAATCTAAATTAGTAAAATATGAAAATTTATTTTTAGAAGTTGTAGCATTATTTTGGTTTAATTCATTTATACTTAATATCATATATGGGTAAGAAGTAATATCCTTATTAATAGAAATATAAACGTTTTTACCCATAATATCAACTGAATTCTCTGGTAAAAATCTTATATCATTCTGGTTATCACCCTTCACTATATATGCGTTATCAAGCTCAACTTTACTAACGTTATACATTGTTTTAATAATATTTAAACTATTTGTATCATCATCTCCAAATCTAACAGTAAAATTATATCTATTAATTTCAGTTGGAGATATATACTTATTGTTATCATCCCAATATCCATACCATTCACGGTCACTACCATTAATTAATATATAATTTTTAACCGAAATATTATTACTTTTATCTTGTTTTATCATAAAATTTTCTGTTCTTGTTGGAACAACATCTAATTTATTAAGATTAGTTTTACCCAACATATTATCATATAATCTTTTAGGGTCACTTTCAATTATATCTAATCTTACAGAATTTTCGGTATCTTGTCTTTCTTGATTAAGACTACTATATGTTTTAGTAAAATTAGATATATTATTTTCATTAGTATTATTATTAGCGGGTTTTATTTCATTTGTTGTTTGTAAATTTTCAAGAATATCACTATATCTATCATCTTTTTCGTTAGTGTTCACCATATCAGTTTTACCAAATTCTGAAAAAGAATCAAGAGAATTATTAAAACTAGAAAAAGGTTGCAATGTATCATTATTAACTTGATTTAATGAAGGCATGATATCCGTATTAGGTGGTTCGGGTTTGAGTAGTTTGTCAGTATTCATAGGTAATTGATTATTATTTAATGGCGTTTGGTCTCTTTCTTTCATCATTTTTTCATAAGTGTTATTTACATTAGTAAATTGATTTTCACTCTCTCTAAAATCGATATGTTTAACTGGTCGTTTTTCGTCTCTATTTTCTTTTAATTTTTCCATACGGTCATTTAATTCACCATTTTTACGGGTATTAAAACCTCTTTCGCTAGATTCCCCTGTAAAATCAACTCGTGTAACATCTCTTTCCCGCTTTATGTTATTACCTTTATGTATATTGTGTTCATTAAATAGTTGATTAACCTGTGGGACAGCATTTTTTAAAACTGTTTTATTTAAAGCTGTAATTTTTTGGTTATCATTACCTATCATTTTACTAACTTTTTCAATATTTTCCTTTAAGACATATTCTCTTGAATTATTAATAATATTATTTATTTTTTGTTCGAATGGTTTACTATCATAGCCTTTATCTAAAAAAAGATGATTATTAATTAAACTAAATAATATATTAAAATTATCTTTAGAAAAAAAAATATTTTCCATATATTAACTAAAAGGATTTATTTTTAAATAATCGTACTGTTACAAATAATATAATCACCCCTTATAATAAAATGAACTATGGAAATTTTCCAGATAATATAAATAATCAAAGAACAAATATACATACTCAAAATACTCACCACCCAGAATTAATGTTACCACAAAATCGTAATAATTGGCCACCTAAACAAGACGATGTTGAAAAAGACAAAATTTATGTATATGTTTTAGATAGTAGAGATAGAAATACAGTTAAATATCCAAATCCAAATAAGTATCAAATTCAACTTTCCGAAGAATTTAAATATGTTAAAAGCGTTGAATTAATTAGTGCTTTCGTACCTGCATCAGGTTATAATATTACTGATAAGTGTAATAAATTATCAATTATAACTAACGGAGGTACACTAAATGGACAAACCCAAAATATAAATATTACGCCTGGTAATTATCAAAATACCGATTCGTCTAAAGATGATTACTTAGCAAAAGCATTTAATATTCAGCTAAATAATATCAATAATGAATTATATTTAGGTTATTCAAATATTTTAAATAAAACTATTTTTTATACAAAGTTTAAAAGTAACGTTGAAACTAATATAGAACTTAAATTTGCATCAGGTAATACAATTAAATATGATGATGATAATATTCCTACTTATGCAGTTGATTCAATTGGTATTAAATTAGGTTTTAATCCAATTAATAAAAATATAGGTTCTGATGGTTTAACATTTACAAAATCTATTAATGGTAATCAAATTAGTTTAAGTGATGAAAGAAATCAAAATTTAATTTCAAAACCTATTTTAGATGCAATAAAAGATGATACTGGTAAGGTTTACTTTAAAATAATCAAGAGTGTTAATACATACCGATTTAGTATTTTTGTTGATACTATTGATGATTGGGCGAATATTCATGTTGAAGATGCAAAAAACGATAATATTATTGACCAACTTACTAATACAACTGTTATAACTAACGGTACACTTTATTTACCATATATTTTAGCTGATAATGCAATAAATTTACAAGATGATATCTATACATTACTTGAAATTCCTCAATTTAGAAGAATCGAGTCACTTGATTCAAGTACATCGCGTTCATTTGCAAAAATACCACTTGTACCTGAAATTGATTTCCAAAACTCTATAAATTTAGGTATTACTAAATACTTTGAACCAAATTTACAGAGACTAAGTTATTTAAATATAAGTTTTTTAAGATATTCGAAAAGTTATCTAAGTCATGAAACAGAATATTATGACTTTAATGGTCGCGATCATGTACTTACTTTTGCAATTATATGTAGTAAACAACCAGGTAATTATACTGAGATTTTTAAATAATGTTATTCATTAACGGTTTCAAGAAATTTTACCGAATTTTTTTTCCATCATAAACCTTGTGAATAGTATTAATCATTGTTTTATCTAAAGTATAATTACAGGTGTTATAATGTTTTTCAGAAATTTTAAGTAATAAGTTTAGAGAAGGCATAACACAAAAATTATCATAATTACCCTTAATAAATGAACCTTCATGCTCAATAAAACGATTAATAATGCCATAATCTTTATAATATGTCAATGTTGATGATATTATTCTTTCATAATATGGTTTTTCAAGGTTTGGATACATAATACTTATTTGATTAGTTATATAATTATAATTAATCTGGTCCATACTTACTAAACATTTTATACTTGTATCTTTAGAAGAACCAAGTAAATATCTAACACGGTACATTATATTCGGAGCAGAATAATAATATCCTGGTTCGTAATGTAATACAATATCTTCTTTAATCATTTTAATTCCCCAATTATATCCTTCACATTTTTGTTTATCACCCTTTTTATCAAAAACATTATGTTTAAATTTAATTTCAGATAATGTTTTCATATCATAATGTTTACTTCGTTGATTTCTATCAATGTTATCAACTATATACCATGTAATCTTATTTTTAGGATAAGTAGTCACTTTAATATTTTCACAAAGTAATTTAAAATCATATTCTCTATCTTTAATAACTGTTAATATGGCAATATTAGGTAATTCATTATTATCTATATCAGATTGTTTTAATGCATAATCTGCTTTAATAGGTTTACTATTTATATCGGTTTCATCAAAATTATAATTCATTCCCTCATCTAGTTCATATACAAGAACGTTTAATGCGGAACATATCTTTTTCTTTACACTTTTTTTATGTTCTAAAAATTGTATTCTTGATTGTTTCTCTAAATTTTTAAAATCTTTTTCATGAATATTATATATGCTTTTAACAACATCTCTTAAAGATTCGTGTTTAAAACCTATTAAATTACCAAATATTTTAGATGTTTTTTTTTTACCTTTATTGCTAACTTTTACAAGATTATTAATACCATTAATACTAAATTGTTCATTATATGTTTCAAGAGTAATAACTATACCCCCACAACATGTAACCTCCGATAAATACCTATTAAAATAAGGTGTTTCTGGTAAACTAATATGTATTTTATAAGTATGTATTATTTCTTGATAATCTTCATCATTTAGGTATCCGCAAAAATATTCTATATTTTCTTGATTTTTAATTTGAATGTTATTTTCATCAGGATAAAAAATCTTCAATAATGGTAGGTCATTAGTCCAAGAATCAATTAAACGTTGTGTTCCATTATTTTTATTATCGCCCGAAATATGTACAATTGCATTTTGATTGCGTCTATTAAATTTATTATTCCGAATATCATGTATAGACCACCCAATATTAAAAATTCTTTTTTTATTACCAAGAAGTTGAGAAAAAATATCATATGTATATTTGCTTTTAGTAAAAATATAATCGCAACTTTTAATATCATCACTAACGCTTTTATTAATTAATGAATGTTCTACAAACAAAACATTTATTTTACTAAAAGGAGTAAATAGTGTGTTAACTTTATACATAAAAATATTTATATCTACATATGATTGAACTGAATCTTGTAAATCTAAAATTTTTGCATCTAATAATATATTTTGTGATAAAAAGTTGAATGAAAGATTATCGTATAATAATTTTGCATCATTTACATGAGATTTAATGTTTCGATTATGATAAATATTTATTTTTAAAGGTTTATGTCGATTATTCATTACATATAATATAATTTAATCTTTTATATTGTTTGATACCCACTCGTTTTTATTATTTAAAAACGCATTTATCTTTTCTTTTATATCATCTTGATTATTAAATTCATTTAAAATATCTAATGTTAAAAATTGCCTGTTAAATGGGTCATTGCTATGAGATAATAAATGGGTAAATATAGTTTTTTCATCAATAATCATATTTGAACTTGGTAAAATTTTTGGATTAATAATTTCACAAAAAGTTAATGGGTCAAGATATTTTTCGGGAAATTCTAATTTACTTATACGGTTATCATAATTTTTTTTAATACGTTTAATTACTTTATCAAAAATTTTAAACATAACTATATATTTTGGTTTAATTACACCATAAGCTGACAAAGATAACCTGTATATATTAGTAATATCTGTGATAAAATGTTCTGAATAACATCTTTTATCTTGGCTGATTAATATAGAAACATCTATACTTTTATTTAATAGTATAAAATATATATTAACTATTTTACGTATTATAGTGTGTAATTTAAAATCACTATTTAATTTTAGAAACTGGTTTCTATCTAAATCAATCAATAATTTTATATTATAATTAAAACTCTGTATATATTTTTCAATAAGTCGATTAGATACTATTATACCTAAAATATTTTTATAATTGAATAACTTTAATAAAAATGATAAATAAGAATCTAACTTTGAAAATTGGTTATTTATATAATGGTCAAAATCATAATAGGTTTCATCCGAATTTACTTTATCGATAAGTTCTTCCCATAAATAGTTGAAATCAGACATAAACATGTATAACATTTTAGTTATTTTTTCATTATTCTTCTTATTATTTAGATATTTTGTAGTAAAATCGATAATCTTAATTTGTTTATCAAAATTGTTAGTATCAATATTATACGATATTATTTTTTCCAAAATATTGATAACATATGTTCTATATTTGAATTTTTCAAAGTATTGATTATTTGTATCAAAATATTCAAGGTCAATATATATAGATACTAGATTATCTAAAAAATTCACAAAATAATGAAAGTTGTTTATATATACAAAAAATCTAAGTGATTCTATAGCATTCATACGTATATATGGATTAGAACAATATAGTCTTGATGACATTACTTTATAAATCAATTCTTGTAATTCACTTATTTCCACAGATACAATCTTGTTAATATTAATAACATTCTTAAAACGGTCATTAATGTCACTAATATATAATATTGTATTGTTAATATTACGAATAAAATTATCAGGAACATATTTATAAAGACTGTAATTTTTAGTCTGTATCACATATATATATCTCCCTAATATGCGGTAAAAATTAAAAAGGTTCCTAATAAACAAACGATTATCATTTAAAAAATACATAAGATATAGGTCAACTGTTTGTCTCATTGTATCTACATATAATTTTATATCATTAAGATTTGTATAATTTCTTGTATATTCGCTTAAAATGTCATTAAACTTAATTAATTTATAAATTATACATAATATTGTAACTTCACATATCTTATTATGAATTAATATTATTGGTGAATATATTTCATTTGGGTCATTTGGTTCAATTTTGGTCATATTGTTATATGAAACAATACTGGAATCTCTTGAACTATAATCAAATGGATATTTTTTATTAAAAATATGTCCTAAATCAAAATTTACATTTTTACATATAGAATCAGTATGTATATCTACAAAAATATGTGACGAAAAATCATAAACATTTAAGTAACTTTTAATTAACTTATACCCCATAATATTATTACTATATTGATTATTAAAGCGATTAATTTTGTAAAATTTGTCTAACCAAAATATAATATAATCTAATATAGATGTGTTCTCTGAAAAAAACCTTGTATAATCTAAGACATTTATTTGAGTATCATTAATTAATATACCTAAAAAAGTTTCTTCTAAAATATAATCGTTAGTAATTTTGTTATTTTTAATCTCTGTATCAATCAGATAAGTTGCAAATTTAGGTTCATAAATAAGTATATCTAAAATATATTCAACATTATCTTCCGATATGCATAGTTTATATATTTCATCAATTATATTACATTTTATACCTGTTTTTATAAAAAAAACTGTTAAATTAAACACGTCTTTCCGTTTATAATTAATTAATTTTGTTAATCCATTATAATAAATATCATTTTTAAGATAACTATTTATATATGTCACTAAATAATCTATATAATAATTATATTCAGTATCATTTTCATTAATACGATAAAATGTTTTTATAAGATAATCTATACCATTAAGTTGTATCTTTTCTAATATTTTAAAATCAATATCATTTTCACTAACATCAAATACTTTATGTATAGTGTTCATTAAATACATTAAGATTTTAATTTTATTTCTATTTAAAATTCTATATATCTTTTATATATAGAATGATATATGCCTTAACATCAGGGATATTGGAAATAACTGAGGCCGTAACAATGTATGCTTTAAAAAAAACTATATTAGGTGTTTATAATTTAGGTTATTGGGCATTATATGATAAACAATCCATAAAAGATATAAATGATGATTATGTTTTAGTACAAACAGATGTTATAAATGTAGATAATATAGAAAGGGGGAGTGAATTAGAAAAAATTATTAATAGTCAGACACAATTAATAAATGATATGCACAAAGAGTTGTTAACACTTAAAGATAAAATAGAAAAAAAATCATAATAATAATATGGATGATTGGGAAGTAATCACCGATACACAAGAACATGATAATATTCAAAAAAATACAAAATCGAATGATGCCTATAATGAAGGAACAAATGAAGACTCGATTAAAGAACCATATGAAGACTCGATTAAAGAACCATATGAAGACTCGATTAAAGAACCACATGAAGACTCGATTAAAGAACCACATGAAGACTCGATTAAAGAACCATATGAAGACTCGATTAAAGAACCACATGATGTCTATAATAAAAACAAAATTACTGATGAATTATTAAATAATACATCAAATACCTCTGAAATGTGGTCGAGTAGTTCTGATGAAGAATCAAATTATCAAGAACATCATACTAATCTTGAATATAGGTCATTAATAAATGGAAATAATAAAAATTATAAAACATTTGAAAATAAAGATAAATATAATAAAACTGATGATACGATGATATATATTGGATTAGGTATAACTATTATAGTTATAATTGGTGTTTATAATTTAGTCAAATTCTAGAAGAATTTCAATATTATATTTGTTAATACTTTTAGTAGCCGTTACTATTAAATTATCTTTTTTAATTTCTTTTTTTTTTTGAGATTTTGTATTTGATACCATATCTCTTTCAATATCATCATAATGTTCTCGTATATACTCTATCATATTATTTTGAATAGCCCATCTAAAAAAATTTAATTGCCCAACTGTTGTTCGAATTGAATTATTATTATCATAATAAAAAACTATACGTTCACGTCTACAAAAAGGGTCAAATTGTTTTTTTGTAAATGCTTTTAATTGGTCTTTGTATTCCTTATGAATTAATAAGGTTTTATCATTGCATTTCCAATTTATATCATACTTTTTACAAAAATTTGTTACAAACCAGTCAATAATTCTTAATGAAATTTTACTTTTACCTTGATATATTTCTAAAAATCTGTTATAATTCTCTATATTTTTAAAAAATTTGGTAAGTGATATCATTAAATAATCTTGTTTTGAAGAAACATTATCTAATTTACATTCCATGCCAAAATATAAAATAAATAAGTATATAGCTTTAAGCAATTTTAAAAATCATCATCATCATTAATTTCAGATGTAAAAAATGAATAAAAATTATCTAAACATTGCTTTAAACCAATTGAACGATTTTTTTCGCGACCATCATTATATTTAATTAAAGTTGGTACATTTTTCATATCAAATATATCAAATGATGCCTCTACTTCAGCATCATCATCGGTATTTATAACAATCTTAATTATCTTTATTTCATTTACTTCATTTTCAATTTTTTTTAATAATTCTTTACATGGTTGGCAAAAACTGCTACTTAAAAAAATAACATGGTCATCATTCGGTTTTACAAATTTTAAAATATTAACATTTTCTATAGACATTAAATATAATATAACATATGTATATATTTAAATAAAGAGATATAAACCTTAATTTAAGGAGTTGCATTATATGCAAATGGTAATAAACCTCCATGTAAATATGAACCTCGCCAATTTCGATTGTATGTTCTAATTTGTTCATTATCAATTTCTTTTGTTTTATTATTAAGAAATTCTAAAATATGTTCATTTTGTTTTATTATTTTATTATTTTGTTTTTCAATTATACTAAATTGTGTCTCCATACATGATATTCTTTTTCCGATTTCATTTTCTAAATTATTAATTTTTGTTTTAATTTCTAAAAAATCAAGACCAATTTTTGTATGATTTTTATCATCACATATAACCCATTCATCATTTACCTTTTCCATATTAAAATATATAATAAAAAAAAAAAATCTCAAATTTTAAAAATTTCGTGTAATATAATATTTAATATATGATTATTTATAGTGTTTCCTTTAAAAATATTTAAATAATAGTTATAAAATTCTTTACTATTTTTATATATATCTTCTCTTTTTACTAAATATAAATTACTGTAATAATATATGTTGTTCGTAGGTATATTAAAACGTAATTTATTAATCCAAATGTCTTTAATATTTAAATAATTATTTAATGGTTTTTTACCGATTATACCATATTTACCATTATAAATATCTAAATAATATTCCTTATTATATTTAATATCTTTATTATACATTAATTTTGTTATAACATCATTATTGATACTATCAATAATAAATAAATTTTTATGTAAATTATTATAGTTTTGATATATATATTCAAATAAATCATTTGAAGTAAAATTAGGTATAATTTTTATAATGTCCTTTTTTAAAAATTTTTCATCTACGGTTCCATTAACAAAAAATATACTATCATTCAAAAATTGGATATATAAATCTTTTGACATATCTAAATTATATTTATATTATATATCTAAATTATATTTATATTATATATCTAAATTATATCTAAATTATATTTATATTATATATCTTTCGTATTCATAGTTTATATCATTAATTTTGTTATTTGTTTCATTTTGTATAATATCATTATAATTTATATCTGTATAAATTTTACTTAATGATATTTTTTTTTTTTTAACTCATGGACTAACATTAACTTCGAACTTACTAATTTATTTATCAAATATTCATAAACAATAATATTTTTACTTTTTTCCATCAGTTTAAATTTTAAGAAGATTATTAATACTTTTAATATTTAAAAATAATAAATTATAATTATCTAATGTGGCATCTAAAAAATAATATTAATGATACATTATACTGTGGAAAACATAATAATATTTGTATGTATAATCGTTGTTTTAATAAATATGCATCATTAGATTATAAAATAAACAATTTTAAAATAAGTATTTTAGAACATAATGACACATATTGTGATACAATTACTTTATCAAAACATAAATATATATTAATATTCGATACCACAAAACTTGAATATGTCGAATTTATATATTATAATTCAATATTACTAGATGTTATACCCATTTTTATTAATAAACATAATCAATGTATATTATCATTTTATAAAACCGATATAAATAGATTTAATATTATTGATAAGGTCCCAAATAATATTAATGACATATTTAAACTATACCCATTTTATAAATATTTAAATTTACAATCATATATTAAAAAAAACGTTATTTCAAACCATGTCAACAATACAATTAATGATATTGAAGAAGGTATTACCTTTACTATAACGACTTGTAAAAGATATGGCAATTTTGTTTCTACTATGGATAATTTCCTTAATAACTGTATAGACCATGATAAAATAAAAAAATGGATATGTATTGATGATAATTCATCTGAAATTGATAGAAACAATATGAAGTCAAGGTATCCATTTTTTAATTTTCTTCTCAAAAATGAAAATGAAAAAGGTCACGCTAAAAGTTTAAATTTATTATGGAAAAATGTAAATACACCATTTATTTTTCAAATGGAAGACGACTGGTTGATACACGACCGATTTAGTATTTTGGAAATTATAAACAATTTTAAAAATTATAATCTAACACAAATTATTTTGGGACATTGTCATGGTGAAGGTATTAAATTAGATACATCTGTAAATCTTAATAAATATTGTTATAATCAAAAAACCTCAATAATGCCCCAAGATGTTTTATTATATAAACAATCATTAAATGCTAATTTAGAACAATTAACATCCAATTTTTGGTGGCCAGGGTTTACTTTACATCCAAGTATAATTTATTATAAAAAAATTAAAGATAAATGTTTTTCTGAAAATATTAAAAATCACATATTTGAATATAAATTTTCATTAGACCTTTATAATGATTACCATAAAATAGCATATTGTGGGTTAAATGTTGGACATACGGGTAATATTTCTTCATATGACTTAAATAATGAAAAACGTTAAATCATATAAGTTTTTGTGATTATATGTATTAAATGTGGTTTATACCAGTAACATCATTAATGTTGGTTAACGAACAAATTAACAAAAAAAAAAACTTTTGTATATTTGATTCAGATTTATATGATTTAACTAATAAAAATAATAAGAATATAGTTGGTTTAGTGAATAAGAAAGAAATAGGTGTTATATGTTCATTTGATAATCACACTAATATTATGGAAATTGCTAATTATCGTATATTAATTATAACCAAAAAAAGAAATATATATTCACTTAATCAAATTATATTAAATGCTTTTTTTTTAGATTGTATACCAATAATTATTTCAGATACAGATGTAATTCATATATATAAACCAAATTATAAAAATTTAGTGAAAGTATATAATAATTTTAATCCTAATAATATCAGGACATATCAGGATGTGTTTACAAAAATACAAAATTATAAAAAAAATTATCTAAAATTGTATATAAACAATCAAATGGCTACTATAAAATTAGGTTTACCAATTGTAATTATCAAAAAAACTAATGCTAAATTGTTTGGACAGTTTATAAACAATTTTATACTTCCAAATTTTAGAGATAATTTGATAATTTGTTATAATACATTAAATGATAATTATGAAAATAATGATATTAAAATAATTAATGCGTTTGAAAATAATGATATTTGGATTATAAACACAATTCTAACATATACATATAACAACTATATTTATCTTTTTTTTGACAATAAAACTTATCCTAAAATTAATTATGAAAATATTAGTTTAACTATGATGTATTTTAATTATATTCAATTGCAATTTAATAATGAAGAAAAACAAAGATACCCAATAATATATAAGGAATCAGATATTACGTTAAGACAAATATGTTATAACCCGACACATTCTTTAAAACCAGAAATATTTGAAACATATGATAATATTAATGATTTAAAATATATTTTTAAAGGAAAGAATAATATATATTTTTGGAAACCAGGATGGGAATTTACTAGTGGGATATGGAATATATCTGAAATGAGGAAAAATATAGGTTTTTTAAATGATTTGATAGATGTAGAAATAGGTTTATATGATTATTCATTAAGATGTTATAATTTAGGGTATAAATGTTTAATTTATGAATAATCTTATTTTTATTTCTTTTATAGAATAATGGATAACACATATTGTTCACCAAATGCAAAAAATAAATCATTAAAAAATTCATGTCTAAATGATAAAATAATTAATGATGTAGTTAATATTTATAATAAAACAAATAAGAAAAAAATAAATGGTGGTAATAATCAACATAAAATTACAATTTTAAAAAAAGAGTATGGTGATGAAAATACATGGGATTCAAATAATAAACTTACATCTTTACATAATGATATTTCAAAACGATTTCTTCCAAAAAAACCAGAATCTTGGTCTAAAGACCCATGGCTATCTACAATTGACATTATAAATAGTTTAAAACAATATGATAATGCTCATACTGATTTTAAATTTATTGGACCGTCACCAATAGATTTTGACCATAAATTTAGTTCAAATCAATGCGTTGAGAATGATTTATGTAATCTTAATTTACAAAGGTATTTTAAAGATGGTGTAACTAAAATAGGCATCATTTTTAATCTTGATAAACATGACCAAGGCGGTTCACATTGGGTATCTATGTTTATAAATATAAGAGACGGCGGTATATATTATTTTGATTCAGTTGGTACTAAACCACCTAAAGAAATTGAGATATTGTCTACAAGATTATCAGAACAAGGTAACTCTCTTATTTTTGATAAAGGGTTAAAAATATCAAATAAACATAATATTATTACAACATTTACTATATCTAATGATAATTTTTTTGTTTTGGAAAAAAAAAAAAAAGATTTTTTCTATAAAGGGGCTATTGTTTATTTTGTTCCTAAAAATCGAAATTTAAATGATACTGATAAAGCCTATGTTATATCTGGAACAACAAATAATAAATTTGTATTAGTTGACTATAATAAAAAATCCCCAATTTTTGATAGTAAAAATTATAATATTGTTAAACATTGTTTTACTCCATTATTTAATTCAATTGGACACCAACAAGAAAATAATGAATGCGGAATATATTCAATACATTTTATAATAAGTATGTTAAAAGGGGATAATTGGAATGATTATATCAAACAAATAAAAAAAGATAAATATATGGAGAAGCATCGAGATATTTTTTTTAGACCTAAATATTAAAATGTTTTGTTAAAATCAGGTTCACATCTTTTTTCACATAATGTTCCATCTTTATTTTTTAATTTTACAATATAATGGTCATCATAATAATTAATTTCAGGCTTTCTATCACCTGTATATGAATATCCATAACTATTTTCAACCATCCAATCATTAAGAAGTATTTCTTTATTATCTAAAGTTAATCTTACTTTGCATAATATACGGCCATATTTATCATTTCCCATACAATCTAATTTTACTGTTTTATTTAAGATTAAATCTGAAATAATTCGTTTTGATAATTGAGCGAATTTTTTCTCATTGTCTCTATCTAAATTTTTAGTACTTGGTTTCATTTCAGGACAATCATAACCATATGTTCGTGTTTTAACTTTAACATATTGTTTATCCCCTTCAAAAATATTGACAACTGCAGTAAATGTATCTCCATCATAAATATCTACAATTCGTGCATCTTTTGTTACATTTTTAAATAATGTTTCTAGCATAGGAACTTCATCATAATTAATATCTTTATTTTCATATTTTGTAAATTTAGTTTGACAAATACCCATATTAACCAATTTTATTTATTTTATTTCAAATTTAAATATTAAATATTTTATAACATTTAATATATAATGAATAACTACGTAATTTTACTACCTATACTAATACTCTCAGTATTGTTTTTAATATACCTAATAAAATCAAAAACCAAACAAAAATATAAGATAGTTGAAAATAAATTACAACTTCGTTTCCAAAATAATCATCCAACGCGTTCATTTTCGTCTGAACAACAATTTACAGACCCTAGACAAAAATATCTTGCAAATTCTACAAAATGTTTTTCATGTGAAAAAGAATTTGGATATAAAGGGCAACCAACTAAATGTTTCTCATGCGAAGAACCATCATACTCATTGACTAAACTTAATTAAATTCACTTTTAACACGGGGCATTAATAATCCTTCAACCCAAATATATTTATCGAGAAGAATTTTGTCTGCTTGTTCTTTCTTTTCTGTTAAAACTCTTATTTTTTTAGCTTCAATTTCTCGCTCTTCATGTGTTTTTACCTTAGTATCAAATTTCCTCATATATATTTATTTTGATATTATTTTTTCTTATAAAACTTATATTTTCCTTTAGAATCCTTATATCCTACAGCAGTTTCATTGTTATCACATTCATAAAAATATTTTTCTCCATCATAAAGATATTTCTTTTTTTTAATAGTAATTTCTTCCATTTCCATTTCTTCTTCTTCTTCTTCTGTTACATTTTGATTACCCGCAATATCTTCCTGGGTTTCCTTAGGGACTTCTTCATGTAATTCTTTTTTTACTTCACCCACAGTTTTATTCATTTCTTTATCTTGGTCAAGTTCACTATAACGTTTATCATTTTTATCTTCATTCGAATTTGTTTCATATTGTGATATTTTAAAATTTAAACGGTCTATCTCTTTTTTTAGATTTGTAATTTGAAAATTGCGTTCGACTATTTTATCATCATATTTTCTTAATATTGATATTTGATTACTTGGTTTCGATTTTAAATTATTTTCTTCCTCAAGATTGTTTTTTTCTAATTCAAGACTTTTATATTGATTTTCTAATTCCAACTTAGAACTAAGTTGTTCATTTAAATCATTTGTTACGCTATTAATTTTTTCATTTAAATCATTTGTTACGCTATTAATTTTTTCATTTAAATCATTTGTTACGCTATTATTTTTTTCATTCAAATCATTAATTTCTGTTTTATATGATTCGACTGTATCGCTAAATTCCGAACGAATATTATCACTTATTTTAGATTTGACTTTATCAAAAAACGTCATTTGTAAACACATATTAGACATAATTGTAAGCAAAATGTGTGATTTTTCATCTTCATTTAATGTTATATTATCATGTAAAAAATCTAAAATATTGTTGCTGTCGATCTTAATATCACTTTGAAATAAATTTTTAAATTCCTTTTCTAAATTTTCTGGTAGTTTATATGACATTATTATTAATATCTAAATTTTCTTTATATATTTTTAATCTTACTTGTTAAAAATCTTGTATCTTCTCACCTAATGCATTAGTAAACTTAATATAGTTATTAGAAGTTTCTATACCGTTATTAAACAAATCTACAGAACGAACACTATATAATATTAAATCATCTATAAATGGTACTAAATCATAAAAATTTATCATTGCTTCGGGAAATTTACGTCTGTTAATGTTTAGTAATAATATAAATAAAACTGGAAATCGCTTTACATTATGTTTTATTACATTTACTAAAATTTTTTGAGCAGGTCTTAATGCTATTGTAGCTACGGCACCTGCTCCGGGTATTAAGGTAGAAATACCCGTATTTAAAGCTGTTACTGCCATATCACTTCCTAAATCTAATACAGGAGTCATTAAGACCAATGATGTTTCTAACGTTCTTAAATATGAATCAAGTGAATCAAAACCAATTGTAAATAATTCACCCAAATTACTATTTTCTAGAGAATGTGCTAAAAAGATATATTTTGATACACCATTGTATTTCTTTTCCCCATACTTTTTAATAGATTCAGTATACTCATCTCTAATTTTATTTAAATTATTTACTTTCTCTAATATTTTTTCAATATCACTAGTATTTATTTTTTCATTACCTCCGTTCATTTCAGATATCATTTTTTTTCTTTTTATTTTATTTTTAGTCTTTAAAATTTTATTAACATTTTTCATAAATGGTTTAAGGTGTTTTAAATTAGCGTTAATATGATTTGCATTTAATTTCCCTCCTATTAAATTATATTTATTTAATATTTTTACAATATTTTTAACTACTAATGCTAAAGGTTTCATTTATTTTAAACAGATATTTAAAAATAATACGAGTTTTTAACTATATGTATAATTTATGTCTAAACATGATTGTTAAAAATGAATCACATATTATACGTGAAACATTAGATTCTATATATAAATATATTGATTATTATATTATAATTGACACTGGTTCTACTGATAATACTAAAGAAGTAATTTATAATTTTTTTAAAGATAAAAATATTTTAGGAGAAATACATGATGTTCCTTGGCAAAATTTTGGTTATAATCGTTCAGAAGCTATAAAATATTGTAAAGGTAAATCTAAATATATATGGGTTATTGATGCAGATGACCTTATTATAGGCGATCTAGTATTACCTAAAAAATTAGAATCACGTGCTTATAATTTATTATATGGCAATTCATTTACATATTGGCGTACGCAAATATTCAATATAACAGATTATGACTGGAAATATGTTGGTGTATTGCACGAATATCCTGCATGTGAACCAGATAATGGCGAAATATCTGATATCCATGGTGATTATTATATGGATTCGAGACGTTTAGGTGACCGAAATAAAGATGATAATAAATATGAAAGAGACTGTAATTTATTAATTAATGGCTTAGAAGAAGAGCCTGATAATGAAAGATACATGTTTTATTTAGCACAAAGTTATATGGATGTAGGTAAACATGATAAAGCTGAAGAGTTTTATCTTAAACGAGCCGATAAAGGGAGGTGGTATGAAGAACACTTTTATTCATTGTATAAAGCTGGATTATGTAAAATGTATCAAAATAAACCTTGGAATGAATGTTTAAAATGTTTTTTAGATGCATATAATGTTAATAAATGTCGTATTGAACCTATTTATGAAATAGTTAAATATTATCGTAAGGATAATAATTTTAATGAGGGTTACAAATATGGGAGTTACATTAAAAATATAGATTCATATAATTGGTGGTATAAACAAAATAAAGACCAAAAACTGTTTATTCATAATGATATTTATGATTATAAATTTTTTGATGAAATGTCAATATGTGCTTATTATACAGGTAAAATATATGAAAGTTTTAAATTTTCTTGTTATGCATTAAAATGTCCATATATTCAGCAAAGTTATAGGAGACGTCTTGAAGAAAATAAAAGTTTTTGCGTTAACATGAATCATCATATCCCTATTCAAATAAAAAATATGTATGAAACTGTTCTTGGTGATAATATTAATAAAATTAAGTCATTATTAAATAGAGATAATATTAATAAAAATGGAGAAATAACTTTTACAATGACTACTTGTAAAAGATTAGATTTATTTACAAAAACAATTAATTCAGTTATAAATACATTTACGGACCTTGATAAAATTTATAAATGGATAGTTGTTGATGATAATTCATCTGAAGAAGATAGACGAACTATGAAAGAACAATATCCATTTATAACATTTTTTTTTAAAGACGTGTGTGATAAAGGTCATGTAAATAGTATGAATATTATTATAAATAATTTAGATACTAAATACTGGTTTCATATGGAAGATGATTGGACTTTTATAGAAAAAAATAATTACTTTGAGCAATTGGAAAAAATTTTAGATTCTGATAAAAATATTAAACAGGTTGCAATTAACAGAAACTATGCTGAAGAATATAAAAATGATGATATTAATATTTTAGGAGGACATTACATTATAAATCATAAACATAATTATGTTGTTCATGAGCATTATCCCCAAGGTTCTAAAGAATATAGTATTTTTTTGGAAAAAAATAAAGGTTTAACATGTGGTTATTGGCCTCATTATACATTGCGTCCATCTTTAAGTATAACAGCTGATATTAAAAGTATAGGATATTATAATGATGAAGCAGGTCATTTTGAAATGGAATTTTCATATAGATATAATGATAAGGGATTTAAAACTGCATTTATGAACGGTATTTATTGTCTCCATACAGGACGATTAACAAAAGAACGCGATGATAAAACTAAACCAAACGCGTATATTTTAAATAATGAAGAACAGTTTCAAAAATCAAAAAATATAGACACTGCAACTATAGATAGTATTACCAAAAATGACAATACTACCGATGATAATAATCCATATGATAATTTTTATAATGAACATAAATTAGATTTAGATATAATATTACATAATACTGATTTTTCTCTAGAAATTGTAAAACAAATATATATTAAAAATGATAACGATGTTATAAGTACAGTTTTAGATATATCCGAAATAATTAATGAAAATAACCAAGAAACCGAAGAAATACCTGAATTAGATAATGAAGAAATTAATGACAATTCACATATTAATTCAGATACAAATAAAGATATTGCTTATAATAAGGATATATTAAACAGTATTAATTTTATTGACCTAGGTGAAAATTATAAAAGATATGCAAAATGTTCATATAAAACAGTACTGCAAATTTTAGATAAATTTGCTAACAACGATACAATATTTATTGATTTTGGGTTTGGTACTGGTATATCATCTCTTTATGGTAGTAAATATTTTAATCATGTATATGCTATTGATGAAAATAATAAAAATATTTTTGGACTGGTATCTAATATGAATCAAAACAAAATAAACAATATATCTGTATTTAACTATCAAATATGTCATAGTGAATATTTTTGTGATAAAATAATTGATAAGGTTACTAACCGTTATGATAATAAAAATGTTGTAATCGAAAATAATATGGTTATTAATAAAACTGTTATGGAATTTATGACTGAGAATCATTTATTTAGACATAATATTGGTTTAATACATATCGATGTGGGTGGTATTGAAGAACTTATGTTAATAAATATGTCAGACTATTATAGGTTATTTAAAAATGTTCCATTATGGATATCATTTTATGGTAATCATTTTAAAAATAATAATAGTTTAATTACTATTTCTAAACTATTATGTCAAAATTATAAATATATTTATACTCATAACGGTTTAAATATACGCGAAAATCTTGTAGAATATATAAAATGTAATCCTCTTGTCGAATTATTAGCATATAACTAATAAAATTCACATCAATATTTGTAATTTATTGAATGAGAGAGTCTATAATATTATCTTCTAGAAATAAACTAGGATTAGGAATAGTACGCACACTTTGAGCTTTAATAAATATTTCCTCATTTCCAATTATAAAGCATTTTTTTTGAGCTCTACTTATAGATGTATAAAGTAAATTTCTTGAACCAGATGTACTCCATGAATAATTATGGTCTTTATGCATAAACAAGATTATATTTTCATATTGTGAACCCTGTGCTTTATGTATAGTTGTACAATATGCAAGCTCAAATTCTTCACCTAAACAATCCGATAATATTTTTTCACTTTTACCATTATCGTAATTAATTGTAACATAATATTTATCACTAAGCTCTTCCACAATATCTAGATTTTTAATTTTATTTTCTAAATCAGAAATTTCAGGGTCCTTCGGTTTACTTGTTTCATCTATGTATATATTAATAATACCCGTATCACCATTTGCATATAATTCATCACTTTTATAGTCGTTCTTTATACGAACAATTTTATCACCAAATCGAAATATAGTATTTTGGTCATTTGTTTTTTTTACAATTTGACCTTTTTGATTAAATATATTTTGTAACATTTGGTTTATATTAACAGAACCAAAGTTATGTTTATGTTGTGGTGTAATAAAACGAGTATTATTAATATCTATATTATTTAAATCTATAAAATTTTTAAATTGTTTTTTAGAAAGTTTATCAACATCAATGAAATATTCATCTGATGTCATACTTATACTTGTATTATCAAAATGCTTTAATGTTACTTTCTTACCCTCAAGCATTCTAATAATATTTTTCATAAGAACTCCTGATTGACGTTTAATCTCTTTGAGAAAATTTACTACAAATAATTCACTATCAATAATACGACTTAAAATATTACCATGGTCGATTGAGGGTAATTGATTATTATCACCTAATATAATTAATTTTAGATTATAATTCGAAAATATTTCTAGTAAATTTTTAAATATATTGATACCTAACATTGATACCTCGTCAATAATAACCACATCTAAATGTGATAAAGTTTTTTTATCACTACATTTTAGTAAATGATTCATTTTATGACATGTTCCAACAAGTTTTTCATCTTTTACATTACATTTACTTTTAAGATTTTTAACAGCAAGACCTGTTGGTGCCATAAGAGAAATATTAAAATCAGGCTTTATCTCATATATATAATCAATAATAATTTCGGTAATTGTTGATTTTCCAGTACCAGGTGGACCACAAATTATACTAAATTTATTTTGAACACTTTTATGTATAGCAGTAATTTGGTCTTTTACAAGTTTTATTTTTTTGGTTTCCTCATAGTCTTTAATAGTCTTATTTAACAAATCTTTATTATAATAATTATCCTGTTTTGGACAAATTTCAATAGCATCATCTAAAGTTTTCATATCACAAAATTCATTTAATAAAAATCCAGTAGTGTCATTTTCAATTTCATTTAAATATTCTAATGTATAATATTCATCATTATTAATAATTACTTTAGTACATTTATTATCAATAATTTTTATAAATTCAATTTTGTCTGGAATATCATAATTAACAAATGTTGTTAACCCTATAAATTGCAAATCTCTTTTAAGGTCATTAACGATATTTTGATATTTTAGATAATATTGATTATGATTCTTAAAATAAGAACATAACCAATATTCACAACGTGTAATAAATTTAGTTTTAAGTTGATAATGTTGGTTAATCTTTTCAGATAATCTAAAAGTAGTTAAATGTGATTTAATAAAGTTATATGGGTTTTCAATAAATTCAGATAAGCAATAATTTGCATTTTTTTCACTTCTCAGTTTCATCATAATTTCATGAAGAGTATTAAATGTTACAAATTTATTCATAATCATATTATCAATAAATGGATAATTTACAATATTATCCTCTTCAAGAATTTTAACCCCGTCTATATCATTATTTTTTGATAATTCTTTAATTAGTACTAATTTTGTTTTATTATAATTTTCTAAGAAAGAATTTATATCATTTGCTCTAAATTCTTTTTTAGATTTATTTTTTGAAAATCGAGAAGATTTCATATACTTTAATTATAATTAAGTGATATCAAATTTTTAATCATACTTAAATAATAACATAACTATATATTTCATATTAATGACCAACATAGTTGAAATTGAAGAATATGACGAAAAAAATAGTTTAATTCGTATAAGAGATGTTGTTTATTGTAAAATTATAGAACCTCTTTTATTTGGTACTTCACTTGGCCTTGGTTTTTCGATTGGTCTATATTTTGGTTATAGGTTTACATATTCAAATAAATTAGATTAATTAATTATATATTAATAGTTCTTTAGTCGTTGAACCTGGATTTAAGGAGTTTATAGCTCGTCTTGCTTTAATTTCATCACAATTATAATCTTTAAATGAATCTTTTACTAAGTCTGCATTAGAATTACTCATGAGGAATTTACTATCTTTTAAACTTTTAGTCATATTAAATAATTTTAATTGTAAATCATTATTAAATCCATCATTTACATACCCTAAAAATGATTTTTTGTCTTTTTCTTGCGTATATGGAGGGTCTAAATATACGAAATCATTTATACCTACTTTATTAATTGAATCACTAAAATCACTATGAATAAATTCAACATCTTTAATAAAGACACTTATAAAATCAAGTTCTGTTTTGTCAATAATATTTTTTAATGATACATAATGTCCAAATGGAACGTTAAATCCATTTGGGCCTTCGCGATACATTCCTCTAAAACAAGTTTTATTTATAAACATAAATAATGCAGAACATTCAATACTTTCTTTGTCAATTAGATTAAATTTATTTCTAATCCAATAATAATAACTTTCTTTTGATGTTTTTGCTTCTTCTAATGAGTTCGGCTTTTTATTACCTTTATTTGTATCAATATTGGAATACTCTTTAAAATATTTGTCAATATAAACATATAAATCGTCTTTGTTATTTTGTATATTTTTATATAAATTAATTAACAATTTATTAATATCATAAACATAAATTTTATTTTGAATATTAATTAAACCTGCTTTTTTATAAGATAATAATGCAAATAATACACTTCCACCACCTAAAAATATTTCATGATAGTTTTCCATTGTGGACGGAAATCTACTCATAACTTCTTTTATAATCTGTGTTTTTCCCCCGACCCATTTAATAACTGGTTTTTGAATTTTTATATTAGACATTCTCTCTTATAAATTTAGAAAGAAAGTTAATCAAATTTATAAAATATTATAATGAAATAAATTTAATATTATAATCTTTAGGTAATAATTCTCCTGATGATATATGTAAATCATGACATCTGACTGACTTAAATTCACTTAAATCATTATTAAAAATTATATTATGTTTAACATTATTCCAAACTAAAATATAATTCGTTTTAGATATTGTATTATATGTACCATCTCCCCAACTTGTTTCTAATTTATTTTTATGAAACCATATATAACCGTTAACATATTTACAATCATGTTTCCAAACATATTTTTTATCAATTACAGGTATAAATACTGAATTATATATATAATCATAAATATGTCTATATTTTTTTAACCAAGGACAATGTATAATGCATGGAAATGATTTTGTAATATTGTTATAAACACAATTATTTTTAAACGATATATAGTTGTCAATCATATCCCAATCATGGACAGGAATATAGAAAATAGTTAAATTATAATCTAATTTTATACTGTATTTATGATGATTTTCAGCATAAAAATAACTATAAATTTGTTGGTCACAAAAATAATCTCCATTAATACCGGATAAATGTGTTAGGGGTGTACATCTACAACCATCTTTTTTTAAATTATTATTTAAATCGCCATCTTTATTGTTTATTTCATTTATTATATCACCGATATATATTTTTAATGCATAAACATATCCCATAAATGTTCCTGAATTTAGATAATTATATTTATATTTATTACCTAATTTATCATAAATTTCTTTTTGTTTAGAAAGACCATGCCAATAACCTTTTTCACATGACCATAATATCTCAGTATTATGATGTATAAACTTATTTTTTATTATTTCTAATGACTGAGTATAAAAAACATCATATGCATCTGAAAAAAATATTATGTCAGTATCGTTTTGATTTTGTAAATATTCATATAACCAAAAAATTTTATTTAGATATGTAAATTCTTTTCCTAATCCAATAATGTCATATGGGATATTAAAAAAATCAAGACTATTTACTAAGTATTTCATTTTTTGTATATCAAAACTATTACTTGGAAACACAGCTTTAATATTCATACATATAAGAATATTTAAATCTTTATATACACACACACAAGGGTTTATGAATAAAATTATTACTGATTTTTCCAATGCATTATATATATTTATTATTTCCCTTATTATTTCACTTATTATTTTTGGTGCATATACAGTAATATATGATTTTTTTTATATTATTACAAATGATGATTTTATTAGTATTTATTTTACATTTGTATCATTTGTTAATATATTTGTTGATTAAATATTTAAACCTATGATAATTTAATTTATTAATGTTAATAAGTAAACAGTTTTTTTGGAAACATGATTGTAACTATGTAAACGGGTATATACATTTTTATAATAATGATTTAAATACTCCTTGGGGAAATGGTAATTATACAAAAATAAGTGATAATGTTTACAAAGTTTTCTTTTGTCATCATGAACATGTAATAACATTTAATAAAGAATTTTAAATGATAATATCAATGGATGGTCAGATTTTAATGATAGTCAACTATTAAGATGTCCGAATCATAAAAAATATGAAGCAAAACTATTATTATCTATGCCAATAAATAGCTCTTTTCTAGATATTGGCTCACATTTTGGAGACACTATTACAACAATGGCATTACATGCCAAAAATAATAATCGAGATGATATTCGTTTTTATGCATTTGAGCCAAATAGTAATAAAGTTTTACATATAAAAAATATTTCAAAATTAAATAATCTAAATATAACTGTTTTTAATTGTTGTGTAGGTAAAAATTCTGGCAAAAGCTCTCATGATAATAATATTAATCCAATTTTTGGTTCATCTTCATATAGAGTTGACAATAATGGAGTTTGTGATATTATTTGTTTAAATGATATATGTGAAAGTATAAATCCTGTTGGAATTATGCATATTGATACAGAAGGTTGGGAAGCAGATGTTATTAGGGGCTCAAGTAAATTACTTAACAATAAAAATAATGCAAATTTACATATTATAGCTGAATGTTGGAGTAATGAAGTTTCAATAATGAGAGGTTTCTCAAATAATCCAGAAAATGATATAATTAATGAAATAAAAAAATATAATTATAAACAGTTAGATGATATTCATGATAAAGATCGAAATTTAGTATTTAGAATAAATTAATATTATTTTTTAGAATATTTACTCTGCAATAAGACTTTGCAATCTTTGAACGATAATTTTGTAGGGTCAGTATCTTTTCCGATTGATACGCAATTTTTGTCTTTGCGGATATATGGTCCATATTGACCATCCATAATTTTAGTACCATCTTTAAATTCTTTGATTAATTTATTTTTAACTTCTTTTACTTCTGAAATTATAGAAATTGCTCGTTCTTCTGTCATTTCTGAAAGCACTTCTTTAATATCTAATAATTTATTACCATTCGATTTAAATGAGTGAAACTTTCCATTATATTTTAAAAATGGACCATATTGACCATAGCTCATATAAACTCCATTATCATTGTAATCACAAATATGTTTTGGTAATGTAACTAAAAAGTCTAGTTCATCAAATTGAACATCGCGTATGTCCCTCTTTTTTAAGTCAACGATTGTATCGACATTAATATAATTTGCAGATGGTCCACTACCTATTTGTAAAGTTCGACCATATTTACTATCATAAAAATTTACACCTTTACCATTATATTCTCCAAAATTATATCTTTCCTCATCTCTTTCTTTTAACTTAGAAGGGTTTTCTAAAATAAGTCTTTCAACTGTAGGGTTAAAACCATTATAAACATCTTTTACAACATCATACCAATTTTTTTTACCTTGTGCAATTAAATCAAAATCAGTTTCTATTCGTGATGTAAATTCATAACTAATAATATCTGTAAAATTCAATTTTAAATAATTATTTACTGTAAAACCAGTTTCAGTTATAAATAATTTATTTTTTTCAGCTTCACAATTAGCCTTTTCTTCTTTTTCAGTTATATCATTATCAATTAATGTCATAATTGAATATGGTTTTTTATTTCCACTTTGAGACTTTTTTTTTACATAACCTCTGTCCTGAATAGTTGTAATAATAGTTGAATATGTTGATGGTCTACCAATACCTTTTTTTTCTAACTCTTTAATTAGTGAAGCTTCAGTATATCTACCAATTGCTTTGGTAAACTTTTGACATGCAACTATTTTCTCATATTTAACTTCTAAATTTTTTTTACAATATTTTAGTAACTCACTTACAAATTTATTACTATCTTTGTGGTCGAATAAAACCATAAAACCTTGAAATGTTGTTTCATCATATTCACTCATAATATTAAAATCGTCATCAGTATGTTTCAATATAGTTGTAATTTTGTGTATATTTTGTTTCATTGGTGACATTTGTGATGCAATCGTTCTTTTCCAAATCATACTATAAAGACGTTTATGTTGATTACCCCATATCCCGTCAATAGTAGGTGTATCAATTGATACAGGTCTAATAGCTTCGTGTGCTTCCTGAGCATTTTCAGAGCTTGTTTTATATATTTTCTTTCTATAATATTCTTCTCCATATTTTTTGGTAACATATTCATTAATTTCTTTCATTGCTTCATCTGAAATAGTAATACAATCTGTACGCATATATGTAATAAGTCCAGCTTCATATAACTCTTGGGCTATACTCATACAAATTTTAGGGTCCATACTCATCTTTGAAGAAGCGTCTTGTTGTAATGTAGATGTTGTATATGGAGCAGACGGGTTTTTTTTACTTTCAGTTTTTTTAATATTATCAATAATAAACTGACCTTCTTTACAATATTCTAGAATCCCAAGACAACTTTCTTTATCTTCAAATTCATCAACAAAACTACCACTATATTTAATATCAGTATCAGGAATACAAAAATCCCCATCAATTTTGAAATATATATTTGCCGTATGATTATTAATTATTTCTTCACGATCATTTATAAGGCTTAGTGCGGGGGATTGACACCTACCCGCAGACAGTTTATTATTACCCGTATGACTCCAAATTAATGGAGAAAGCTTAAAGCCTACAAGACGGTCAAGAATACGTCTTGCTTGTTGGGAATAGAACAAATTTTCATCAATTGTTTTTGGATTTTGAACGGCTTCATTTAATGCTTTTTTAGTAATCGCATTAAATACGATACGTTTAGTCTTCTTTTTATCGAGTTTTAAAACAGATGCAACATGCCATGCAATTGCCTCGCCTTCTCTATCTAAATCGCTAGCAAGAATAATTTCATCACAAGTCTGAACCAGATATTTAAGGTCTTTAATTACTTTACTTTTACTAGGTATAACTTCATATTCTGGTTTAAAATTATTATTTACATCAATTGCCCCTAACCCTTTTTTTAAATCTAAAATATGTCCAAAACTTGCTTTACATATTGTATTCGGCAATAGGCTCTCAATTTTCTTACATTTTGCTGGAGATTCAACAATGATACCTATTTTAGTCATATAATACTTATTATAAATAATTATATCAAAATTTTTATTTTGTGATTATAATAATCACTAAATAAAAATTTTTAAATACGATATCCTACCATTTTCAGCTAATATATTGACATCAAAACTTAAACCTTATAAATAATCGGGATTTGTTTCTGTTAAATCTATATACATGTTTGGGTGTATATCGTTTAACTTAAGTCTTGAGTTTCAACCAATTACATATGTCCATACATCAGCAATCATTAAAAACCCACTATCATTATTCTTATTATATATAGGTTCTACATCTTCTTCAACAGCATCCATATAATCAATATTATAGACTTCAAAATTAATACTTATAATTTTATTATCTTCATTAATTTTAACACTTTTTAATTTCCATCCATCCCATATAGCCTGTAAAATAGTTAAATGGTCTTATATGATTTGGCTATTAATTTAATATTTTCATTATTTATTGGGATCATAAAATCGTGTAGGTTCACTAAAATAGGTTTAACCCATACCACAACGTTATCGAATGATTCTTTTTAAGTGAGGCATTGGGATAAGTGTCCTTTTTATCGGAAGCCTTATGGGTAGGTTCCTTTTAGCTGAAACTTTACGTGCAGGAGCCTTTTTATCTGAAACTTTACGTGTAGGAGCTTTTTTATCTAAAGATTTCTTAACCAACGCTTTTTTCTTTAAAACCTGAACAATATAATTAGAAGTGTTCATTCTAAGAACTTCTTTACCAATTTTACCTGTTTTTTAAAGCATCGATTAGTAGTCGGATTTATAACTTTATTCGAATTACAATCTTTCATATAATATAATTAAATGTTATGTTTCTAGTATTAGCTTTGGTATACATTATCTGTACTATCAACAAATAATTTATAAGGAGCCTCAAATATTAATTCGCCTAAATTTGTTTTTTATCTAATGGTTCATTGCGTATTATAGTATAATATTTACTATTAATTTAGGTAAAATCAATATTTAAACGTGCAAATATTGTAGTAACTAAATTTTCTAAAATATATATTTTTTATGGCTAATAACATTTTCACATACTATTTAATTATTTCATCATGCTAAACGATATTTTTTTCAGATTTTATTAAATCATTATATGCGGGGTTTTAGTCGATATTCATCAAAATAATTGCTAAATTTAACATCTAAATCAGAATTATCTTTATCAACCATATTATCATTAAATACATATTTATTTCAAATAAGTAATTATTGATATATTTAGGGAAATATGTTTTTAATCTATTTTCTAACAGGAGAACCTTTGTGTCCCTTTTTGAAAACCATTTGCTTTCCACTTTTCTTTAAATATTTGTTGAAATTTTTTACACCAGCAGCATGTTGTGCTTTTGATACAACCTTACCACGTTTATTTTTCATAAGATGACTCTTAGATTGCCCAGAAGCAGTATGTTCTCTGCACCCACGCCATACCAGTAGTTTAGAACCGACTTTTTTCATATTACCGTTTTTGAAGTAGTTACTAGAACCACATTTAGATTTTTTAACAGATCTCTTAGGTTTTCCACCAGCAAATAAATTATAATATGATGTATTCATTTTATAATATATAAGAAGAAAAAAAACTACACATCAAAAAAAATTTCTTATATTAAATATAATAAATTTTTTATTGCGAGGATTTCGATGCAAGAATTGCTTTGCCAATTTTACCAGATTTTTTTACACATCTACCTGTAGTGGGATTAATAATTTGGTCTTTATCGCATTTAGGGTCTGAAACCTTAGATTTACCCTTAGGTGAAGAAACCCTGACTGTTGTCTTAGATTTAGGCACACGTACTGTCCATACATTTTTTTGTTTTGATTTACAATTTGGGTTAGTCTTATCACTCCAATTACAACGACCATCATTATTACAATTATTCTGGTTTCTATATAATTTGCATGAATAAACTTTCTTATGAAGTCTCATGCGTTCCATACTCTGTTTATGTTCTGAAGCTCTTTTTTTTTGTGTAAACCTAGAGCTGATTTTCTTAGAGCCTTTTTAAGAGTTTCTGCATGACGTTCGTCCAAGAATTCGCGTGCTGATATTCCACCATATTTATTTGATTTTTTCCCCTTCATTATAATAAACAAAATATTTTATTTTAAAATTAATAAATTAATAAATTAATAATTATTTTTACAATCCTCTTTAGTTAATCTAGTGAATACCATTCTACCAGATGCACGCTTTTCCATACAACGGCCATTTGGAAGACGAACAACGCTTCCAACAGGTACATGTGCATATTTTGGTATATATTTAGAAGATTTTTTTGGTGGCAATGTTCCTTGGGCTATTTGTTTCCCTTTTTTACTATTACGTTTAACACATCGTTTAGTATTTGGATTTCTTACTTGATCTAAATTACAACTTTTTAGTTGATTTTTTTTTAATGACAATTTTTTTATTTTTTGTAAAGCTATACCTGCTTTATCCATTTGCACTTTGTTATCAAGATAATATCGTCCTTTTACACTACCTCTAACAGGAGCTTTTTTCTTAGGAAGCATTTTTTTTGGAACTTGTTCTGATTGTAACTCTTCATCTGAAGAATCATCTGAAAAATTAAACAAGTTTAAATCACTTTCTTCTTGGTCAACACTTCTATCTAATGCTTTAGCCACTAAAGCTTGTTTACCAACTTTTGTACCTAATTGTTTTAAACTTACTTTTTGTCTTTTATTTTGATTATCATAACGTGTAATCTTATTTTTTGGTTTGAAAGCTTTAGCTTCCTCAACAAGTTGTTTTGACCGGGTTCGAAATATATTTACTGGTTTATTTGTGCTACCCTTAATAGGTAACTCGTTTTTTGGAGGTGATTTTGTTGCTTTAAATTTAGTAATCGACATTGGCTTTTCTTTATTAAATTCATTACCTAAATATATATTGTTCATTATATAATTTAAAAAGAAAAAAAAAAGTTGTAAATTTATTAAATTTACAACTTATTACTACAACTTTTAGAAAAAGGTTTTGTGATTAGGAGAAGCTCTAACCCAAGTTCCGATTGCTTTACTTGAATTTGAGTTGTTACTTCTTTTTGCTGATAATTTAGGCTTATTAGACGATGATAAACCTAAAAGTTGTCTACCAATAACACCATCGCGATTAACGCATCGGTTAGTAACTGGGTTAAGTATCTGTTTCTTACTACATTTTTTAGTATTTGGTACAGATTTTGCAGAAACTTTGGGTGTAACTTTGGACGCAACTTTCGATTTAGGTTCACGAAGTTTCCATACATTTTTTTGTTTTGATTTACAATTCGGTTTAGTCTTATTACTCCAGTTACATCTTTCATCTAAATCACAATTTGTTTGGTTTACATGTAATCCACACGATTTGGTGTTCTTATGAAATCTCATACGTTCCATACCTTGTTTATTAGATAAAACTCTTTTTCTTTTTTGTGAAGCTAAAGATGCTTTATCAATTCTATCTTTATTGGCAAGATAATACGCCCCTCTAACATTTCCTTTAACAGGAGCTTTTTTCTTAGGAAGCTTTTTTTTTGAAATTTGGCGTGATTGTAACTCTTCATCTGAAGAATCATCTGAAAAATCAAACAAGTTTAAACCACTTTCTTCTTGGTCAACACTTCTATCTAATGCTTTAGCTACTAAAGCTTGT